>ERZ773054.1410-NODE-1410-length-14661-cov-6.042996_pt1 | contig 14661 bp, 18 predicted proteins | sample MGYA00580630_ERZ773054 | MGnify/ENA primary metagenome ERZ773054 (study PRJEB29015, sample SAMEA2737994) | human oral metagenome | biome: human oral; feature: human-associated habitat; material: dental | place: China | collected 2115 ... | reverse complement strand
ACAGTGGCTCTACAGTGGCTCTACAGTGGCTCTACAGTGGCTCTACAACGAACAATGAACGAACAATGAACGAACAAAAGACGAACAAAAGACGAACAATGAACAAAGAAATGCTAAAGGAAAGAGGAAAATAAGATAGCGTTAATAGCTTTTTAAAAATAAAAAATAATATATTTTGCTTATTTCTATTTGTAATTAAAAAAAACTTTGTATTTTTGTGCCATTATTTTAAACATAAAATTATGGAGAAATTTGGTGATATCATCAATGTAAATACACCTGTGCTCATTTGTTTTTATTCTGAAGGTATTGAAGTTTCACTACATATGAATGCTGTATTACGCGAAGTAGTTACTATTTTGAAGGATAGAGTAAAGGTTGTGAAAGTAGACATTAACAAGAATAAAGAATTAAGTAAGGCATTGAAGATAAGTGCCTTGCCTACTGTTATTATCTTTAATAATATGAATCTTATTTGGCGGGGAGAAGGCTTTCAAGACAGTGAAGTTTTACTAATGGAACTTAACAAATTTCTATAATTAATGATTAAAGGTCAATAATTAATGGTTAGTTCTAATTCCTAATTTCCAGCATAATGAGGAATTAGTAATCCTACCACTAAATCATAACTATTGATGCCTTGTGATTGTTTGTTTGCTTTCAAGAACGCATCGTAGCTTGCTTTAAAAACAGGCCCAGCTTTGTTCTCATATTGTTGCCAAAACAAACGCACTTCTTTATAGTTTTCAAAGATACCTTTGTGAATTTGAGAGTGAAGGCTTTCATATTCAGTAGGGGCTACTTGAGCTACTTCATTGAGAAAATAGCGCAAGGCAAAGAGTTCTGCACTGTATTTAAAATAAGGATTATCAGTTTTTAGAGCTGCCAAATACCCTAAATAATTTGCTTCTTCTTCGGCAGCATACCCCATTTGATGTGCTATCTCGTGGCAAACAGTAATAGGCACACTATAACCTATCATCTTTCTGTTTACTTGGGCTTCATTAGTAAACGGATTCAAATACCCACTATATCCCATATAGGTAAGCAATTTACTGTAAAGAGAAGGTTTGACGCTTTTCATTGCTTTAAAGTCTGTAACACCTTGTTTCTGCAAAGGATAGCCATTATAAGCAATGCGATATATTTCTTTTTGTGAAAGCCAAAAGTCTACTTTAGTAGTATCATTGGTTGCTAATCGAGAATGGATTGAGTTGGCTCTGTCAATACAGGTTTGTGTAGCTTTCAACAGTTGAGCTTGGGTATATTCTTTAGAAATATGCAAAGATTCCGATAAAGGTACCCTAAAATAGTTGAACCCCCAGAGGAAGAAAAAGGCAAAGGCAATACGTATTATTTTTGAAAATATCTTATCTAAGACTTCTAAGGGGGCTTGCCATAATTTTTTGAAGTGTTTTACTACGACTAAAAATATACCTATAATGAACAACGTGTATAGAATATCACCCATAGAAAAAGGTATCCACCCGAATAAAAAGTGCAACACTTTAGCTATATACGGGTAGATACCTTTACTATAAATATGTTCTGTAACGGTAGGGAAAGTACGAAAAATAAGCCAAATAACTATGTAAATAGCAAAAACACTATATTTCCGTACTTGTTTTCTTTCCATTATTTCTTATCGTCTTTACCTTCCAAGTCTCTCTCAAATTGCTTTACTTCTTTGAGTTGTTCTATAATCTTATCAATAGTTTCCTTTTTGTCTATTTCAATAGGGATTTCCACTTTAGTATATTCCCAACGAATTACTAAATTTACTTTTTCATTAGAAATGTTCTCAAATGAGAACTCTAAAGCTTCTTGTAAATCTTTGGTTTGAGTAACGGGCACTGTAAATTCAATTGCATTCTCATTAGGGTCATAGCTATAAGCTCCCCACGCATCGGCATCGTAATTGAGAACTACCGTCCACTGGTGAGCTTCAGGAGTTACAAAAATAGCATAATCGCCTTTCTTTACCGATTTACCACCAAATTTCACAGGCTGGAGAAAACTAATACTCGTAGCTTGATTAGCTCCTAAACGCCAAATCTTCCCATAAGGGACTAATTCGCCAAATATTTTACGACCACGCACACTTGGGCGACCGTAATCTACTGTAATTTGACTCACAGAAAACTGTTGTGTGATTACCTGACGCGGACTTGCCATAGGGTAGCTAAAGTTCTGCGCATAAGAGATAAGGCTTATCAAAAAAACTACTATAAGAATTAGTTTCTTCATATTATTCGAAGTTTAGATTTAATAAGAACCCACGACTCTTTAAACCATTAAGGTTACTTGTCCAAGGGCTATTGGGATTATTATCGGGTATCAACTCATTATTAACTGAAAATAAGGCTCTCAGAGAGGGAGAGACTCTAAAGTAAGGAGTGTAGAAGTCAATACCTAAACCTAATTCGTAGAAGAAAACATTTCTTGTAGCACGGAAAGTCTTTTCGGAGTTATCGACATTTAGATTCGCATTACTACTCAAGTTAAACACCATCGAAGCTCCTGCCGTTACGTAGGGTTTTACGTTATACCAGCGCTTAGCACTATACTTTAGCAATAATGGAATATAAATATAAGTAGAAGGAACATCACGCATCGAATCTCTCGAATCGGAGAATCCAGGGAAGATAAGAATACGCTTGTTGTACACCAAACCTGGCTCAATTCGCAAATCGAGATGTTTCACTAAGCGCACAGAGCCTGTAAGACCTACGTTAAAACCTAATTTACGGTCAGTTTGTATTTCTCGCAGATTAGCTGTGCGATAATTTAAGTCGCGGTAATCTATTTTGAAGTCAAACACATTGGTACCAAAATAGTATCCCCATTGAAAGCGTTTGTCATCAAAATGTTCTAAGTTCATAATAGGCTCTTTGATTTGCCCATACAGATTAAATGCTCCTAAAAATAAGAACAACCCTATAAGACTCTTTTTAAATGTTTTCTTATTCATTTTTTATTGTTAAAGTTCTATTTATTAGCTATGTAAATGGTAACTACTCCACCTAAGGTTTTAGGATAATATTCAGTTTTCTGATAACCTACCTTATCTAATATCTCTTGAAACTTCTTCCCGTAAGGAAAATGGATAGCCGAATCAGATAAGTATTGATAAGCCGACCTGTCTTTAGAAAAGAGTTTGCCAATGAGGGGCATCATATAATTTGTATATAGAAGATACCCTTGTTTGAAAGGAAATTTTTCAGGTACAGAAGTCTCTAATATCACCAACCGTCCCTTAGGTTTCAGCACTCTGAGAATTTCACTTAGTCCCTTTTCTAAATCTTCAAAGTTGCGTACCCCAAAGCCTACCGTTACAGCATCGAAAGTAGCATCAGCAAAAGGTAGTTGCTCACTGTCTCCGTGTACTAAATTAATACGGTCAGTAAGTTTTTTCTTAGTTATCTTTTCGCGCCCTACTTCCAACATTCCTTCTGAGATATCTAATCCTGTAATCCTTACATTTGGAATAGTAGTAAGAGCAATTGCTAAATCGGCTGTGCCTGTAGCTACATCAAGCACCGTAGTAGGGTATATCTCTGCTACTTTTTGTACTACAAATTTACGCCATTTTACATCTGAGCCCCACGAAATCACACGGTTCAAACCATCATAACTATCTGAAATAGTGTTGAACATTTGGGTAACTTGTTCCTTTTTACCCTGTGCTGAATCTTGATAGGGCGTAACAGTGTTCTTAGGCATATAGTGCTTAATTTTTTGCAAAGATAGAAATTAATTTTCAATTGACAATATTTTTGTCTCTTATTCACATACACGCCAATTCCAGAACCCTAGCTTTACCTCTTACCTATTTAAATGCCTTTGTATTATTCTTAATAATCGCTTCTTTCTCGGCTTCCGGAATAGAGTATTTATGACCATAAGCAGCTCCTTCCCAATCGCCGTAAGAATAGTTAGGGAGCACAATAAAACGCTTGCCAAACTCTGTTTTGTTCTTATGTACTGCCTCTGAACGTTCTTTTGGAGTACCACCATCAAAATCTTTAGAAAAGTCGGAAAGGTTGTCGCCCATCAAGAGCACGATGTCGTAATCTTTAGCAATTTGTAATCGACGGTTTTCTTTGCTCTTCTCAGCAGAACGCAAGATAAGTCGATTGTCCGAAGGCAAAGGAAAATTGTACTTGCGCAAGTTCTTGGTCGTACCTTCACGTTCGTTGTCACGACGATTAGTCACATAAAAAATAGCTACTCCCTTGCTATCGGCGTATTTAAAGAACTCTAACGCACCTGTTAGCGGTTTGGCCTCGCCTAAAACTGTCCATTCTTCCCACGCTTTTTGTGAATAACTAATACCCTGTTTCGCACAATAGGCTTCAAAGGGCGAATTGTCCAAAAAGGTTTCATCTATATCAGTAACAATTGCTAGCGGTTTATCGCCCTTTTTAGCGAGGGCTTCGTCCAATCGCAATTGTGCCACGTTGAAGGCTTGCAAACACAAAGCTTCGTATTCAGCAGCGTTTTGCTGAAAGTAAGACGACCACAATTTGCCGTTGGCAATGAGGGCACTTTCTTGCGTAGTAGTTTGCGTTGTGGTAATGTTTTTAGTAGCACAGCAACTGCCGAGCAGTAAAGCTACTACTCCAATGAGTAAATAATTCTTTTTCATTTCTATTTAATTTGTTGATTTGTCAATTTGCTAATTATCTTGTCTACTATTATCTGCGCAAGCTTTTCTTTACTTTCTAAAGTCCAGCCTGCAATATGAGGAGTGAGAATCACATTATCCGCTTCCAATAGGTATTTAAACGATTCGGGCATTTGTTCGTCGCTAAAGAAGTCTTCAAACGATGCCTTTTCATATTCTAACACGTCTAAACCTGCCCCTAATACTTTCCCACTTTGCAAAGCGCGTACCAAATCATCGGTAACTACGCTCTTCCCACGTGCAGTATTTAATAGCCAAAAACTCTTAGCAAAACTATTAATAAACACTTCATTTATCATACCTATAGTTTGTGGGGTTTGTGGTGTGTGCAAGCTCACTACATCTGCCTGGCGAAAAAAGTCTACTAAGGTTACTTGCTTGGCATTCTCGTCACCTTTGTTGGGGAGTATATCGTAGCAAATCACACTACAGTCAAAACCGCGCAATTTCTTAGCAAAACTCTTTCCCATATTGCCGTAGCCTATGATACCTACTGTCTTGCCGTCGAGCTCCCAACCTCTGTTCTCCTCACGCAACCATTTGCCGTTTTTAATTTCGTTATTGGCTTTCTTAAACTTGTTCAGCAATGCTAGAAGCATACCGAGTGCGTGTTCGCCTACTGCATTTCTATTGCCTTCAGGGGCTGCGATGAGTGTTATACCCTTACTTTCAGCATAAGCTACGTCTATATTTTCAAGCCCTGCACCTACTCTGCCTATAAATTTCAATTGAGTAGCCTTGTCTAAAAATGTCCTGTCTATGGTAAAACGACTGCGTATAATAATTCCTTCGTAATCAGCTATTTTAGCCTCAATAGACTCTTTAGAGCTTGCATAGTCTTCGTAATTTTCAAAACCCTGTGCTTCAAGTTGTGAAAGCATCAAGGGGTGGTTTCTGTCTATATGTAATATCTTCATTATTAATTAATTTATTTATTTTTTTCTTATTGAGCTAACTGAGTACCTTCTTCAATCATTTGCATTTCTAAAAAGATTAGAAGGAATACTATCAATTATATCATCCCAAAGTCCTAATACTTTCCAAACCTCTCTTTGCTTCTCTACTAATTGCTTTTCAGCCTGAGAAAGATTGTCTAATTGAGCTACTTCTGTTTGCCATTTTTGATAATAAGCTACAAGCTGCGCTCTTAAGTTTCCATTCTTCTGCAAAAGCTCTTTTTTGTACTATAGAGGTTTTTTGATTACTCAAAAAAAAATATAAAACTCTTTTATTTTTGCATTTTGATAATTATTTACAAAATATCTATCACAAATTAGATTAATCTTCTTATTATTAGTATTAAAATTGAAATAAGTTTGTTCATCATAAAAATTATATAATGCTATAAAATCTTCTTTCATGATACTATTAAAAAAAGTAAAAGGAATAAGTTCTTTTAAAAATACCTCTATCTTTTTATAACAATTATTATATTCAAATCGAACTGTCTTATCTAGTTCCTTAACAACATATATATTATTATCTAAACTTTCTACATTATTCCATATTTCTAAAGAATCTGTTTTTTTTATTTCAAAAATATTTCCTATATCCATAATTTTACTTAATGATTTCATATACTTTAATTTTTTCTTTTGCAATAGGGCTATAAAATTGAGTCCCTCCTCCATCAAAAATTTCTCCTGTCCCTGTCCAATCTTCAATATCTGCAGATTTCGATTTTAGAAAATCTATTTTATCATCTAAAATGACCTTTATCTTTACTCTTTCATCTTTGATAATTCTATCCATTTTTCCAATTCCTAATTTAGTTATATCCTCATCAACGCTCTCAAAGAAATAAGATCCAAATCGTGGTTTACCTGTTTCATCTAATCTGACCATTTGATACATAATCTTTCCCTTTTGTGCTGATACTATTTCGACAGCTTTGTCAAAATCAATTCTTCTAAGTTCGTTTATATTGAAATTAGGATTAAACCTAGAATAAAACTCTTTTGCTATACTTAATTTTTTCTTTTGAGAGGCATTAAACGCTTGGTTCACGAATTCTTCAAAATTCTCTGGGTACTTTGCTTTTTTTTAGTTCTTGTATTTTTTTACTTACCAAATATTTTTGTTCCTAAAAGTATAATATTAGTCCCTGGATTTCTTGCATATTCGCCTCCTATAAGGGCTAGACAAACTATATAACCATCAAATTTCACAATAATAGGGGTCGTATATTCATTTAAAATATAAGCCTCATATGTAATTATTCCTGTTTTTTTGTATACTTTTTCAACTAAAAAAGGAAATAAACTAGCTATTTTTTTTATTCTTTCCAAAGGAATATTTAATTTATTAGGATAAATAAGACTTAATAATTCTATTTCAGAATTATTTATCTCAGAAAACATATCAAGCTTTATTGTTTTATCTTGATTTATGAAAAAAAGTAAATCCCCATTACAAAAAGGTAATGGTGAATTTTCATTCAATTGTATTTTATTATTCAATAAAATTTTCATTTATTTCAATTTCTTTATATTTATAATTTCAACTTTTCTTTCTTTAAGTAATTCTTCTATATTTTTTGAAAATTTAATTTGAACACCTTTCCCTTTTTGTCCAAACCAAGGTGCTGTTTTTCCATATTCAAATTCTATACCTATAGGAGTTTTTTAATCTTCTGAATAAAACAACTCTTGTTCAAACTCTTTTGAGAGTTTTACTTCCCATATTCCATAAATATGAAAAATATCATCACCGTACATATCTTCTAATAGACTTTGGGATTCTTTACTTCTTTTGGAGGATGACAACAGCATAAAAAATCTGTTTAGATAACTTTGAAAATAGATCGTATATGTAGTCTCTTCTTTTGTTTTTAATATTATAGAATGATTGAAAGGAATGGTTTCAACATCTATTTTTTTTGTATTAAAAATATCTCCTACTATTCCAAACCAAATATAAAAAGATATACCTTCTTCAGAAATACAAATAGCTACTTGATTGCCAAATATATTAATATTAGTTCCTGTTTTTTTTAGTTCTTTGAAAACATTCAAAGGATTGTAATATGCGTATTCTTTAAATTCTCTTATTATTTTAATTTTTGGATTTTCCATTTTCCTTTTTCAAATTTTAAAACCTCTATAATTTCTATATGTCCTGATATTTCTGAAAATTTTTCACTTGACCTAATCTGATCTGCTGTTCCTTGTAATTTAAACCAAGGAATAGCTTCTGCATATTGTATATTCAAGTAGTAATTGCAAATGGATAGGTTTCTATAAGATAATGTTTGATAAAACTAAAGAAGTCTTTTTCCTCTTTGAAGAAAATGTCTTTCTTTGTCGAATAAAGCAAAAATAGACAATGAAATATAAGCATCTAACTCAGGAGCAAAAGTATAAAATAGGCACATATCTTGCAAATGGAATGAAACAAAAATTTATAGCTGAAAAGCTTCATATTTCTGTGAGTACTATCAGTAGGGAGAAAAAGCAAAATAGTATGAAAATAGGGACTTATAATGCACAAGAATTAACAAACGAACGCAAAGAACGTCTTTGCAAGAATAGACACTTCACCTCAACTGTAAAAACATTTGTTGAAGAAAAGAAGGGATTACAATGGTTAGTGTAGGGCGTATCTATCAGTACGTACGAGAGGATAAGAGCAAATTTTTCAATTTGCCAATTGATAATTAATTCCTATCTTTGCCCTGAAAAATATCAAATCAAAAAATATGAGTTTCTTTAGACATCTTTTAAATCTGCACGACGGAGAGGAAAAAAAAGAGAAAGTAATAGAAGATATTATCAGTAATATTTCCTTTCGTGGAGCCAACTTATGGATTCTGGCTTGTGCCATTCTCATTGCCTCTATTGGACTGAATGTCAATTCTACGGCAGTAATTATCGGAGCTATGCTCATCTCTCCCCTTATGGGTCCTATTGTGGGAGCAGGATTTGCCTTAGCTACCTATGACTTCGATCTGTTTAAGAAGACCGGACGCAGCCTATTGATAGCGACTATCGTCAGCCTATTGGTATCCTTTATCTACTTCTATATCAGCCCGTTCAAGGACGCCCAATCAGAACTGCTGGCACGTACCTCCCCCACTATCTATGATGTACTGATTGCCTTCTTTGGTGGTGTGGTAGGAGCTATCTCCCTTACCCGTCAGGAGAAAGGAAACCCTATCCCAGGGGTGGCCATCGCCACCGCCCTTATGCCTCCCCTATGTACCGCAGGCTTCGGCTTGGCAACAGGTAATTTTAGCTATTTCTTAGGGGCTTTCTATCTTTATAGCATCAACTGTTTCTTTATAGGAATAGCTACTTTCTTTATTATCAAATACTTAAAGTATAGACCTAAAAATACAGGCAACGAGAAACTGAACAAACGTCTGCACTACGTAATCACTTCATTGGTTATACTCATTGTTACCCCTAGCCTTTACTTGGCATATACCCTCTTCCAAGAAAAGCGTTTTCACGAGAATGTAGCCCACTATATCACCACTGAGTTTGAAAACAATGGTTATACAATCATCTACAAACGTATCCGCTACAATACTTCTCCTAAAACAATTGAATTGGCTTTCTTAGACAAAAAATTCAGCGAAGAGGAGGAAAAGAGCCTACAAAACAACCTCAAAAACTTCAATATCTCCAATACAGAACTTATTATCCGCCAAAAAGAATCGGATATAAGTCAAGAAATACTCTCTGAAATCAACAAGAATAAAGCTTCACTCTCCAGCAAAGACGTAAAGATAAAGCAACTTACCGAGGAGTTAGAAAAGTACAAGATAGAGGATTCCGATTTTGCCAAGGAAGTGAAGATTCTGTTTCCTAATATCAAGGATTTCTCTTTTGGTCGCCTAAATAGCTTTGTTTCTGACAGCCTTTCCACCACTACGCTGATGCTCTATACCCCTGTAAGGGAACAAGTCAAAGGCAAAGAAGTGGATAAAGAGGTGGATATAGCACGTCTCCAGCAGTGGCTTTCCCAAAAGTTTGCTGACAAAAATATCAAGATTATAAAGGAATAGCTCCTTTCTGTCCATAAAGCCTACTGTCGTAGCCATGCCTCATCAGTATGACCACGGCGGTAGGCTTTTCCATGCTCGTCTATCACAGCATGCCACTCCTGACAAGTCTCTAAGGAAACATCAGCCACCAAAGGCATACACTCTGCTCGCAGTGCCTTGTAGGTAGTTGTGGTGGTAAGCCCTAAGCGTGTAAAGAGACGAAGGGCATATTGGTCAGCAATAAACACATTCCTACGGAAAATATATAACAACATCGCATCGGCGGTCTCCTCTCCTACCCCCTTGATAGAAAGGAGTTCCATACGAAGCTCATCGGTGGCAATAGCTGCAAATTTGTCCAAAGAAGCTCCATGGGATACATACCAAGCCATCAATGCCTTGATATAGCTGCTCTTCTGTTTGTAGAAACCTGCAGGACGAATAAGGGTTTGTAATTCTTCCTCTCCCATGGCATGTAGTACTTCCACTGAGAGTCTGCCTTCAAGGTTTGCCAAAGCTCGCTCTACATTGAGTTGGGTAGTTTGCTGAATGAGAATCATGGAAACCCAATCAACCAACCGATTAGAGTGGTTCCACCAATTCTGCTTGCCATAGTGAGTAAGGAGTTTATTTAGAACAGCGAGTTTAGCTTGCATTCGCTTAGGATTTTATATATCCGCTTGGGGATTGTATTTTTTAATAATATCCTGCAAATGAGGATACACCCTCCCAGTCATACTGGTCATAAACCATTTGGGATGTTTTATCAGAACCGTTCTATTGTCTCCTTTGGACGACCAAGAACGCATTTTTTCTACTCGCTTAGGGTCTATTTCTCTGATAGTGAAAAAAGTAAAAAAATACAATTTGTCTTTACACAGTATAAAAAAGGGAAAGTATTTTCTTAGCCAAGATAAATTTTTCTGTATCTTAAGCAGGTACTCAAAATCGTTATCACTCATCTCTTCTAAAAGCAGATGTTGCGCTTTGGCATTTCTCTTCACTACACAGCTCAATAGGTAATATCCCCAAAAGAGAAATATAAGAGGAGACAATGCCCAAGAAGCTACCTGCATAAGCATCCAACCTTTCAGAATATCTAAGGCAATAAGATAACCAAGAGGGATTATAAATACAAGAGCAAAGAAAATGGCAAGGCCATTACAGATATAGCGCTTGTATTTTTCTACTTTCCCCAAGTATTGCTTACGCTGCACACTTATCGCATGATAAGGTATATAGCGGGCTACACGCTGCTCGAAGTCATTCTTGCGAAAGGCTACAAAGTAGAGCAAGGCTCCCATTAGCGCATAGTGGAAAACACTTATCAAAAAGAAAATATCTATATCCATGATATTTTACCTATTAATATTTTTTGTATCTTTGCTAGACTTTTGTATCCTTACCTTGTATTAAGGTAGCATATACTTTTTAATCTTCATATCCTATGAAATTTATCCTATTACTCATATCATTATTACCTTTATCTGTCAAGGCACAGCTATTTGAACCATTGGACAAATGGGGATCACGTGTCGCCTATACTCATACCAATGGCAGCCGTAATTTTATTTTTTGGGGTATTTCACTCAATAGTATTGACGTAGATCCCAGCGGTCTGGCGGCTATTGGAGCTAAGGTATATGCAGGCTCCCACATAGGAAAACCTGACCACTGGCAACTCCTGCCTGAAATAGGAGCCGATGCTTTCTTTATCTTACCCATAGGCGCCGGTGTCTCCGTAAATACGGAGGCCATAACACCCCGAATAGGTCTTTCATTGGTCAATGCCTTTGAATTTTACTGGGGGTATTCCTTCCCCTTCAAGGAAGGAACTAGCTTCAAGGGAAGTACTTTTTCATTTATTATCAACATATACGAGTTCTAATAACAAAGGCATTTCACAGATTGCTCTCTTATATTCTTGAGTACTAAAGCTCCCTAAAGCAGTAGCATGGCTTATAGCAGTTTCAAGATAAGGTTTTAGTTGCTTGTAAATGTCATTATTGCTTTTCTTAAAGAACTTTTCTGTTTTTTCATAGCCTTTTAGGTGCTGGCTAACCTGCTTTTCAGCATCAGTACAAGCGGCGAACACTTTGTCAGTCTTTTTATAATGCAACAAAAACCAATATTCCAAACAAGGATTATTCACTATCACTACTACCTTTTGATTCTTGGAAAGTCTCTTGTAATAGGCTAAAAACTTTTGAAGTGATGAGGGGTTACTCTTCTTTTCTCGCTCTTCTTTTAGTAAGACATCAAGATCTATAATCCAAAAAACTTTGTCGTATTCCTCCTCTGAGAGTGTTGTAATTAGTTCGTATTGTTGGTCAATATTCTTTTTCTGTAGAATTTTAGGTGTTATATCAAAAAGGATATTGGGTTCATTCTGCTTGAGCATTTGTAAATACCAATATTCTGTCTGGCCATCTACCACTACCGCAAAGGCTTGTTTGGTGAGTTTGTTTTTTCCTTTTCTCATAGTTCTACATCAATAAAAGTATCAGACAAACGAGGTACCCCACTGAACTTCCCTATTTTGTAAGCATTCAGAATATTCTTTATAGTAGCGGTGTCAAAGTCAGCTAAGGAATAAAGCTCAGTAGCACAATCTTTGCCTTTGTCAGTAAACCATATTACATCATCTCTGAAAATATCCCTATCACCCAAAAGCTCTCGGTTGTGAGTGGTGGCAATTAGTTGGGATTGCTTAGCATTCTGCAAGAAAGAAAGCAAGAAATGAGTATAAAGATCAGGGTGTAAAGAGCTTTCTAACTCATCAATAGGAAAAATAGTAGAACTCTTGATAAGAAGTGCCAACAGTCCTGCAAATCCATAAAAACGCTTAGTTCCTTCGGATTCTTGCTCCATGGGTAATTTATAGGAAATGTTATTAACCGTATGTTCTGAAAAAAGATTAATACTATCTATTTCCCATATGGGATCCTTTCTTCGTTCAATAATAATATCTGAGATATTAAAATCAGCCTTCTTTAATATTTCCAAAACTTCTTCTTTGGCTATTTTTTTCTCATCTATCTTATCCGTCACATAACGACCTAATTCCGTCTGAGGTACTACCATAGGTTTTAAACCATTCCAAAACCAGTCCGTTACTTGTCTAAATTCTTCGAGATTGATATTTGTCTTTAAAAAACCTCCCAATACGGTATTGTTCCACAAGGTATTGAGTTCCAATACTTGTTGAGCACTTTTTTCAAGAGTTATTTTATCACCAAAACTAATTTTGGTAAGTTGTTCCTCTATATCAGTAGTGCGCTTATACACTAATGTTTTTTCAGGAGCATCTCTATACAAAGCTTCCAAAATGACTGCTTGGCGCATAAAAGCCACTTCATAGTGATAGCAGCCCCCCTCGTATACAAACTCTATAGTGAGTTCAGTGGGTTGCTCAGGTGTGTTAGCATCAAAAAGATATGGTGAAAAATCCAGTATATCCGTCTTTTTCTCTTTAGGATTCACTACCAAATCCCTTAAGAAATCAAGCGCTTTAAGTACTGTTGTCTTTCCTGAAGCATTGGCTCCATAGATAAGTGCTAACTTCAAGAGTCGCTTTCCTGCTGTATGCACTACATAAGTATCTTCTAAATGCTCAGAAGTATCCGCTTCAAACGACAATGTCTGTTTATCTTTTATGGAGCCAAAGTTTTGTATGCTAAAATTTACAATCATTTATTCTATCAATAATTTGAATACTAACTCACTACATTGATAATCCTATTAGGCACTACAATGATCTTTTTAGGAGTTTTGCCTTGTAGTTGTTCTGCCGTTTGAGGATCGGCAAGAATAGCTTGTTCTATTTCAGCAATTGGCATATCGGTAGGGAAAGCGCGTTTGAAGCGTACTTTGCCGTTGAACGATACAGGATATTCCTTGCTATCCTCTTGCAAATACTTTTCTTCGTGGATAGGATAGGGCGCATAAGTTATACTTTCAGCATTTCCAAGCCTTTTCCAGAGCTCTTCGGCAATATGTGGAGCAAAAGGTGCTACAAGGACTGCCAAAGGTTCCAAAATAGCCTTGTGGTGACACTTAAGCGAAGATAGCTCATTGACACATATCATAAATTGGCTCACTGAGGTATTGAACGAGAAATTCTCAATATCTTCATTTACCTTTTTAATCGTTTTATGCAGTGCTTTAAGCATTTCAGCCGTTGGAGCCTCGTCGGTTACTTGCCAACCGTTATCTGAGAAATACAAGCGCCATAACTTGCGCAAGAAATTATATACCCCTGAGATACCTGCTGTGTTCCAAGGTTTAGCTTGTTCCAAAGGACCTAAGAACATTTCGTAGAGGCGCAAGGTATCCGCTCCATATTGTTCGCAAATATCATCAGGATTTACCACATTGTATTTAGATTTCGACATCTTTTCTACTTCACGTCCTGTAATATACTTGCCGTCTTCTTCTAAAATAAACTCAGCATCAGCAAATTCTTTACGCCACGCCTTAAATTTCTCAATGTCTAACTCATCGGAAGTATCTTTTAAGAGAGAAACATCTACGTGAATAGGTTGGATAATAGTATTAATTATTTTTCCTGAGAGTTTTTTCATAAACTCCACACATTGAGGATATTTAGGGAAAATCTTCTCTAATAAAACAATCGCCAACTTATCATCCTTGAATTTCTTTGAAACAAATATAGGAGGAAAGTTATTAGATGAAAGCTCTTTTACTTCAACTAAATTCACTTCATTACCTTGCTCATCTTTCACTTCCCATAACACTCGGTATGCAAAGGCACTCATACCCAATATCATACCCTGATTAATCAGTTTTTTGAAAGGTTCTTCGGTAGGGGCAAAACCGCGGTCTTTGAGGAATTTATTCCAGAAGCGAGAGTACAAGAGGTGCCCTGTGGCGTGTTCGCTACCCCCTACGTAAAGATCTACGTTTTGCCAATAGTCTACTACGGCTTTGGTAGGGAAGGTTCCACGTGCGTCTTTTTCCATCATAT
>ERZ773054.1409-NODE-1409-length-14678-cov-3.265404_pt1 | contig 14678 bp, 11 predicted proteins | sample MGYA00580630_ERZ773054 | MGnify/ENA primary metagenome ERZ773054 (study PRJEB29015, sample SAMEA2737994) | human oral metagenome | biome: human oral; feature: human-associated habitat; material: dental | place: China | collected 2115 ... | reverse complement strand
CAAAGATAATGTCTATTTTTAACCATGAGCGTCAACTTTTGGGTTGGAGGATAAGAGGAAAGTTATGAAATGAAAATCTCCGCTAAGATCAAGCCTAATTCTCGCTACCGTGAAGAGGTGGTGGCGAACGATGATGGCTCACTGACGATTTACACCAAGGCGCTGGTCATTGAAGGGCGGGCTAATTTGGCGGCGGTCAAGCTGGTGGCGAAGTATTATGGCGTGGCGCCATCTCGAGTCAAGCTGGTGCGTGGTGCGGCGTCAAGAAACAAAGTGTTTGAAATCGCAGATAAGAGCCCTGATTCACTTCGTTAGCCTTCTCGGCGATACGGGGAAAACCTAAACCATGAGCTAACGACTGATCAGATGACATGAGACCGCAGGCTAGTATATCAGAGAGATCTCTGTCAACTTACCGTGAAAAGATGCACATATATACTCATTTTCACGCAGAGTGTGCTATAATGAATCTATGATAAATCAGATTACGAAAGATAAGGTTGGGCTACTCCATCGACAATATACCCGGTTGGCGAAAGGTAAGGAGCAGGCTCTATATGAGATAGCCATGAGTGAGCTGCCGGACATGGTCTATAACTCAAACGCCATCGAGAATTCGACCTTAACCTTGCAGGATACGGAGGCGATTATCATCCATGACAAGATTATCAAGGACCATGAGATCCGAGAAATATACGAGGCGAAGAACCTCGCCCGAGTGACAGCCGAGCTGATGAAGAGCCCAAACGAGCGTATGTCAGTGGGTCTTATACTGTCTTTACATTTGCTCTTGATGAGCGGTATCCGTGACGACATTGCCGGACGATTTAGGTGCGGTGACGAGTGGGTGCGTGTCGGTACGCACCTAGGGGCTAATCCGGCGTTTGTGCCCGGTCTTATTTCCAGGCTAGTCACTTCGTATTATAACGATGATTCATACTTCTTGGATAAAATTGCTCATTTTCACGCAGAGTTTGAGACAATTCATCCTTTATCTGATGGTAATGGGCGAATGGGACGTGTCCTTATCAGCCACCAGCTGGCACTAGCGGGTTACCCACCAATCATCATTCAGAATAAGAGTAAGCACACTGATTACTACCCACTGTTTGATGAATATATAAGAACTAATCAATGTGACGGGTTTGTTGAGCTATTCGCCTTGCTCTTGATGGAGTCTCTGCATAAGCGCATAGCGCTATTGTCGTCGCCGAAGATCGTCAAGCTTTCCGAATGGGCAAGGCAGAATGGTATCGCCGGCAATGTCGCCGCCAATAAAGCTGCTCGCCAGACCATACCGGCCTTTCGCAGGGGCGGCACCTGGATGATCGGCAGCGACTATAAAATGGACTGATTTCGCAACTTATCTTAAGGCTCTATCTGTCACTGTTTTTATTGTTTCTGATTTAGCTTATCTCGTTCGTTTAATCTCCAGAAGAAATTAACTACGGTAATGGCTGCGTCAACAGCGAGTTGCGCCTCAATCTTTGACGGTGGAGGTATCTTTGTTGTGTGGGAATGGCCACCCCCCTTGTGATTTCTTAGCTCAGCAATTCCGTTTACTACATTTGATACTCCGCTTATTATTTTTTTAACTTCCGTATTAGTTGAGTCATTCAAGTTAAACACCGTTCTTGCTTCTCTCAGCAATTCTGCAAGCTTAGCTTTGTCTAGGTTGAGCTGCGTCCTACCCTGGAGTACGGTGTGGAAGCATGCTTCTATATACTCTTTTGCCATGCCTATTGCTCGTACCTGGTCCTTTTCCGCCATTGATACTAATTTTTTCGCTTGCTTTGTTTGATATTCATTGTCAAACTTAATATCTAATTTTCCAGGGCGCTTCTCACTGATTACGCCCGATACGGAAAATACCGGATCGTATTCTATTATAGAGATTTCTATATTCTCGGGTATCGTACTACCGCCACTTGGTTGTAAAAACGTCTTGCATTCATCCAGGAATTGTCTGTAGGTCTCTTCTATTCTCACTTTAATGCCAAGCTTAGATAGGTTTGCAGTGAATTTCTCCAGGTCGTTTATTATTTCGATAAGTTCTTTACTCTCTGCGGCTGTGAAATAAAGATCGTTATTGTCTTTTCTACGCTTCATGGAAGCCATAAGCTTGTTGAGTCTGTCATGTAGACAGGCAAATATTGCTCCGTATGTTTCTGGGTAATCGGAGTATATGGTCAATATAGTTTCGTCTGGCTCGTATTCGACTCTCTTGGGCATAGGAATTGAACCGCCAGGCGTAAATAAGTCGTCAATATCAAATCTATTTTCAAGACAATACTTTCTGTAATAATCATTAAGAATAAGTTCCTCTTTATCCATATGGTTATTGTACTACATGAACATGTAAGGGTTAGCTCGCCTGCGTTAGTCAGTGCAAGCTTATATGGGTATACTTGTGAGCCCGCAGGGATCTGGCATAATATGCATAGTTAAAAACTGTCTACATACAGCCTGGCATAGATACTGTACATAATCCTAATAAATCCTCAAAAATTAGAATTGCAGTATTGCCTATGTTTTGTTAATATATTAGGTATGCAGAAAGCTGGTACATATATCTCGCATGGCTCGTATAAGTCATTCTTGCCGCGCTTGCTAAATGAGCCAATTGATGTTGATTATAAGAAGCTCCAGTCGCTGTTCGCTGAGGCGATGTTTTTCCTGGGTGAGCTAAATGCCCATTCGCAATTAGTGCCAGATGTTGATCACTTCATCCGCATGTATATCGCCAAAGAGGCTGTTGCGTCTAGTAGGATTGAAGGTATACAGACGAGTCTGCGAGACGTGATTAACAATAACCAAGAGACTGTCGGCAGGCTGAGTGATACTCAACGCAATGATCTGGAAGAGGTGCAGAATTATATTAGGGCGGTTAATATGGCTGTCGATAGCCTTAAGCGATCGCCTCTCGCCAGTGAGCTGGTATGCGAGATACACAAGGTATTGCTCTCCGGCGTGCGAGGTTACGCTAAGGTGCCGGGGAAGATTCGTCACACGCAGAATTGGATCGGTGGCAGTGATATCGGTTCAGCAGTATTTATCCCACCGTCACCGGATATTCTATCTGATTTGCTGCTTGACCTAGAGGGCTACTGGCGTATTGACTTGACGACCCCGCCACTTATCAAGAGCGCTATTGCTCACTATCAGTTTGAGACAATCCATCCATTTCTAGACGGCAATGGACGCTTGGGTAGGATAATTATTTTGTTGCAACTAGCTAATGCACACATGCTCAGCAAGCCTGTGCTATGTATATCTGACTATCTCGAGAGGCATCGGAATGACTACTATGATGCGCTAGAGCATGTACATGTTACTGGTAATTATGGCTATTGGGTGTGGTTCTTTCTGGAAGCGGTAGTAGCTTCGACACAGGATGCTAGAGATACGCTGTGTAACATAGTTGATCTCCGGTCATCTTATAGGCGTCGAGTACGAGATAGCGCCCTGGGTACAGTACGTCAGAAAAATGCTCTTAAGCTCATTACTGATATGTATACTCAGCCTGTTTTATCCAAGAGTCAAGCGAAGGAACTATTAAACATGAGTACCCAGACGGTGAGCGACCTTATTGATGATCTAGAAAAAATTGGTATCCTGAAGGAGATTACGGGTGACGGGACTAAGCGTCGTTACGAGTTGTATGAGTATTTTGCGTTATTCAATGGAGGAGATGGGCGCTAGATGTCTGATGTAGTGCAATCAAAAGCAAATATCATCTGGCCGCTTGCCGAGTTGTTGCGAGGTGGGTGGAAACAACACGAGTACCAAGACGTTATATTGCCGATGGTTCTGATTAGACGCATCGACACTGTCTTGGAGTCAACACGTGGCGAGGTGAGGAGTAAGTACCGTCAGTTCGCTGGCAAGACAGATGTCGATCCGATTCTACGTCGGGTGGCTGGTGTCGATTTTTATAACACTTCGGAATACGATTTTAAGACACTGCTTGACGAGCCTTCGCAGATAGCCAAGAATTTCCAACGCTACATTGACGGCTTTAGTGCTAATGTGCGAGAGATTATCGACAAATTTGAGTTTGACCGGCAGTTAGAGCGTCTTGAAGGCGGCAACATTCTCTACGAGATAATCAAGCAGTTGAACTCTGTCGATCTAAGTCCTGATGTAGTGGATAACCACGAGATGGGTACGATATTTGAGGATTTGCTTCGACGTTTCTCCGAACAGTCTAACGAGACTGCCGGAGAACACTATACGCCACGTGACGTTGTGACCTTGCTGGCGGAGTTATTAGTCGAACCGGACAAAGCGGAGCTAAGTAAACCATATGCTGCTCGGCGCATCTATGATCCGACGGCGGGAACGGGAGGTATTCTATCCATCACTAAGGAGATAATTAAAAAAGAGATTAATCCCAAGGCTGACATCTATCTCTATGGTCAAGAGCTCAACCCGCAGACTTATGCTATTGCCAAGGCGGATATGTTACTTAAGGGTGAAAACGCTAATAATATTCGGGGCGGGGACAAGGATACATCGAAGGCCAGTACGCTGAGTAACGATCAGTTCTTCGGTGAGTCTTTTGAGTATATCGCAGCTAATCCACCATATGGCGTAGACTGGAAGAAAGATAAAGCGGCTGTTGAGCGTGAGGCGGATCGTGGCTATGCCGGACGTTTCGGGGCGGGGACGCCACGTATCAGTGATGGTCAGCTACTCTTTGTCCAGCATATGATTAGCAAGATGCAGGCGAAGGTAGATGGTGGGGCTCGTGTTGGGGTGGTGCTAAACGGCTCGCCGCTCTTTACGGGTAGCGCTGGCAGTGGCGAGAGCGAGATTCGTCGCTGGATCTTAGAGAAAGACTTACTGGAGGCGATTATCGCCTTGCCGGACCAGCTCTTCTATAACACCGGCATTAGTACCTATATCTGGATCTTGAGCAACCGTAAGCCTGGGGAGCGTAGGCATAAAGTTCAGCTGATTGATGCTCGCAAGCAGTATGGCAAGATGCGTAAAAGTCTGGGTAACAAGCGTAAGGAGATCAAACTCCAGGACCGTCAGCAAATCTTGAAGTGGTACCGGGAATTCAAAGAAGGCTCAAGAGTCAAGATTTTTGATACTGAGGAGTTTGGCTATCGGCAGATCACCATAGAGCGACCGTTGCAATTGTCACTCACTGTTACTGATGATGCCATATCGTCATTTACTCAGCATAAACTCGTGGCTGGGCAACCTTCTAAGAAGGCACCGGCTTTCTCGCCTGAGTATACTGATGAGATTGTGGGGGTTCTGCGTCAGCTGCGGGGCAAGAAATATATGAGTTGCCGGTTGTTTCTAGGATCTATTGACAAGGCTATGAGGAAGTACAGGCTCGATACAAAGATGGTGAAACTGCTATGTGAAGTGTTCGGTGCGCACGATGACGATGCTGAGGTGGTCACTGATAGCAAAGGGTGCACAGAGCCAGACAGTAGCTTGCGTGATACTGAGAATGTGCCACTGGGCGAAAGTATTCAAGAGTATTTTGGGCGGGAAGTTTCGCCATATATGCCTGGTGCCTGGATAAACACTAAGGTTACTGACCATAAAGATGGCAGGTTAGGCAAAGTTGGCTATGAGATTCCATTTACTCGTTATTTTTACGAATATAAGCCGCCACGTGATATCGACGAGATCCGTGCCGACATAGAGGCAACGGAGAAAGAGCTGGCGAGATTGTTTAAGGAGTTGAGGGGGTAAACTATGAATTGGAAGGTATCTCGTGCGTTTACAACTATTGGTAGTGGTACAACGCCAAAATCAGACGACGCATCGTATTATGATGGAACTATTAATTGGCTAATAACGGGCGATGTAAATGACGGCGAAATTAAGAATATTGATAGAAAAATAACCGCCAAAGCTTTGTCCGATTATTCTGCGCTACACATTTATCCTGTCGGGTCAATTGTTATTACTATGTATGGCGCTATTGGTAAGATTGGCATGTTGACTGAGCCGTCAACCGTTAATCAAGCTTGCTGCGTGCTAGTTCCCGGCAAGAATGTATTTCCTAAATACGCTCTACATTATTTCTTAGCCACAAGACACCAACTCATTGAGCTAGGTGTCGGAGGCGTCCAGTCTAACGTTAGTCAAGATATAATTAAATCGCTTAGAATATCGCTTCCTAGCGTTGAAATGCAAAGAAATATAGCGTCATATCTTGATCGAAAAGTTAGCATTATTGATAAAATAATCGCCGCCAAGAATCACACACACACACACCTCCTTGAGCTCCGACAGGCAATTATCACTGACGCCGTTCTCGGTCGTGGGGGTGTAGGTGTGAATTATCGTCAGACGAATATCCCATGGATAGGTAAAATCCCTGCACACTGGCAAGTGAGGAGGATTAAGGACATAGCAGACATATCAGTAGGATGGACTCCAGATACCAATAATCCAGATTATTTCAATGGCAATAATACATGGGTTACTATAGCTGATATGAATCAAAAATATATTGTTAGCTCTAAAGTCAAAATAAGTAATGAAGCAATTGATTCTTCGAGAATTAAACTAGTTAAAAAAGGATCGCTATTATACAGCTTTAAGTTATCGGTTGGCAAAGTCGCTTTTGCGGGTAAGGATTTGTATACCAATGAAGCTATAGCGGCAATAACGCCGAACTACAACGATGAAGTGGATACAAGTTTTCTATATTATGCGATTTCAATATACCTAGCAAATAATGCGAATGAGAACATTTACGGAGCCAAGATTATGAATCAGGACACAATAAGGAACTCATATGTAGCCTTCCCGGATATAAATGAGCAACTAAAGATATCCCGGACTCTTGATAAAAAAGTAAGGAATATTGACAATGCCGTGAGTATAAATAAGCAGTCTATACAACTGTTGAACGAGTATCGATCATCTTTAATATCAAATGTCATAAGCGGAAAGGTCGAGGTATGAGACTGTACAGTTTTAGGATAAGGAATTTCAAATCAATTATTGATACTGGCGAGGTAAAGGTTTCGGAAGGCGATAATATTACAATACTAGCTGGACAAAACGAAGCTGGAAAGTCGTCTATCCTCGAAGCACTTAAGTTCTTTGAGGACGGGGAGTTTAGTGAGCTCAATCGATCAAATGACAAACATCCTATGGTGGAGGTGGCTTTCGGGCTATCTTCTGATGAAGAGTACAATTATATTGCCAAAATTGGTAGCGAGGAACTAGCTAACCATATAAAGAAAAACAAGTTGCGCATGTTTAGAGGAAGCGTTGATAATGATGACTATGACGCTATAGAACCTTGTGCAACAGTCTTTCCGAAGAAAATAATTGATGATATTGAGGTATCGCAAAAAGAAACGGGGCCTAGTGACCGATTCTCTAAAGATAAAGTTTTAGAAATGCGACCAAGGTTTATATTTTACGGGACATTCTCAGAGGATGTACTACCGGACAAGATAAAGCAATCAGAAATTAGTTTGAATCAGTCTGTAAAAGATTTTGAAAAGGTGTTTGATATCGATTTTAGCGAGCTTTTAAGTGATATGAACGAGACCCGAAGGAAACATAAATTAAACATACTAAACAAAAGAGCTAGCGACAATCTGAATACATACTGGTCTCAGGATATTACCGGCGAAGATGTCAAATATAAGTTCGAGATTGTCGCAAACGTTCAAGAGCCATCATCATATTCTGGTGCCGAGTCTAAAATTATATTTATGATATCTCAAGATGAGTCAATGCCTCCATTATATTTCGCACAGAAATCAAAGGGTTTCAGATGGTTTAGTAATTTCAATCTAAGATTGCGGGCTCATGAGGTGAGTGCTGATAATTTGGCTAATTTTATACTCTTGATTGATGAACCGGGAGAGGGTTTGCATGAAGTTGCGCAGAGAGATGCAAAAAGAATATTGAACGAAATAGGCAGTAAAGGTGCGCAAATTATTTTCTCAACTCATCAGGCGCAGATGATTAAGGAGGGTGACGGAGGTGTAAAACTATCTCGGATCAAATTAATTACGAAAGCCGTCAAGGAAGGCACGAAGATACGAAGTATATCTCAGGCCACAGGTCAGCAAGATTTTAAGGATGCCTTGTCACCAGTACGAACTGCTATGGGGCTGGTTACCGTTGACGTATCTTCCACGTTAGAAGGTAAGACATGCGTTGTTTGCGAAGGTATAACGGATAGTTACTTCTTGGGTGCATTTCTGAAACTTTACGATGAGGCTGATGCTGTTAGTCTTATTCCATGTGTGGGGGCTTCTCAGGTTTCAAATGTTTTCTCAATTCTGTGCGGTTGGGGTGTAAGGGCTAAAGTTATAGTCGACGATGATAGCGCTGGAGACAAGGCAATAAGGGAGATCAAGAAGATCTTAAGCGACGAAGATATATCTGCGGTTCTGAAGAAAAACAAGGGCTGTAGTGGCATAGAGGATTCTATCAGTAGGGGCGATTTCGTAAAATTATTCGGTGATTATTTAGAAGATAGAACAGCTAAGAAGAGTAACTCGGATAAGGCGGTAATCAATGGCAAAAAAGAGATTATTGGTAGGGAATTCCTGGATAGAGTCGAAAGTGGTGAAATAAATCTATCCAGTTTTGATTCAAGTACGAAAGCTAAGATAAAAGACCTAGTGAGGTTTATGACCAATGTCTAACTACAAAGAAATAAACTTCGAGGATGCTGTCGAGAAGCAGCTCGTAGATTTACATGGCTATCGCCAGCGCAATTGGCGCACGGACTACGACCGTCATTTAGCCATGGACAAGGAGCTGGTGCTGGACTTTTGGCGCAGCTCACAGGGCGAGAAACTGACTAGATACACTGAACGTTACGGCACCGAGGCGATAGACAGCTTGCTAAAGCGCCTTGACCAGGAGATTTCATCGCGTGGAGTATTAGATGTGCTTCGTAACGGCATCGAAGACCGTGGCACGAAGCTTGATATGGCATACTTTACTCCGGAAAGCTCGTTTAACCCGGAGACGGAGCGGCTATATAAATCAAATATCTTTAGCATCATTCGTCAGTTACGCTACGGCGATAAGTCAAACGACTCTATAGATACGGTACTCTTCTTAAACGGTTTGCCAATTTTTACCGTGGAGTTAAAAAATCCGATGAGCGGACAAACGGTGGCACAAGCGATGGAACAATATCGTGCTGATCGCAATCCGGACGAGAAGCTGCTGAGTCATATGCGCTGTCTAGTACACTTCGCCATGGATCCGGATCTGGTCTATATGACAACTAAGCTAGCTAGAGCCGGTACACGATACTTACCGTTTAACCGTGGCAATGATGGCGGTGCCGGCAACGCTCCTAATCCCAATGGGTATAGAGTCGCCTACATGATGGATGACGTTTGGTCGCCCGACAGTGTACTGGAGCTAATCGGGAGGTTCCTGACTGTCACCACCAGGGAAAGTGAGGACAGTTATGGCCGTTACAAGGTCGAGAAGACACTGATCTTTCCACGCTATCATCAGAGAGAAGCTGTCCGTAGGTTAGTGGCAGACGTGCGCAACCGCCAGGTTGGTCATAATTACTTAGTGCAACATAGTGCCGGTAGTGGCAAGAGTAATACTATAGCCTGGACGGCGCATCGTATGAGCGAGCTGTATGATACGAGTAGTAAGAAGAAGATCTTTGATAGCGTTATCGTCATTACTGACCGGCGGGTGCTAGATAAGCAGCTGCGAGAGACGGTTGATCAGTTCTCGCAAGTGCGTGGTGTAGTGAAGAAGATTGAAGGTAGCTCGCAACAGCTTAAGGTTGCTTTAGAGAGCGGTGAAAAGATAATCACTACAACTATACAGAAATTTAGTGTGATCATGGATGCTGTGGATGGGTTGTCGGGGAGACATTTTGCTATCATCGTGGACGAGGCGCATTCATCGCAGAGTGGTGAGGGGTCAAAGGCGGTGCGAAAGACTCTAAATGCTACCAGCTTGGATGAAGCTGTCCGTAGCGATGAGCGGAGCGAGGTTGATGATGAAGATATTGTCAATAAAATTGCCTTAAGGGAGCAGCGGTCAAGGCTGGCAAGGTCTAGTAAACTAAGCATCTTTGCTTTTACAGCGACACCGAAGAGCAAAACGCTTGAACTCTTCGGCGAGAAATACGATGACGGTAGGTACTATCCGTTCAGCCTCTATAGTATGCGTCAGGCAATAGAAGAGGGCTTCATTCTTGATGTATTAAAGAACTATACGACATACCGTAGTTACTTTGAGATTGTGAAGACCTGGCAACAGGATGATAAAGAGTACGAGAAAAAGAAGGCGCAGAAGCTGCTCTTCGGTTATGTTGACAAGAATCAGCATGCAATTAATCTCAAAGTAAAGACAATACTCAAGCACTTCCAGAATAGTATCGAAAACCTAATAAATGGGCAAGCCAAGGCGATGGTCGTAACTAAGTCACGGCTACATGCAGTGCGTTATAAGATTGCTTTTGATAGATACATGCGTGAGTTCGGGATGAAGTACGGTGCAGTAGTAGCTTTTTCGGGCGCAGTAGTTGACCCGGATGGTGGACGAGAGTATACCGAGGCCGGTATGAACGGCTTTTCTGAGAGCCGGACAGTTGAGGAGTTTAGGAAGCCCGGTTGCAAGTTCATGATTGTAGCAAATAAATATCAGACGGGCTTTGACCAACCACTACTTGCGGTGATGTACGTTGACAAAAAACTGGGTGGCGTCAATGCTGTGCAGACACTGAGTAGGTTAAATCGCATTGCACCGCATAAGGAAGAGACGTTTGTACTGGATTTCGTTAACAGCGCTGATGACATGCTGGAGGCATTTCAGCCTTACTATACGACAACCATCTTGTCTGAGGGGGCTGATCAAAACATTCTTTATGATCTGAGGCGAGATATCTTGCGGTTTAAGGCGTTCTCGAAAGAAGAGGTTGAAGGCTTTGCTAGCATGTATTACCTGGGTGAAAAGCACGATAAACTAAATAGCTCGCTTGACGTAGTGGTGGAGCGTATTGAAGAAACGATGCCGGAGGAAAAGCGGGACTTCCGTACAAAGGTGAACGACTATCTCAGACAATATGGTTTTGTATCGCAGATACTGTCATTTGAAGATACCTCCTTTGAAAAACTATATATATTCTTAAAGTTCTTGTTGCGCAAATTACCTGTTGCTAAGGATGATTTGCCGGTAGAGATTTTGAGACAGGTTAATCTTAACTCGCTAAAGATTGTGAATAAAGGTACAGTGAGCGTCAGTCTGACGAATGAGGCTACTATGCTTGACCCTCTTGGGGGTGGTTCGCTAACTAGTGATACGCCAATTGAGATGGATTTACTATCGCAGATCGTCAGAGACGTGAATAATAAGTATGGCACTAACTTTACTGACCAAGATAGAATTATCGCAGATAAATTAACCCAGAGATTAATACAAGACAAAGAGCTGGGTGGATCAATCTCAAACAACGGGCGTGACGTAGCCAAAGTGAAGTTTGATGAGATATTTGAAAAAGAGTTAGTAGATATGGTGAACAACCATTTCGACTTTTATCAGAAGGTCAATACTGATAGAGACACGCATCGGTATTTTAAGGACAGAATCTTTGATCTGGTCTACAGGAACTCGATAACAGAACGGAAGAATGTCAAGACGGAGGTGGTGTAATGTATAACATCATTAAGGTTATTCTATAACGGATAAACTACGGATAAATAAAAGCTTAAACTCAGCTCTGATTAGCAATGTAAATTCACTTTTTGACGAGGTTTAATACAATTAAGATCAATGAGTTTTATGTAAAATTATCGCATATCCTGTTTGTTTCTCGAGGCTAATCCACTTTTCTTTATTGATCACTTCTTACTGCTTTCTGTAGTGGAAGACTATTTTCTTCGACAAAACGAACAGAGGCATCCAGCCGATACTGCTCGTTAGCCTCCTAGTGACATTCCTATTTTATGGAGAATTAGCCCGGCAATTACTGATGTGGCAACGCCTACGATTATTTTTATAAATGCATCTTTTACTCTACTGTTTCTTGTATTATCATTCTTAATGGAATTATCTTGTCCAATTGTCGATTTCTTGATTCTGTTGTTATCGCCAATTTTAATTTTCATTTTCTTTTCCAATTAATGATTTGTCGATCTTATTGTTGTCACCAACAGATATATTGTCGCTGTAATTATAAACTATATTGATGATTTGCTTTGCTGTTTTAGCTTTCTCTTTGCTTGAATTAAAATCAATTACATAATCGTTGATTGAGTCATACGTTTTTTCGAGTAAAAGTAATATGTCAAGTATTTTTTGTTTAACCCCATTTGTAATATCGGTATACTTTGATGGCGGGATTATTATGCCGGCGCTAATTATTTGAGAATATGGAGGTTCAAGCTCTATGTCGGCGATAGAATTAGCAACTCGTAAATCAACTGGTATTTGGCGATTCTCTGATTTGCTATCATCGTTTGCGTATTTCTCTATAGATGTAATATTATCCCATATATAGGTATCAACAAAGCTCATTTTATCTGTTTTTATCGGTATGACCATCCTGCGATTTATGATACGACCCATCTCTATAGATTGAATTGTCCCAAGCATAGTCCCCTTTAACTTTCTATATGGCGGAGGAGCGCATCCTTTATTAGGGGGATAACCGTTAAGCTCATTTTCTATCCAAGCGGTAATTTCCGAATTACCCAAGTCGGAAAGTAAAATTTTTAATTCAAATAAAGCGTCGGTTAGCATTTTTTCGCCTTTTGCTACACTTATTGTAATTTGGCTATGTTTAGCTACTCCCTTTTTCTCCATCCACCCGCCTTCTTTTGAATTAGATTGTTAATAGTTTTATTATACTAAGTTTTACTCAGGAAGCATAGCCGTGGAGCTGTGTGATGCCGTCAGCCTTTCTTATCTGTGGCAGCGAATAGTCCGGTCAAGACAGCGTGGTCGAGAGTGATATCTTTGATCGCTTTCTTTAGTCGCCTCGGTGTTGTGTCGGTGGGTAAATCCAGTCGGTCGGTCAGAGCGTAGAGATGAAATTGGTAACGATGGGTGCCGAAGGGTGGTTGCGGTCCATTCCAGCCGGGCTCGCCCCAACTGGTGACACCTTCGACTACTTGATCCGGCAAGGTACCGCTATTTATCTGGGTGGTGTCGGGTGGGATATTCCAGGCCGTCCAGTGGTAAAAGCCGCCGAGAAGTGGTGCATCCGGGTCGTGACAGATGATGACCAGACTCTTGGCTGTGGAAGGGGTGTCGGATATCACCAGAGGCGGGCGAATATTACCCCTCAGGTGAGAGTATTCTACCGGTATTTTGGTGTCGTTATCAAAAGCTGGGCTAGTTATCTTCATAGGGCTATTATACATGATCACTATGAGCTAATGTTAAATCATTAGCCCATAGTACGACTGTGTCGTCTCACCTACTCCGTCTGGTTGGCGTCAGCTCGGGTAAGTTGATCCACCATGGGCAGGAGCAGATAGATGCCGACGATGGCGACCAGTAGACCTCCGCCAACGATAGCGAAATAGGTTGGAGTTAGAGTGGGGTGGAGTGTAGTCGAAAATATTACAGTGAAGGTCGCCCCCGTCCAGACGCCGATGGCGCAGGAGACGATCGAGGTCAGCAGAAGTGGGGTGACCGATTCGATCATGATCAGACGCTTCAGCTGGACTAACCTCATACCGCTCAGGCGCAAGGTATAGAGCGAGCGTCGTCGCTCAATCAATCCGCCGATGGTCGAGACGATCAGGCTAGCAATGGCGACGAACAATGTCACACCGATGCCGGCGTAAGCGAGGCCGGCCAGCGACTTAATGGTCGGGTTGATACGGGGCTGTTTGGATATGTACCCACTAGTGATGTAGCTGGTATTATCACCGTCGGTACCGGTATTGGCCACTACGAAAGTACGCAACTCCTCGATATGATCCTGTGCAGTAATGGTGGCTAGGTATTGTTTAATCTTAGTAGTGTCGACACTCTTTGCCAGGGGTACTTGCTTGACCACCGGCTTCATGAAGTTGATCGAGGCGAATTGGTCGGGCTTGGCGCCTGCCGGACATGCCTTGTCGGTATACTTTGCCAGGTCTCGGCAACGAACGGCATCGGTGCCCACTACATCCTCGAGTGGGTAGAAGGTGGCGACAGACGATATGTACGGTAGCTTGGCGAGTCGCTCGGCGAATTGGTCGGGCAGAGCTGCTTCGCTAGTGATTATCACGGTGTTGTCCTTCAGCTGAGAGTAACCGTTATCTTTGATGGTCTGGAAGCTCAGCCTCTCCATTCCGCTGACGGAAGTCAGATAAAAGCTCCCGGCGAAGAGGGCTAGGACCACACCACAGACGCTACGGAAGATAGCTCTGGAGTGTACCGCTGTACGCTTACCGGCGATCAGGACGGAAGCGTTGTCTGACAAGCGGACACAGAGCAGAGCAATCTTATTGGTTAGCCAGCTACCGGATAGGACTAAGCCAAGCATGATCGCTAAGAAAGCTCCGACGAAGACTAGCGAAGGTGCTGCGCCGGAACCATCCTTTCTGATCCACTGTCGGCCATCTTTGGTCGATAGCCAGGCGAATAGGCCAAGACCGATTGCCAGGATAATCACTCGCCAAATACGCAACTTCTTAACCTTCTCCAGGGTGTGCGATACGCCCAAGGGTGAGATCTGAGCTCGACGCATTCGT
>ERZ773054.1405-NODE-1405-length-14695-cov-23.205943_pt1 | contig 14695 bp, 10 predicted proteins | sample MGYA00580630_ERZ773054 | MGnify/ENA primary metagenome ERZ773054 (study PRJEB29015, sample SAMEA2737994) | human oral metagenome | biome: human oral; feature: human-associated habitat; material: dental | place: China | collected 2115 ... | reverse complement strand
GCTCTCTCTTTCCTTGTGGATCCATAACGGGAGCTCCAAAAATTGCGACTATGGAAATCATTAAGGACTTGGAGCCACAACCGCGTGGAGTCTACTGTGGAACGATAGGTCTCTTGCTTCCAAATGGGCGACGGATTTTCAATGTTGCTATTCGGACCATTCAACTGCATCAAGGGAAAGCCATCTATGGAGTTGGCGGAGGGATTACTTGGGATAGCACCTGGGAGTCTGAATACCGTGAAGTGCATCAAAAGGCGGCTGTTCTCTATCGTAAACAAGCTCGTTTCAAACTGATTACAACAGGGAAAATCAGCCAGAAGAACTTACTGTTTGAAGAACAACATCTGGAAAGACTGACAAAGGCGAGTCGTTATTTTGCCTATCCTTTTGATCCAGAAGACCTGAGACAAAAGATAGAGGAAGAGTGTCGAGCTTGTGCTTCCCACCAAGACTACCGTTTGCGAATAAGCCTCAGCAAGTCTGGAGAGATTGAACTCAGTTGCCAAATCTTAACACCCCTTAGTCCGACCTTCTGCCAAGCCAAACTTTGCCTTCAGGAAGCTGATTTGCAACAAGTATTTACCTACTTCAAAACCACTCACCGACCACATTTGAACCTAGGGGAACAAGAGAAGATTTACCATAATGAAAGAGGAGAATTGCTTGAAACCTCTATCGGGAATCTAGTTCTGAAAATTGCTGGGAAACTCTACACACCGCCTACCAGTCTAGGAATTTTGCCAGGAATTTACCGTCAGCATTTGCTGGAAAGAGGACAGGTAGAGGAAAAAGTGCTGACTTTGGCAGACTTGAACCAGGCGGAGGCTATCTACGGCTGCAATGCGGTTAGAGGTTTGTATGAGTTGTTATTGAAGGAGAAATAAATGAAATTGATATTTTTACATGGCTTAGGTCAGACAGCCGCAAGCTGGAAGGAAGTTCAGGATCTACTTGTCGACCATCCTTCTGAGGCCCTTGAATTGTTTCCTTCGGGAGTTGGTTCTTATCAGGAAGCCAAAAAACGGATAGCTAAATACCTATCAGAGGAGAAGAAACCTTTTGTTTTAATCGGTTTATCCCTTGGTGCTACTCTTGCACTAGAGCTTTCAAGTTACGATGTGCCAAATCTTCAAGGTTTGGTTTTGTCAGGCTGTCCAGTGAAACTAGCAGGCAATATCTTGTTTAAAATCCAATTGATGATTTTTAAACTACTTCCAAAAGGTTTTTTTGAAAAGCAGGGAGCAGACAAAGCTCTCATGGTTGGTGTTTCTGAGGAATTGAAAACACTTGATTTAACCCAAATAGCACAGAATTGTTACTATCCAACCTTGTTAATTTGTGGTAGCCAAGACAAGCCTAACCTCAGTTATATGAGAGATCTTCATCAATTGATGTCAGATTCTAAGTTGCAGATTATTCCTGACGGTCCTCATACACTGAATACTGACAAACCGAAGGAGTTTGCAGAAAAGACTAGAAGTTTTCTTGAATTGCTGGGATAAGTCTGGTAAAATAAAAGTGAAAGCGATATCAAAAAAAGGAGAAAATAAGGAAAAAACAGTTTTGCTAAAAGTGGCTTTTGCTGCCCTTTTAGTTTGGGGTCTATTTGCCCAACCAGTTACTGCAGAGGAAAATATTCATTTTTCTAGTTGTAGGGAAGCATGGGAAAATGGTTACTCTGATATTCATAGAGGAGAACCAGGTTACTCTTCAAAACTAGACCGTGATGGTGATGGGATAGCTTGTGAACGTGCCAATGCACCTCGGGGAGTCTTTAAACCACGCCAGTCGGGTTCGCAATCCAGTATCACAGTTAGCGGATGGGTCAAACAGGACGGCTATTGGTATTATTTTGCTGAAAATGGGCATGCAGTTAGGAATGCTTGGCAAGGTAGCTATTACCTTAAGTCAGATGGCAAGATGGCTACGAATGAGTGGGTTGATGGTGGTCGCTACTATGTAGATGCTTCTGGTTTGTGGAAACCATAAAGCAAACAAATTCTAGGGAAATCACGCAAACCTTTGCACAAATCTAACGATTTTGTTATACTATATCTGTAAGCATTTTCAATTAAAAAGGAGAAGACGATGAGTCAAAAGATTATTGGGATTGACCTTGGTGGAACATCTATCAAGTTTGCAATTTTAACTCAAGAGGGAGAAATCCAAGAAAAATGGTCTATTAAGACCAATATTTTGGACGAAGGAAGCCATATCGTAGATGATATGATTGAGTCTATTCAGCATCGTTTGGACTTGCTTGGATTGTCAGCTACGGATTTCCGAGGCATTGGAATGGGTTCACCTGGTGTGGTTGACCGTGAAAAAGGAACTGTTATCGGTGCCTACAACCTAAACTGGAAAACCCTTCAACCAATTAAAGAAAAGATTGAAAAAGCCTTAGGTATCCCATTCTTCATCGATAATGATGCCAACGTAGCTGCTCTTGGTGAGCGCTGGATGGGGGCTGGTGACAACCAACCAGACGTTGTCTTTATGACACTTGGTACTGGTGTTGGTGGCGGTATCGTTGCTGAAGGGAAACTTCTCCACGGTGTTGCTGGTGCGGCAGGAGAGCTTGGTCACATCACTGTTGACTTTGATCAACCAATCGCTTGTACTTGTGGTAAGAAGGGCTGTCTTGAGACAGTTGCTTCGGCAACAGGGATTGTCAACTTGACTCGTCGCTATGCGGATGAATACGAAGGCGATGCAACCTTGAAACGCTTGATCGACGATGGAGAAGAAGTAACTGCTAAAACTGTTTTTGACTTGGCAAAAGAGGGAGACGACCTTGCTCTAATCGTTTACCGTAATTTCTCACGTTACTTGGGTATTGCTTGTGCCAACATCGGTTCCATCCTCAATCCTTCAACGATTGTTATCGGTGGTGGGGTGTCAGCTGCAGGAGAATTCCTTCTACAAGGTGTTCAAAAAGTCTACGACGAAAATACCTTCCCACAAGTACGCACAACAACTAAATTAGCTCTTGCAACTCTAGGAAATGACGCTGGAGTAATCGGAGCGGCATCGCTTGTATTGCAATAAGATAATAAAAGGGGAAAAACACTACTTCAAAGCTAGTGATTTTCCTCCTTTCTTTTTTATGCTATACTAGTTAGGACAATAAATGAGGTGAGAGAGAATGACAAAAGCAGATACGATTTTTAAAGAGAATATTGAACGAATCCTCAAAGACGGTGTCTTTTCTGAACAAGCACGTCCCAAATACAAGGATGGGACTGTTGCCAACTCCAAGTACGTAACGGGTGCCTTTGCAGAGTATGATTTGTCAAAGGGTGAATTTCCCATTACAACCCTACGTCCAATTGCCATCAAATCAGCTATCAAAGAAGTTCTCTGGATTTACCAAGACCAGTCAAATAGCCTAGAAGTGCTCAATGACAAGTACAATGTTCACTACTGGAATGACTGGGAAGTGGGAGATACGGGAACTATTGGTGAGCGCTATGGGGCGGTCGTTAAGAAACACGACATCATTAATAAGATTCTCAAGCAGTTGGAGGCTAACCCTTGGAATCGCCGTAATATCATCTCTCTTTGGGATTATCAGGCATTTGAGGAGACAGATGGCCTTCTTCCATGCGCCTTTCAGACCATGTTTGATGTCCGTCGAGTAGATGGGGAAATCTATCTGGATGCAACCTTGACCCAGCGTTCTAATGACATACTAGTTGCTCACCACATCAACGCTATGCAGTATGTGGCTCTTCAGATGATGATTGCCAAGCATTTTGGTTGGAAGGTTGGAAAGTTCTTTTACTTCATCAACAACCTCCATATCTATGATAATCAGTTTGAACAAGCTCAGGAATTGCTTGGTCGTGAGCCGTCAAACTGCCAACCACGTTTGGTCTTGAATGTGCCAGATGGGACCAATTTCTTTGATATCAAAGCAGAAGACTTTGAGTTGGTTGACTATGATCCAGTCAAGCCACAGCTGAAGTTTGATTTGGCTATTTAATAACAACAAAAGAAGTTGAGATTTCTCAACTTCTTTTGTTGTTTAATGTGATACGCGACGGCGAGCTGCTTTTTTGCGGTTTTCTTCGATGAAAGCTGCTTTTTGCTCTTCTGGCTCAATCACTTTCTTTTTAATTGCGTATACTGCACCTGCAACGGCAGCGACAGTTCCTGCGACACCTGTTACAAGACCTTTAGCGAATCCTTTAGCCATGAGTCTTCCTCCTTTATCTTCCCGATCAGCCAGGCTCCTTAAGTGGTAGCATTTTTCTGACTGACCTTTTTGTGATATAATAATAGTAACGAAAAAATGGGAATTTTTCAAGGAAAAAAGATGAAAATAAAAATAATTGTAATTGTTGGACCGACTGCTGTTGGGAAGACAGCCCTTGCTATTGAAGTAGCCAAGCGCTTTGGTGGAGAGGTAGTCAGCGGTGACAGTCAGCAAGTATACAGAGGGCTGGATATTGGGACGGCCAAGGCTAGCCCAGAGGAGCAAGCTGCTGTTTCTCATCATTTGATTGATGTCAGAGAGGTGACCGAGTCTTACTCGGCTTTTGATTTTGTTTCAGAAGCTAAAAAGGCTATAGAGGACATTCAAAGTCGAGGAAAACTAGCTATTATTGCTGGTGGAACAGGGCTTTATATCCAGAGCTTGCTGGAAGGCTACCATCTGGGTGGAGAGACGCCCCATGAGGAGATTTTAGCCTATCGAGCTAGTTTAGAGCCTTATTCAGATGAAGAATTAGCCTATCTTGTGGAGCAAGCAAATCTTGAAATTCCCCAGTTTAACCGTCGTCGTGCTATGCGAGCCTTGGAAATCGCCCATTTTGCTCAGGATTTGGAAAATCAAGAGTCCTTGTATGAACCGTTGATTATCTGCCTGGATGATGAACGCAGTCAACTCTATGAGCGTATCAACCACAGAGTGGATCTGATGTTTGAGACTGGGCTTTTGGATGAGGCTAAGTGGCTTTTTGACCATTATCCAGATGTGCAGGCTGCCAAAGGCATTGGCTACAAGGAACTTTTTCCTTATTTCCGTGGGGAGCAGACTCTGGAGGAAGTCAGCGAGAGTCTCAAACAGGCGACGCGTCGTTTTGCCAAGCGTCAGTTGACCTGGTTCCGTAATCGCATGCAGGTGACCTTTTATCAGATAGGAGAGTCTGGAGTGAAGGACCGCATTCTAAGCCAGATTGAGGAGTTTTTGAATGATTGAAACGGAGAAAAAAGAGGAACGAGTCCTGCTCATTGGTGTGGAACTGCAGGGCATGGATAATTTTGACCTCTCCATGGAAGAGTTGGCCAGTCTGGCTAAGACAGCTGGGGCAGTCGTAGTAGATAGTTACAGACAAAAACGTGAAAAGTATGATTCTAAGACCTTTGTTGGCTCTGGTAAGTTGGAAGAGATTGCGCGGATGGTGGATGCAGAAGAAATTACTACTGTCATTGTCAACAACCGCTTGACTCCACGGCAAAATGTCAATCTGGAGGAAGTTCTGGGTGTCAAGGTCATTGATCGTATGCAGCTGATTTTGGATATCTTTGCCATGCGGGCTCGAAGCCATGAAGGAAAACTCCAAGTCCACCTAGCTCAGCTCAAGTACCTCTTGCCTCGCTTGGTTGGGCAGGGAATTATGCTTAGTCGTCAGGCGGGTGGAATTGGTTCTCGTGGACCTGGTGAAAGCCAGCTGGAACTGAATCGTCGTAGTGTTCGCAACCAAATCACAGACATCGAGCGTCAGCTTAAGGTTGTTGAGAAAAATCGAGCAACGGTTAGAGAAAAACGTCTGGAGTCGAGCACCTTTAAGATTGGTTTGATTGGCTACACCAATGCTGGGAAGTCAACTATCATGAATACTTTGACTAGCAAGACCCAATATGAAGCAGATGAATTATTTGCGACTTTGGATGCCACGACTAAGAGTATCCATCTTGGTGGGAATCTACGGGTAACCTTGACTGATACTGTTGGCTTTATCCAAGATTTACCGACTGAGTTGGTGTCCAGTTTCAAGTCGACCTTGGAAGAAAGCAAGCATGTAGACCTTCTCGTTCATGTCATCGATGCCAGCAATCCTTATCACGAGGAGCATGAAAAAACGGTTCTGTCTATCATGAAAGACTTGGATATGGAGGATATTCCTCGCCTGACTCTTTATAATAAAGCGGATTTGGTGGAGGATTTCACGCCTACCCAAACGCCTTATGCTCTCATTTCTGCCAAGTCGGAGGATAGTCGTGAGCAGCTGCAGGCCTTATTTTTAGAGAAAATCAAGGATATTTTCGAGGCATTTACCCTGCGCGTGCCTTTTTCGAAATCCTACAAGATTCATGATTTAGAAAGTGTAGCGATTCTGGAAGAACGTGATTACCAAGATGATGGCGAACTCATCACAGGCTACATTTCTGAGAAAAACAAATGGAGGTTAGAAGAATTTTATGACTGATATCAAAACCTTAGCTCTAAAATATGGGGGCTATACAAGTCTAGACAAGGTCTATCTGGATTCCCTTCTGGCCGATAGAACTAAACAGGAGCAGTTAACTCTCATCACTCCTCCGCCTAGCGTGGTCAATGCTTATTTTGCAGAGCTCTACCAGAAAAAGAGTCCCGAGGCTGCGACAGCTTACTTTGCTGAACTGAGTCAGGAGTTAAACCTCTTCAATCCTGAACCAAGTTTTACCATAGAAAATAAGCCTTTTATTCGCCTCAACCTATCAGGAAAATCCTTTGGCTTTTGCTATGAGGAAGAAGGTCTTGGACGGATTTTTTCAGAAACTGAGGAAGCAATCACAGCTGACTTGCTCTTTGAAATTGCGCAGATTTTCCCCCATCAGCTAGTCTTTGAGGAGTCTGGCAAGATCTACATGAAGGCTGCCGGAGATGAGGAAGTTGTTAGCGTGGAAAATCTTACAGATTTGACAGATTTAGAAAGCTTGGCTGATGGTCGCAAGCGTCTCAAAGGCTACAGTCAAGAGGATTTACTGCAAGAAGCTAGAGTTTTTTATGGCAAGCGCTATTTCCGATCGGAAAACCGCACAGCCATGTTATATATTGATTAATTAGAAAGTATCGAATGGATATTCAATTTTTAGGAACGGGGGCTGGTCAGCCCTCTAAAGCCCGCAACGTTTCAAGTCTGGCTCTGAAACTCTTGGACGAGATTAACGAAGTCTGGCTTTTTGACTGTGGAGAAGGAACGCAAAATCGCATACTGGAAACCACGATTCGACCACGTAAGGTCAGCAAAATTTTTATTACTCACTTGCATGGAGACCACATTTTTGGTTTACCGGGTTTCCTTTCTAGTCGTGCTTTTCAGGCCAATGAAGAGCAGACAGATTTGGAAATCTATGGACCTCAAGGGATTAAGTCATTTGTCTTAACCAGTCTTCGTGTGTCAGGTTCTCGTCTGCCTTACCGCATTCATTTTCATGAATTTGACCAAAATTCTCTAGGGAAAATCCTTGAAACCGATAAATTCACTGTGTACGCAGAGGAGCTGGACCACACTATTTTCTGCGTTGGTTACCGTGTCATGCAAAAGGATCTAGAAGGAACTTTAGATGCTGAAAAACTCAAAGCTGCTGGCGTCCCATTTGGCCCGCTGTTTGGAAAAATCAAAAACGGTCAGGATGTTGTTTTAGAAGATGGGACTGAAATCAAGGCTGCTGACTATATTTCAGCACCACGTCCGGGTAAAATTATCACTATTCTAGGAGACACTCGAAAAACGGATGCTAGTGTGCGTCTGGCTGTTAATGCAGATGTCCTTGTCCATGAATCTACTTATGGCAAGGGTGATGAGAAAATTGCTCGTAACCACGGTCACTCAACCAACATGCAGGCAGCTCAGGTCGCAGTAGAAGCAGGAGCCAAACGCCTCTTACTCAACCATATCAGTGCCCGCTTTCTCTCAAAAGATGTCAGCCAGCTCAAGAAAGATGCTGCCAGCATTTTTGAAAATGTCCATGTGGTCAAAGACTTGGAAGAAGTGGAAGTCTAAAAGATTGAAAAAGGATAAGTATGCGTACGATTCTCATTACAGGTGCTAGTGGTGGTCTAGCCCAAGAAATGGTCAAGCTTTTGCCGAATGACCAACTGATTTTGTTAGGTAGAAGCAAGGAAAAACTAGGACAACTCTACGGAAATCATTCTCACACAGAATTAGTTGAGATTGATATTACTGATGACCAAGCCCTAGAAACTTTAGTAGCTGAACTCTATCAACGATATGGCAAGATTGATGTCTTGATTAACAATGCTGGTTACGGAATATTTGAGGAATTTGACAAGATTTCTGACAAAGACATTCACCAGATGTTTGAGATCAATACTTTTGCTCTGATGAATCTGTCTCGTTGTCTTGGAACTCGCATGAAGGAGAGAGGAAAAGGGCATATCATCAATATCATCAGTATGGCAGGTTTGATAGCGACTAGCAAGTCCAGTCTCTACTCAGCGACCAAGTTTGCGGCTATTGGTTTTTCCAACGCTCTACGCCTCGAACTTATGCCCTATAGTATCTATGTAACGACGGTTAATCCAGGACCGATTCGCACTGCCTTTTTTGACCAGGCAGACCCGGATGGTAGCTATCTCAAGTCGGTTGACCGATTTCTCTTAGAACCAGATGCGGTCGCTAAAAAGATTGTTAAAACTATAGGAAAAAATAGACGGGAACTCAATCTTCCACTTTTGTTGAACCTAGCCCACAAATTTTATACTCTCTTCCCCAAGCTAGCTGATAAGTTGGCAGGGAAGACCTTTAATTATAAGTAAAAGAAGTTCCTTACAAAAGGAACTTCTTTATAATCTTTAACGGAGTGTCAAAAAATGTTTGTTTTTGTCCTAAATCTACATTCACATTTTTTGAATCTTCTCCAAATTTTAGAAAAAACAATCAAAATTATGATTTTTTAGTTTTAAGGATTGAAGTTATCTATATTATTTTATAGAATAGATATAAAAGACAAAAGGAGAGTTATCCGCTATCACATAAAAATGGAAGCGGTTACTAAAAGGAGGTTTTTATGGATAAAAGCTATTGGAATCGTAAAAGTGTCTACAGTATTCGGAAGTTTTCTGTTGGGACATGCTCAGTACTGATTGGAACTTGCGCTGTTCTATTTGGTGCAAATCTTGCTGGAACAAGCCCTGTTTTTGCGGACGAAACGCCGATTACTGTGAATGCAGAGAAGGGTCTTGAGGAAGCAGTTCTGGAACAAGTCGCTGATACAAGTCAGACAAGTACAGTAGAGGAGACTGTAGCAGAAGAAAAGGAAGAACAAGGCCAAGTTATTAAGGAGGCGAAAGAGATTTCTAAATCTGTTGAAAAGGACACAAAAGTAGAGTTAGAAGCTTCTAGTCAAGAAAAACCTATCAAGGAAGAAGTTAAAGCTGCGACAAATGAAGAAGTAAATCAAATGATTGAAGACAGAAAAGTGAATTTTAATCAAAATTGGCACTTCAAACTCAATGCGAACTCTAAAGAAGCTGTGAAACCAGATGCAGATGTGTCAACATGGCAAAAATTGGACCTTCCACACGACTGGAGTATCTTTAACGATTTTGACCATCAATCACCTGCCCAAAACGAAGGTGGACAGCTAAATGGTGGTGAAGCTTGGTATCGTAAGACCTTTAAACTTGATGAAAAAGACCTCAAGAAGAATGTTCGTGTGACCTTTGATGGTGTCTACATGGATTCTCAAGTCTATGTCAACGGTCAGTTAGTGGGGCATTATCCAAATGGTTATAACCAGTTCTCATACGATATCACCAAATACCTTCACAAAGATGGTCGTGAGAATGTGATTGCTGTCCATGCTGTTAACAAACAACCAAGTAGCCGTTGGTACTCAGGAAGTGGTATTTACCGTGATGTGACCTTGCAAGTGACAGATAAGGTTCATGTTGAGAAAAATGGTACAACTATCTTAACTCCGAAACTGGAAGAACAGCAACACGGCAAGGTTGAAACTCATGTGACCAGCAAAATCGTCAATACAGACGATAAAGACCATGAACTTGTGGCAGAGTATCAAATCGTTGAACGTGGTGGTCAGGCCGTAACAGGCGTGGTTCGTACAGCGAGCCGTACCTTGAAAGCACATGAATCAACAAGTCTTGATGCTATTTTAGAAGTTGAAAAACCAAAACTCTGGACAGTTTTAAATGACAAACCTGCCTTGTATGAATTGATTACGCGTGTATATCGTGATGGTCAATTGGTGGATGCTAAGAAGGATTTGTTTGGTTACCGTTACTATCACTGGACTCCAAATGATGGTTTCTCTTTAAATGGTGAACGCATTAAATTCCATGGGGTTTCCTTGCACCATGACCACGGAGCGCTCGGAGCAGAAGAAAACTATAAGGCAGAATATCGCCGTCTCAAACAAATGAAGGAGATGGGGGTTAACTCTATTCGTACAACCCATAACCCTGCTAGTGAGCAAACCTTGCAAATCGCTGCAGAACTTGGTTTGCTCGTTCAGGAAGAGGCCTTTGATACGTGGTATAATGGCAAGAAACCTTATGACTATGGTCGTTTCTTTGAAAAAGATGCCACTCACCCAGAAGCTAGAAAAGGTGAAAAATGGTCCGACTACGATCTTCGTACTATGGTCGAAAGAGATAAAAATAACCCAGCTGTCTTCATGTGGTCAATCGGAAATGAAATCGGTGAAGCCAACGGTGATGCTCATTCTCTAGCAACTGTAAAACGTTTGGTCAAAGTTATCAAGGATGTTGATAAGACTCGTTACGTTACCATGGGAGCAGATAAGTTCCGTTTCGGTAATGGTAGTGGTGGACATGAGAAAATTGCTGATGAACTGGATGCGGTTGGATTCAACTATTCTGAAGACAACTACAAAGCCCTTCGTGCGAAACATCCAAACTGGTTGATTTACGGCTCGGAGACATCTTCAGCAACCCGTACACGTGGAAGTTACTATCGTCCTGAACAGGAATTGAAACATAGTAACGGACCTGAGCGTAACTACGAACAGTCTGACTATGGTAATGACCGTGTTGGTTGGGGTAAAACTGCAACAGATTCATGGACTTTTGACCGCGACAATGCTGGCTATGCTGGACAATTTATCTGGACAGGTACAGACTATATCGGGGAGCCTACGCCATGGCATAACCAAAACCAAACTCCTGTTAAGAGCTCTTATTTTGGTATTGTAGATACAGCAGGTATTCCAAAACATGACTTCTATCTTTACCAAAGCCAATGGGTTTCTGTTAAGAAGAAGCCGATGGTTCACCTCCTTCCTCACTGGAATTGGGAAGATTCTACTCTAAAAGCGAATGTAGCTGATACAGAAGGTAAGATTCCAGTTCGCGCCTATTCAAACGCTGCAAGCGTAGAATTGTTCTTGAACGGTCAATCTCTCGGAGTCAAAACCTTCAACAAAAAACAAACCAGCGATGGACGCACTTACCAAGAAGGTGCCAATGCCAAGGAACTCTACCTTGAGTGGAAGGTTGCTTATCAACCAGGTACTTTAGAAGCAGTAGCTCGTGATGAAGCTGGTAAAGAAATTGCACGTGACAAGATTACCACTGCAGGCCGACCAGCCGGTGTTCGTCTCATCAAGGAAGACCACGCAATCGCCGCAGATGGAAAAGACTTGACCTACATCTACTATGAAATCGTTGACAGCCAAGGAAATGTAGTCCCAACTGCAAATAATCTGGTTCGCTTCCAATTGCACGGACAAGGTCAACTTGTCGGTGTCGATAATGGGGAACAAGCCAGCCGTGAACGCTATAAAGCACAACCAGATGGTTCCTGGATTCGCAGAGCCTTTAACGGTAAAGGTGTTGCCATTGTGAAATCAACTGAGCAAGCAGGGAAATTCACCCTTACTGCCCACTCTGATCTTTTGAAATCTGGTCAAGTAACTGTCTTTACTGGTAAAAAAGAAGACCAAGAAAAGACAGTTCTAGGAACAGAGGTACCAAAAGTACGTACTGTTATTGAAAAAGAGCCAAAAATGCCGAAGACAGTCGGTTTTATCTACAGTGATGGCAGTCGTGAAAAACGTCCAGTAACCTGGTCTTCAGTTGATGTGAGCCAAGCAGGAGTTGTGACTGTTAAAGGTATGGCAGACGGACGTGAAGTTGAGGCTCGTGTAGAAGTTCTGGCAATTGCGAAAGAACTACCAACTGTTAAACGTGTTGCCCCAGGAACAGACTTGAGTGCTGTTGACAAATATGTTTCTATTGCCGTTACGGATGGAAGCGTACAAGAATACGAAGTTGATAAGTGGGAGATTGCGGAAACTGATAAAGCTAAACTGTCAGTTGCAGGATCACGTATTCAAATGACTGGTCAACTGGGCGGTGAGACTATTCATGCTACGCTTGTAGTAGAAGAAGGCAATCCTGCAACACCTGTAGTACCGACTGTAAGTGTTGGTGGTGAAGCTGTCACAGGCCTTACTAATCAACATCCAATGCAATACCGCACTCTTGCTTATGGTGCATCCTTGCCAGAAGTCGCAGCAAGTACTGAAAATGCGGATGTTACCGTAGTCCAAGCAAGTGCAGCAAACGGCATGCGTGCAAGCATCTATGTTCAACCAAAAGATGGTGGTCCGCTTCAAACCTATGCAATTCAATTCCTTGAAGAAGCACCAAAAATTGACCACTTGAGCCTGCAAGTAGAGCAAGTTAACGCTCTTAAAGAAGATCGAACAGTGAAGTTGTCCGTCCTAGCTCACTATCAAGACGGAACACAGGCAGTTCTACCAGCGGATAAAGTAAACTTCTCTACAAGTGGTGAAGGGGAAGTCGCAGTTCGTAAAGGAATGCTTGAGTTGCATAAGCCAGGAGCAGTCACTCTCAAAGCAGAATATGAGGGGGCTACAGGTCAAATCGCCCTCACCATCCAAGCCAATACTGAGACGAAGATTGCGAAATCTATCCGTCCAGTAAATGTAGTGACAGACTTGCATCAAGAACCTACTCTTCCATCAACAGTAACTGTTGAGTATGACAAAGGTTTCCCTAAAACTCACAAAGTCACATGGCAAGTTATTCCAAAAGAAAAACTAGACCACTATCAAACCTTTGAAGTGCTAGGTAAAGTTGAAGGTCTTGATCTTGAAGCGCGTGCTAAAGTCTCTGTAGAAGGCATCGTTTCAGTTGAAGAAGTCAGTGTGACAACACCAATCGCAGAAGCACCACAATTACCAGAAAGTGTTCGTACCTACGATTCAAATGGTCACGTTTCATCTGCCAAGGTTGCTTGGGATGAGATTCAATCAGACCAATACGCTAAGGAAGGCGTCTTTACAGTCACTGGTCGCCTAGAAGGTACCCAATTAACTACCAAACTTCATGTTCGCGTTTCTGCTAAAACAGAGCAAGGAGCGAATATCTCTGACCAATGGACAGGTTCAGAATTGCCACTTGCCTTTGCTTCAGACTCAAATCCAAGTGACCCTGTTTCAAATGTCAACGATAAATTGATTTCCTTTAATGACCGACCAGCCAACCGTTGGACGAACTGGAATCGTAGTAATCCAGAAGCTTCAGTTGGTGTTCTGTTTGGAGATTCAGGTATCTTGAGCAAACGTTCAATTGATAATCTTAGTGTCGGATTCCACGAAGACCATGGAGTCGGTGCACCGAAGTCTTATGTGATTGAGTATTATGTTGGTAAGACTGTTCCAACAGCTCCTAAAAACCCTAGCTTTGTAGGCAATGAAGAACATGTCTTTAACGACCCTGCTAACTGGAAACCTGTTACAAATCTAAAAGCTCCTGCTCAACTCAAGGCTGGAGAAATGAATCACTTTAGCTTTGATAAAGTTGAAACCTATGCTGTTCGCATTCGCATGGTTAAAGCAGATAATAAGCGGGGAACTTCTATCACAGAAGTACAAATCTTTGCGAAACAAGTTGCAGCAGCTAAACAAGGACAAACAAGAATCCAAGTTGACGGTAAAGACTTGGCAAACTTCAACCCTGATTTGACAGACTACTACCTTGAGTCTGTAAATGGAAAAGTTCCAGCAGTAACAGCAAGTGTTAGCAACAATGGTCTTGCGACGGTTGTTCCAAGCGTTCGTGAAGGTGAGCCGGTTCGTGTCATTGCGAAAGCTGAAAATGGTGACATCTTAGGTGAATACCGTCTACACTTCACTAAGGACAAAGACTTACTTTCTCGTAAACCAGTTGCTGCGGTTAAACAAGCTCGTTTGGTACAAGTAGGTCAACCGCTTGAATTGCCAACGAAGGTTCCGGTTTACTTCACAGGTAAAGACGGCTATGAAACCAAAGATTTGGCAGTAGAATGGGAAGAAGTTCCAGCAGAAAATCTAACAAAAGCAGGTCAATTTACTGTAAGAGGCCGTGTTCTTGGTAGTGACCTCATTGCGGAGTTCACTGTACGAGTGACAGACAAACTTGGTGAAGCTCTCTCAGATAACCCTGACTATGATGAAAACAGTAACCAAGCCTTTGCCTCAGCAACTAATGATATTGACGACAGTTCTCATGACCGTGTAGACTATATCAATGACAGAGATCATTCTGAAAATCGTCGTTGGACAAACTGGTCTCCAACACCATCTTCTAACCCAGAAGTATCGGCAGGTGTGATCTTCCGTGAGAATGGTAAGGTTGTCGAACGGACTGTTGCGCAAGCCAAACTTCACTTCTTTGCAGATAGTGGTACAGATG
>ERZ773054.1403-NODE-1403-length-14712-cov-3.178959_pt1 | contig 14712 bp, 12 predicted proteins | sample MGYA00580630_ERZ773054 | MGnify/ENA primary metagenome ERZ773054 (study PRJEB29015, sample SAMEA2737994) | human oral metagenome | biome: human oral; feature: human-associated habitat; material: dental | place: China | collected 2115 ... | reverse complement strand
GCACGTGGTAGTTTATGCGGTGCCAAGCCTGAGGAGACCACCTGTACTACTCGTACACTATAGGACTATGCGTGGAGGGAAATTACAGACCATGCTTCGAGCTGCAAGCTTTCGTAAGTAATTATACCTGAGGAGACCACTGTGCTGCTCGTACTAACTCAAATTGTAAGTGGAGGAGAATTACAGACTCTTTCAGCTAGTAGGTATTCATGTGGTGCGGAAATAAGATGCTATTAGTGCTATAATCTAATTAGCTTATGATTAGAATGAATGAAGACACAGACAGCAGGAGGGAGGTGTCTGAGCGACGGTGCCACGATGACCTTTCTATCAATATCAAGCGAGGTAAAGGCAAGCCAAATGGCGACTCTGCTAAGCCCGAGTCAGAGTACTACGGTCGCTCTTTTCTGACCGTAGCCATAGCTGTGGTAATAGTAGTGATAGTCCTGGCTATCTGGCAGTGTGTCGGAGGCGATAAGCAGCTTTACTCCATCCTGGGTGTCACTAACCGCATCAAGCAGAGTGCCGGCAGCGACGACCAAGCTTCCGGCGGCGATGTCAACAAGGCGGTCGATCGTCAGTCGCTTCTAAGCATGCTGCAGGCCTGTCAGACCGAGTATGACAGCTTTGATAATACCAAGGACGACAGGTTTAGCAGTATCAAAGCTCCGATCATGCGTACCGACTACCTGGCTGATCCGAATCAGATTGAGCAGATCAACGAGGTGAGCACTCAGACCGCCCGGGGAAAGGCGGAGAATGCCGGTGGTGACCATCAGCAGAAATACCGGGCGAGCTATATCGACCGTTGGGGCAGGGAAGCGGCGTGTTCGGCAGATAGCATGGAGCAGGTAGCGAAGAGCCTGGGCGTCAAGGTCAATCTCAAGGCTCGGCTTAGCCGGATGCCGGTGAGCAAAGATGAGTCGGGCAAGGTATCGGGGATTGAGCCGAGGCGGATCGCTGATCTGCTTCAGCACGAGATCATCGACCAAGTCCGCTTCTCCGCCTTTGAGCGTCATGACAGCAAGGTACTCCAGACACTCTATAAGCAGTGGTTCGTAGAGCAGTGTGATGACAGTAAGGGTAAATGGCTGGATTCACTGGATGATGCCGGTACGGGCGAATATAGCGATGCTAAAAAGCGAGATATGTACTGGCGGATCGAGAGTGATCGCACTGGTGCTAAGATAGCGAGCTGGGTGGATGCCTTGCCGATGGAGAAGCGGATCAGCGTTCGCCAGCAGATTAACCAGGGCTTGATCGGTCCGTACTACGCTAAGAAGAAGCTGGTCTGTCAAAATGCGACGTGCTCGGCTTATCACGACGACCCCAGCCTGGCTGAGCTTCGCCCTCTTTTCTACGTTGGTAAGAAGGCATATCAGTCGCTGGGGCAGGATAAGGACTATTACATCGGTCAGCTGAGTAAGGAGATAGAGGCTATCAAGCAAACCTCGGGCGACGGTGCTGAGCTATCGCAGCTGCCGGATATCACCGGCTCGTATGACAACTGCTACTCAATTCATGCCAAGCTGGATCAAGCGATGAAGGTGCGGCGCCGGCAGGCTGAGCAAGATAGTAATAGATACGGTGACACGCACTGATAAATATTAGCTCATGCTGTGGCAAAAAGATAAAAAGGCCGGGCGCAGCCGTAAAGAACCAAAGACCGGGGGTAGCAGACGGGCAGAGCTGACCGACGATGATAGTCAGGCGGATTGGCGTCTCGGTGTGACGCTCAAGACCTATCACCCCGAGCGAGTAGATGAGACTGAGCGTCAGCACGTCAAGCGACTGAGAGCCTTTCGTCGGCGCTTGTCGGCGGTGCTGATACTCATTGTTCTATTTGTCACCATGGGGATGTTGCTACTGAGTCAGTTCACCGGGGTGATCTCTCAAGTAGTGGCGGCGGATAACAATATCCGCCTAACCGATGGCGACGCTGCTCGATATCGGCAGATCGTCGACGAATATTTACACCGCAATTCATCTGAGCGGCTTAGCTTCATTCGTCGTAGTAGTGCGCTGACCGGTCATTTGCAGAGTAAGGCACCGGAAGTGGAGGCTGTCAAGTTGACGACCGCCGGGATAGCAGGTAGTAATATGGTCTTGTCATTTCGCCGGCCGGTAGCGATGTGGGTTAACGGTACTCATACCAGCTTCGTCGATAAATCGGGCGTGGTCTTTCAACGGAATTATTATTCTATACCCGAGCTGGCGATTGAAGACCGGAGCGGGGTAGGGGTAAGCTCGGGTAATGTAGCGACTTCGGCAGGATTTCTGAGCTTCGTAGGACGGACGGCGGTGGCAATCGCTCAGAACCAAGGGCTGAAAGCGGTGCGGGTGGTCATCCCACGAGGTAGTATTCGCTATGTTGAGATCTACCTGGCGGGCAGAGCTTATACTTTCAAGGCGCAGATTACCCGTGAGCCGGAGGGGCAGGCAGCGGATATAGCAGCTATGGTGCGCTACCTGGATAGCCGAAACATCAGACCGAGCTACGTTGACTGCCGAGTGGAAGGACGGGCTTACTGGAAGTAATTCTGATAGAATAAAATTATGGATGAAAATGGTGGTAGCGAGCAAATTCGACCGATTGAGTCGATGCAGCCGAATGAATCGGCGGGGCGGGTTGGCTCGGCCAAACAAACTCTGCCGGCTCAATCACCCCAGCTAGTTCGGCCGGTCCACCTCTTTCAGCCGTCTTCATTAGCTTCTGTTCAGCCAGCTCAGTCACCTCCGTTAGCTCCACCTCAGCCAGCTCAGTCACCTCCGTTAGCTCCACCTCAGCCACCTCAACCACCTCAACCTACTCAACCAGCTCAGCCAACTCAGCTGGTGCAGCCGGCTGAAGTAACTGCTCCGGCTGAGCCAGTCGAGGCGGCTAGTCAGGCGACCGGCTCGACGGCTGAGGCCAGCCAGGCTAAACAGCCCAGCCAACCGGCAGCTCCCAGTCGGCAGTCTCAGTCGGGCGGAGGTTGGGTGCGTACTGATAGCAAGCCGATCCGCCCAATTCGGCACCGGCGGGGTGGGTTGCTCTTGCTGATGATCGTAGTCGGAGCGATGCTGATCTTAGTGCCGGTGGCGATGATGATTAGCACGGTGGTAGGCAAGATAGCCACCTATAATAAGCAGGTGCAGACAGTGCGACAATTCTAAAAAGGGGGAGTGATGGTAGAGGAAGATGAAGAGAAAGCCAACTCGCCAAAAATGATTGATTGGTCGAGCAACGCTGCCTCTAATGGTGAAGTAGAACAGAAGCTTAGCCTCCGGCAAAAGCATAAAGGTAAACCACGACTGTGGGTGATAGTAGTAATAGTGGTGGTGATTATCGTTTCGATGTGTCCGACTACTTACGTAGCGAGGCCCTCCATCGGGATAGTAGAAGAATCACCGATTATCAACCTATCGACCAAGGGCGTTAAGCCGGTCACTCAAGCGAGCTTAGATAAAACAGTTGCCCGGTATAAAGCACTTAGCCTGGTGACAGCTTGCCGAGATGAGTACGCCCATCTCAAGGACACGACCGAGAAAAACTATCGGGTATATCGTAGTGACAGTACTAGTGACGAGAATGAGCCAGAGTTTAGCGAGGTAATGCAGGCGGATCCCACCGAAGAAAAAACGACAAAAGGATACGAGTTTTACGGGAGCAAGGCTATGGCTTCCACCGGCCTCTTTAGTGCGTACTCGAATTACCAAATCTCATGTAGCGTCTTGCTCAATAGAAGTGTGGCGGACGTATTGCGGGAGATAGACAGCTCAATTGCCGTACCTAGCGGGTCGGATAGGCTGATTAGGCAAATCGTCCACCAGTTGATCGACGAAGCGGGTAAGCCCTATCTCAAGCCGGCTGATATTGCCCTGGTATTGACCGACGAAGTGATTAATAGGGTTAAGCTAAAGCCATTTGATCAGCAGACTGCTCCGGTGCAATTCGTCGGCTATGTCAACTGGCTGAAAGAAGTCAGAGAGTGCATTGCCGAGAACTCATTAGGCTTAGGAACGTGCGTAAAAGATGGAGTAAATGCCTACTATAAGTTTGACCATGGTAGCACACTGTGTACTAATTCGCATGGTAAATATGATATCCGAGCTGTCTATCTGGAGAAAGGCGATGCGACGATGATTGATTCGATGCGCAACGGTGCTATCTTTTATCTACCGGCTCATGTCGAGAATAGCACTGATAGTGCTCAGTACAGTGTCACTTGTGACAAGGCCTATCGTAAACTAAACGAGACATTCAAATACTACGTCCTCGGCATTAACGCCGGTGTCGACAAGCTGGGGGCGAAGCTTGGTAATCAATATTGCGATGAACTACGAGGACCTACTATTTATTACGGTATACCGCCGGAAAAGAAGGACTGCCGACAGAGGTAAATATGTTAAATAGGAGGCTATAATTATAATATGCTAGAAGAAAATAATAACCGGCCGAGTGCGTCGACCCCCACCGGCGAAACAGGATGGAAGGCTAGCCTCCGGCAGAAGCTGGAGCACAGGCCGTGGCTCTTGATAGCGATGATAGTAATCATAGCTGCCCTGATCGGCTGGCTCAGTTATCTGGCTGTCGTCCCGGCTAGGAAAAAGTTGCCGACTACTGATGACTACTTGCCGATGCCTAGTAGGAAGCATTTAATATAACACAGCATGAAAATGTGAAAAGTCAAGGACTAAGCCGGGTCGAGCCGGAGCAGGAGAGGGGAGTAGGGTGGATGTCGCAAAATGCATACAAAAATATAATTCGTGAAATTGTCAAATATTGCCCTGAGACCTGGACGTCAGCTCGGTGTGGAGTGTGGAAAACGTGCCGACTTCAGATTTATTTATGAAGGGAGAAATTGTGACGTCTTGAGGTCGTGGCTGTGGCTCTAGTGGCATCTTTTTATCTAGAAATAGAGAGCGATAAATCAAGTGGTGACAAGATATTAAAAAATAGCCTGCCTAAAATAATTAGTAATTATTTATCAATTTAATTAATAAAAGTAAAAAGCAGCGAGATAACTCTCGGGTGAGTCGTTACTACTCTGCCATATCTCCGCAATAATTCCGATCATTATTTTCAGGATTAGCACTCGGGCCGGCTGGTTGCCGGCTTAGCCGGCCTTATGTTCACTCACCACCGGTCAAACAGCCATGTCGTCGTAAAAGGTATATTGTGCGACATATCAATATTGGGCGCTAGATGAGTGTTTATGTGTCCTACTCGACTAATTTTATGGATCTGACGAGGCTGTTTAATCATTTTCTCTAAGGTAATATTGTTTATCGAGTGATAATATTCTTTAGGAGTACCCTGTCGGTGAAGCATCACGATCACGACGCACCTTAGCTTGGTATTCTTGTAAATAATCATTATCAAACTCTACTACTTTTAGCCCCCGACGATTCATCGGCTGGATTGATGATTGATTAGCTGCTAAATTACGGAAAGCCAATCATTAGTTACTAGTCGCTAGCCACTGTTGGCGGTCGTGGTTGTCCAGTCCTAGAGACTGTAGATGATATAGCGTTTAGCTTGGCTGCAACAAAGATTGTCAGCCATAAGGGCGCTAAGAGCACTGAACTCAGCAGTCTCGGGATGCTACCACCCCACCCTATGATTGTGCGACATCAAGCAATATCGCCAAAGACGACTAATCATACGTCTAAAGCGGGGCGTTTTAGGTTCTTTCGGCTCGTCGCTTGATGATCCGGGCGAAATTATCACCTAGTTGGTGGGACTGCATAGTATTGAGGCTGTCGCCCTGCTGACTCTGCTTGACCATTGCTTGCCAGTCATAGCCGGCCGACTTGAGCTGGTTAACCTTGTCGTCGTTCCATTTATAGATGGCGTCACCTGCCACTTCGGGATGGAATTGAAGTCCGTAGATCACTGAGCCGTAACGTAGCGCCTCGATAGGAGTGTGGTCAGACTTAGCTAACACCTCGACCTTGTCGGGCAGCTTGGTGACGCTGTTCTGATGATTTTGATACATCATCATCGGTGAGGTGATACCGGCAAAGAGCATGTCGTACTTGCCGGCCTCAGTCAGTTGGACACCGCAGAGACCATACTCGGCACCTTTATCTTTATCGCTAGCAGTAATCGGTCCGTGGGCATCGCTAACTGTACCGCCAACCACTTCCGCCAGGAGCTGATGACCGAGGCAGATGGCTAGGGTGGGGATATCGTCGTAGATAGCCTGATGCAATAGGCGACGGATATGGGGGAGCCACCAACCGCCATCACTACCATCTAGACGCCACTGTCCGCCATTGATGATGAGTCCGGCATAGCCCTCGCCCACCCCATTCTTGCCGACCGACATCCGGTCGGGGGAGTCGGAGCTACTGTAATAGATTCGCTTGGGTAGATTTTTCTCACTACCGATTCGATGGTCAAGCGTTAGTTCTTTTTGCTCGAGCCACTCCCCTAGCCTGCCAACCGGCTGGTTGGCTCCGGGCTGATGGCTGATTACTAAGATTCGCATACTGTTTGTTTAACTTTCCCACCCTACCATCATCAGCGTCGAGCCTTCTTGCGGTTCTGGCGCTCTTGTTTCTTTTTCTTCTGGGCGACTCGTCGCTCACGATTCTTCTCTGACTGTGACTTCTCGGGGTGAACGGTCGAGCGGAAGTCGCTCTCGTCGGTATCGTCGGCAGCGGGTAGACCGGCTTCATTGACTCCCTTCTCCACTGCCGAAGCAGCTGCCTTAGTCAGGTCGCTATCGTAGCGATCGTCCTCGACTTGGTCGGCATTGATCAGCTCCTTCTCCAGGTGGAAGACGACGGTCAAGACCTCCTCCTGCAAGGTGCGCTGGAGTGAGTCAAAGAGCTTCTGTGACTCGACTCGATACTCAACTAAGGGGTCACGCTGCCCTACGCTACGCCAGTGGATACCCTCTCGCAGGTGTTGCATGTTCTCCAGGTGCTGCATCCAGAGCACATCGACCACCTGCATGTAGATCTCTCGCTCAGCGCCACCCAGCAGAGTAGCACCCAGCTCATCTTCCTTAGCGTCGTATAGCTTGAGAATAGCTCGACGAGCCGCCACTAGTCGCTTGCGGTCATTCTTGATAGTGGCGATGCTACGGATCCGGTCCAAGCTCAAAGGAAAGATAGCTTGAAACTTCTCAAACTTATCAGTATCAGATCGCTTGAGGCGAGTGGCTAGCATCAAGCTAAGCTGGGCATCAGCTAGACGCAAAATCTCGGGTGAGATGTCGTCACCTTGGAGAATCTTACGCCTGATGGTGTAGACCACTTTGCGGTGACGGTTGATGACATTGTCGTACTGGACGACGTTCTTGCGAGTGTCAAAGTTGTAGCCTTCGACTCGCTTCTGAGCTGCCTCAAGCGTCTTGCTGACCGGCTTAGCTGAGATCGGAGTGTCTTCTGAGACTCCCAGTCGCTCCATCAGCTGGGCGATTCGGTCACCTTGGTAGATCCGCATCAGGTCGTCTTGAGTTGAGACGTAGAAGTAAGTATCGCCCGGGTCGCCCTGGCGTCCGCCACGACCGCGGAGCTGATTATCGATCCGGCGTGCTTCGTGGCGTTCAGAGCCGATCACTACTAAGCCACCCTTGGCGGCGACCCCCTCACCGAGCATGATATCAGTGCCTCGACCGGCGATGTTAGTAGCTAGAGTGATGGCACCGGCTTGACCGGCCTTAGCGATTACCTCAGCCTCCCGCTCGTTATTCTTGGCGTTGAGGGTCTCGTGCTTGAGCCCTGCCTTATCCAGAGCGGCGCTAATTAGCTCATTCTTAGCGATGCTAGCCGAACCAATCAAGACAGGACGACCTTGGTCGTGGCAAGCCTTGACCTCTTTGACGATCGCCTTGATCTTGCCTGCTTCGGTCTTAAAGATCTGGTCTTCGTGGTCGATTCGCTTGATCGGCTTATTGGTCGGAATCTGGATGACATCCAGCCCATAGATCTGCTGAAACTCTTCTGCCTCGGTGAAGGCAGTGCCGGTCATGCCGGACAGCTTGTCGTAGAGGCGGAAATAATTCTGGAAGGAAATGGTCGCCAGTGTCTGCGATTCCTGTCGCACCGGCACGTGCTCCTTGGCCTCGATCGCTTGGTGCAGGCCTTCGCTATAGCGACGCCCTTTCATCAAGCGCCCGGTGAACTCGTCGACGATGATCACCTCACCGTCCTTAGCGACGACATAGTCTTTGTCTCGCTTAAATAGGGCTCGGGCTCGCAGGGCTTGATCTAGGTGATAGACCGCTCGGAGGTGTTCTGGCGAGTAGAGATTTTTCACTCCGAGTAGCTTCTCAACCTTATCGACGCCTTGCTCAGTCAGGGCAACAGTACGACGCTTCTCGTCGACCTCGTAATCACCGTCCGGCTCTTCTTCCTTCTCCTCGGGATTGATTGGCTTACCGGTCAAGGGATTCTTCAGACCTCGGCTGACGCTAGCCACCGTCTTGCTAGGGGCTTCTAATCCGTCTACCAGGGCGGCGTACTTGATATAGAGATCGGGATTGTCGGCTGCCGGAGCGGAAATGATCAGCGGAGTACGAGCTTCGTCGATCAGGATGGAGTCGACCTCGTCAACGATAGCGAAGTTGAGCTGACGCTGACGCAGGAGTGACGGGTCGCTGACCATGTTGTCTCGTAGGTAGTCGAAGCCAAATTCGTTATTGGTACCATAAGTGATATCAGCGTCGTAAGCCTCCTTGCGGGAGCAGGGCTTGAGGTGGCTCATTCGCTTGTCGTAGTGATCGGTATTCTCGTACTCGGGGTCGTAGATAAAGCTGGCGTCGTTAATGATCACACCGGTGCTCATGCCCAGAGCGTGATAGAGCTGCCCCATCCAGCCACCATGAAGCTGAGCCAGATAGTCGTTGACGGTGACCATGTGGACGCCCCGACCGGTCAGAGCATTCAGATAGACTGGGGCGGTAGCGACTAGCGTCTTACCTTCGCCGGTCTTCATTTCGGCGACATTGCCCTCATGTAGGACGATGCCACCCATCAGCTGGACATCAAAATGACGCTGACCGAGCGTCCGACTGGCCATCTCCCGCACCAGGGCGAAAGCATCGGGCAAGAGTATGTCCAAGGCGTCTTTGCGGCGCTGGTGGGCTTTGCGCTCTCTGATAGCATCAATGGCGTTGAAATCATCGATAGTGGCTGAGCCGACTCGAGCGTACTTTTCTCTATCGGCCGGGCTCATCTTATTAACCAGCTGACGGTCGGAGACCAGACCTTTCTCTAGCTGCTTGTCGCTGACCTCGGCGTGTGTGGTCGGCTCGGTCGCCTTCCCCGCTCTCTCCGCCTCGGCTGAAGCTTTCTTGGTCAATTTAGCAAGCTGCTTCTTCAGCACGCTAGTTTGTTTACTGAGCTGTTGGTCGCTCATCCGAGCGTATTTATCGCCTAGGGCATTGATCTCAGCGACCCGCTTCTCCAGGCGGTGAACGATCTTCTTCTGGGGATCGCCAAAGATTCTGCCTAATACCTTATCCTTTGTCGACATAATCGTAGTACTATTCCTCACTTATCTGTAATCAACTGGGGATATTATAGCAGAGGTCGGGGTCAGTTGCCACGGTATTTGCACATATCAGAATATTATGTCGTGATAGTTGACCTAATTCACTAGTAGTGATATAAGCTACCATGAGTAGTAGTGAGAGCGCCCCTCGGAGCGAACATACCAGCCCTAGTATGCCGGTCAATCCGAGCGTTAAGAAAAACAAACATTATCATGGCGGTGCGTTACACAACGCAGTGAGTGTGAGTCGTCGAACCGCCATCAGGGTGGGTATCGGTGCCATTGTGGCGCTGGCGGCTAAATTTGCCTATGATAATGCCTCGGATACGATTACCGGCTGGCAAATGGATCAGAAAGATCGCTTGCCGGCATACCATGCCAGCGATCAGGAGATGACCCTGAAGGTTCAGGAAGATGGCAAATGTGAGAACTGGTACACCAAGCTATATCTGCCAATGGGCAAGAAGTATGCTATCAGCCCCGAGTATGTCTGGGAGGCAACTAACAAGGTCAACGGTATCAATAAGGCCGACCGTAACTTCTGGTATAATCACCCCGGCGACAAAAGGATTGTGCCGGAGTTTGATAAGAAGCCGTTTGACGATACCATCGTGCTGGATACCACTCCCCGAGAGATGACCGAGGAGGAAAAACAGAAGGAAAAAGCAGAGCAAGAAGGCTTTCAGTTCCCTGACATTTTGTCACATAACACATAACTAGCCGATAGATCTAGTGCTCGGCGATGAAGTCGGTGACCTGCTTCATCTCTTGACGGCTGATGCCTTTGTAGCTATCAGGGTTGATGACTAGCATATCGACGCCAAACTCACCTACCATTTGACGTAGTTGGTCGACTCGGTTTGGCTGATGGCGAATCTCCGGTGTGTCGTCCATCCAGACCACGCCACGACTGGGCGCCTTGGTTTGGTCAGTCAATCGTTTAGCTAAGGCAACGGCGATAGCTCCTAGGCGACCACCACCGACTATGCCACTGTCAGAATCTTGGTCGAAGAACGCCTCGGTCTCGACGTCGTCATGGTTGATGCCGATAGCTTGATCCAGCGCATCCATCCAACGTTCGTTGCTAGTTAGCCAATGCCAACGAATCGGTTGATGATCAATCATGTCTTTAACCTGATTCAGCATTTCGCTCGACCAGACGATGCTGTTATGGTAGCCTCGCTGGTCGATCGGATAAGGCTCATCTTGATTGGTTGGCTTGACCAGCTCCGGATGAACGGCGTTCCTGAGCTCAAATGGTGAGATAACTCCGTCAAAATCAGAGTAGATGTCGACGACTCGATGATTTGTATTGTTAAATCGAGATGCCGGCTGCTCCATTTTACCCCCCTCCTCATAGATTTATCTTAGTAAAAATATATCATATCCGGAATATGCCCTCGTAGACGTATCTACGAGGGCGACCCTCCCATCTCTTGAGGCTATGCTATATAAATGGCGAGAATACAGTTACACCATCGGTGCATTCGACCGAGCGGCGAAACTGTACTCCCGGCAAGCGGTTAGAATCGTCAATGAACCTAAGGAGCGCCTGAAAGTCATCACGGCTAAGCCCCGTGGTGGGGTCGGTCGTGATCTTTAGCAGGCGGATCCGAGTGCGCTCAACCAACCTTGTTAACTTCTTCCAACAACGATCGTTGGAGCCGAAGGCGTCATCTAGCCAGATGATATCTCTGGCGTGCTTCCGACGAGCATTGTGCTTGATCGCCCTCTTAATAGCGTAAGGTTTGTCGGTCATACTGACCATTGATTTAGCACTAGCTTGTTGACTGCTTAGCCCAAGTTGTGGATTGATCTCGTCAAACCACATCCATTCGGACGATAGCCAGTGCCATTTAATCCGACGCCCCTTGATGAGCTCGTTTATTTGACCAAGTAATTCGCTTGACCAGAAAAACTCACTACTTGCCAGACCGTGTCGGTCTATCGCATAGTAGCGGTCGTCGTTGTACCTCACCTCCTCAATATTGCTCAGCTCAACGAACTTGGAGCTATTGATGATCGTTCCTTCGGGGTTAATTACCCCGTTGAAGCCGGCGAACACTTCTACCGGTTTCCTACTTGCTTGCCGATTTGTCTTGATCGTGGTTGGCGTTTCGCTTAGTGGTGTCATGCGACATCACTTCCCTTCTGCATACTTGCAAGAGATGGACAGGATCGGCCAAATAATTTTGACCGCCAGTCATTATAAAACACCGCCGGCGATAAATGCAAGCTGACGGGCTTATCCTAAATAATGAGTATTATCCGGATAAAGATGATTAAGTAGCTGGCGTAATTCGTCAGCAGTTATCTCCATCGACATACATTCCGAGCCAAAGGCGAGGATTAGCTTACTGTGTTGATAAATAACTGGATCAACGACGATAGCACTGATCAGGCCGTCAGGTAAACCAAACGGCGTCATGCAACCCGGTTGCATCTTGGTTAGCTCGACCATCTCGTCGCCAGTGACTAGTTTTATTTTCTCGCCTAGAATCTGGCGTAGTACCTTCTGATCCATTCGTCGGTCGGAAGTGGTCATGAAGAGGTAGTGCTTGCCGGACTTACCCTTCAGAAACATTGACTTAGTCTCGGTGCCGGTTAGACCTAACTCCTGGTCAACTTTCTCGGCCGTCTCAAAATTAAGGATGGGTTCGTGCTGGACGATCCGAGGGTGCAAGCCTAGCTGATCAATCGTTGCTTGGCATTTTTGGTTATTGTCGTTCATTAGTTTGGTCCTCTCGTGGCTAAGTAATTGATGCCCGGTAAATTTGGCTAATTGCCTGAGCCAAGGCGGCGTCAAACTGAGTGTCACTCTGCTGATCACGCAGGTTCTGCAGTAAGGCTCGAGAGAAGCTGGCGGGCATATTATGGTTTAGCATCAGCTTGATGCAAGCCTCGTTGACATTATAGCCACCGGACAAGGCAACGACTCGAACCACTGAGTCGAAGTGGTATAGGTCGGCGTAAAAATTAGCCTGGCTGGGGATGGTCAGCTTGAATATCACCGGCGCTTTCCCCCACTGCTCCAGCTGAGCGGTGATTTCGCCTAGGAGCAGCTGCTCGCACCGGTCTTTATCCGGGGCGTTGATGCTGACCTCCGGCTCAATGATCGGTACCAGCCCGGTTTGACTGATCTGCCTGGCTAGCTGAAACTGCTGGTCGACGATTGCTTTGATGCCGGTCGGATTAGCCATGTGAATGAGTGAGCGCATCTTCGTGCCTAGGATGGGGTGTCGCCTGGCTTCGTCGAGGCGATGAGTCAGCTCGGGGATCGGCTTCATCAGCTGAACACCGTCTGACTGCATAGCCAATCCATCGTCTACCTTTAGGAAAGGCACGATATGCTTCTCCTGCCATAGATACTCGGCGGTATATCTGCTGCCTATCCGAGAGTTCATCGTTCGTTCGAAGAGGATGGCGCCGATGATGTATTGGTTGGTGAAGGCAGGACTAGTGATGACTCTGGTGCGCATCTGGTGAATAAGCCGGAACATCTCGGCTTCGCCGGTGTAGTTGATGGCGCTGATGCCATAATTTGCCAGTGCCTTGGGCGTGCTACCGCCACTTTGATCAAGGGCGGCGATGAAGCCTTGACCGTGCCTCATCTGCTCAAGCATTTCGTTAAATGTGTTTGATTCCATAAGCTTATTATGAGGATATTTTAACGACGGCGCAAGGTGCGCTTGATCACCGCCATGATGCCACCGCTATTGACGCCGTCTTTGCGACGCTCGGTCTTATACTTGCGGATTTGCCCCTGCAACTTACGCTCGACGATATCAATGGCTGCTGCTACACTAGTGGCCGTCTCGCTGGCGACTAGAGTCTTGTCGGGTAGAGTCAGAACGACGTCGCACTGGTACTTATCGTCGCCCGGCTGAGTAAGTAGGCTGATCTTAGCACTGACGAAAGCCGAGCGACGGCTATGCATCGGCATGTGATTGACTAGCTTGCGACATTTGCGGTCAATATAATCTTGCTCTTGGTCAGACAGCTTGTAGTTAGTGCCTGAGATCTCTATGCTTAGGGTTTTACTGCTCATAACTCCCTCCTTTAATAGTGGTTATATTTTACCATTGATAGCTATAATTCGCCACGATCAGCCAGGTAGGGACGTAGAGCCGCCGGTACGGTCAGCTTGCCGCCATCGTGAGCGTAATTCTCGATGATAGCGACTAGAGTACGAGCTAAGCTGATGCAGGTGCCGTTAAGGGTGTGGACGCTCTCAATGGTGCCATCCTGGCGGCGCACTCGGGTGCTGACGGTATTAGCCTGGAAATCCGTGCAGTTGGAGCAGCTGGTTAGCTCGCGGTAGGTCCCATCGTGTGGGCTCCAGAACTCAATGTCGTACTTCTTGGCGGCCGGGGCGCCCAGGTCGCCGGCGGCGATATTGATAACCCGATAAGGGATGCCAAGTTCTTGCCAGATCTCCTCCTCGACACCGAGGATCTGTTGGTGGACTTGCTGGCTCTGCTCGGGCAAGCAAAAGGCGTACATCTCCAGCTTATTAAACTGGTGGACCCGGAATAGCCCACGGGTGTGCTTGCCGGCTGCCCCTGCCTCCTTGCGATAACAAGGTGAATAGCCAGCGTATAGCAGGGGTAGATCTTTTTCGTCCAGTATCTCATCCATGTGATAGCCGGTGATTGACATCTCGGCAGTGGCGATCAGTCCAAGGTCCTCTCGCTCAATGAAATACTCGTCACTCTGGTCGCTGGTCCGAGGAGCGAAGCCGGTCCCAGCGAAGACCCGCCCTTTAACCATGTGTGGCACCGTCATATAGGTAAAGCCCTTGGCGATGACCTTGGCGAGACCGTACTGCACCAGGGCATTCTCAAGTAGAGCCAGTTCGTTCTTCAGGTAATAAAACTTAGCTCCCGTTACCTTGGCGCCTCGTTCGAAATCCACCCAGCCCCGACCGGTGGCGTAGTCAAGGTGATCAACTCCGCTCGGCTTCGGCTCACCCCACTCACGTACGGTGACGCTATCCTCTTCTCCGCCCAGGGGGACGTCGTCAAAGATGATATTGGGCAAGCGATCGATGCTGGCAGTCAACTTGGCAGAGAGAGCTTTATGACGCTCTTCCAGCTCGGCTAGCTGCGCCTTGAGTTCCTTGCCCTGCTTAATCAGCTCGGGAGTCGGCTTACCATTCTTCATCTGAGCGGCGACGCTATTGCGCTGAGCCCTCAGGTCATCAATCTGCTTACCCAGCTCTC
>ERZ773054.1401-NODE-1401-length-14719-cov-5.692171_pt1 | contig 14719 bp, 10 predicted proteins | sample MGYA00580630_ERZ773054 | MGnify/ENA primary metagenome ERZ773054 (study PRJEB29015, sample SAMEA2737994) | human oral metagenome | biome: human oral; feature: human-associated habitat; material: dental | place: China | collected 2115 ... | reverse complement strand
GTCAAACGGATGTGGACGCATTACGAATAGACAAAGGAGGAATCACCATGCAGATTCGATACGAAGCCGAGCACTGCCGCAGCGCGGCGTATGACGGAGAACGGCGCGTCGGCGTCGCGGAGTTCGACGTGCAGGGCGGACGCTGGGTCATCACTCATACGGAGGTCGACCCCGCTTACGGCGGTCAGGGGATCGCACGCCGCCTGATCGAGGCGCTCATCGAGGCGGCGCGTCATGACGGGGCAAAGATCGTCCCCGTCTGCTCCTACGCCGCGAAGATGATGCGCGGAAAGGAAGCGTACGCAGACGTGCTCGAAAGTGATGCGCCACATGAATAAAAAGGATTTTGTCGCGCAGATTTCTGCCGCGATGGAGGAGTTTCTCCACGTTCATCCCCGGCAGAGGTTTTACGCCCTGGCGTTTGACTGCAATACAGAGTATGCAGCGTTTCTTGTCGGGATGAACACCGAGGAGGCGTTTCAAAAGACGCTAAGGGAATACCAAGAAGACGATGAGAGCTATCGCACGGATGCATCTGCCATCGAGAATCTGCGCTACAACCCCGGCGACTGGACGTATACGGAGATCGCAGAGGCAGAACTGTTCGACGAGGATGAGCTCACCGACCGTTATCAGGACAACATGGAGAAACAATGCGCCGACATGCTCCATCTGTGCGAGGAGATTTTAGCGGATTTCCGCAAAACAGATGCCTTTCGAAAAATACCGAAAACAGCAGATTTTGTGTCATACTGCATCGACCACGATGAGGATCCTGCCGACGCACTGGCTCGACGCCGCTGAATGGACGGACGCTGTTCGTATCCATACGCAAACACCTCCCCAAAATACTGGGACAGTTATCACTTGACAACAATTGAATACCATGACGCTCGCCTACGATGCGGCGGTCACAAGCCCCGCCGCCATCATCGCCGCCGTTCACACCCTCCTCGGATCCTCAAAATCCAATCGATACAAATAAAAGCGGGCCCTTGTCTGCGCCGTATAGAGCGTGGCGCGCAGACGCTCTGTCTGCGGCTCGTTCCTGTAAGTATGATGGATATAAATAACGATGTCGGACTCCAGCCCCTTAAAGCCCTGAATCGTACGGTAAGCAATTCCCTCGGAAGCTGCGCCCCCACGCGTGTCACGGATCGCGTGCCCGCCAACCGTCGCCGTTTCGGCGAGAATCGAATGTTCTTTCCTGCGGTTGCTCAAAATCACGATTTTATCCGGCGCAACGCCCTCCCTGTTCACCAATTTATGAATGGTCGTATCAATAAAGTGAACCGCCTCCGCCCGACGTGAAAATCTCCGATGTTCCGGTGCAACGCCCTCCACCCGATTTGCAACCGTATCCAGTCCGAGTGCCGTCTGCTCCTGTGCATAGCGATAGATATTGGCGGTATTGCGTATGTTGTAGCGAAGGACAAACGGCGCACCGTCGATAAAGAATTTTTCACCGAAGCTGCGCGCGAATATATTTTGCGCCCGGTCATAAAGCACATAGAGTGCCCCTTCATCCTTGCACAGGAGATTGGCGCAGTATGCCCAGTCCTCCGTAAAATCCTGACCTTCATCCACAACGACGAGGTCATATTTCGGAAGGGAGGGCAGCTTTTCAAGGAGCGCACTGTATTCTCTGCACCCGTCTTTTTCTACCGCCGTAAGCGCCGCCTGCTTGAGCAGCGCGACGGCAAGGGAATCCATTGTATGACATGCCGCGCGTGCATCGGCAAGCACCGTGGAGGCATAGTCCGCAAGCGCCTTGTTGTAGCACAGATACAGTGCCCGCCCGCCTGCCTGAATGCAGCGCAGAATCTTCTTGAAGCCGATCCATGTTTTGCCCGTCCCCGCGCCGCCCACAATAAAGGCGCGGGGATAATGCGTCAGGAGGTCGATCACCGCGTCCTGTACGACATTGATGCGGTCCAGCTCACGCGCTTTGTCCGGGAGCAGCGCCCCCGAGGAGATGGAGAGAGCCACGCGCTTATTGACAAGGCGGAGAAACAGATCCCTTGTATGCCCCGAGAGGAATGCCGATCCGATTTGTCGTCTTGTCTGAAAGTATTGAAAGATCTCTGTGATGCGTTTGGACAGGTTGTCCATATCCGCGTGATCGATGGTCATTTCCTTGGGGGCACTTACGTGCAGCGCGGCGGGCAGGTCGTAGTTGGGAAAGGCGGCTGCACAACCATACGTTCCCGTAAACTGTTTTTCGGTCTCATCTTCATAATACTTCTTGAAGAAGCGCATACTCGCCTCTGCCTGCGCATAGGGCGAGCGGTGCAGCCTGCGCTCCCCATAGCGGTCTGTAAGATACCATGCGCCGTCTTCCACCCGCATGCCGGTGCCGCCCTTCACCTCCACACAGAGGAATCCGTAGTTGGGGTGCACGATCAAAAAGTCGCATTCGCTGTCCTCCCGCACGCCATCATGATTGGTCGTATACCAGCGGACCGAATAAAATACATGGCATTTCTCCGGCAACTGTTCTTTACACGCAGAAAAGAATTTTTCCTCCGAATACGGACAGCTCCCCTCGGGAATTCCGGACGGATGCATAATAGCCATCAGGACACCTCCCAAAATCCGGTCAGTTTTTCCTGCGTCTCCGGGTCAAAGCGTCCGCAGAGATACCCCCGATCCAAATCCTTATTGAAGTGTTGGCAGGACACCTCGTTCAGAAACAGGCATCCCGCACATGCTTTTTCTCTGTCCATGCAGATCGGATCAAAAATGCAGTGCATGGAGCGTTCCGCAGCATGTCTCAGCCAGCGGTCAAAATGCCCTTGGAACGCACTGTAGAGCGCCCCCATGTTGAAGCCCTGCGCGTTGGAGCAATAGATGAATATGGCGGGGATGTTCGGCATCAGATACTCTGCAAGGGAACTCTTGTCCAGACCGCAGATCTCGGCAGCCTCATGGATCAATGCGTGTGCGATGCTGTGCAGCAGCGCGTAAACCCGCTTGGTCACCGCACTGCCGCGCGCATGTGCGTCAACCTCCGCAAACGGCTCGATGAGCGCAAGCGAAACACGGTCCAGGAACCACATTTTGAGCTGCTCGTCGCTGCGCTCCCGTGGCGCGTCCTCCGGTGCAATCAGCCTGTTCTGCAGCAGCCATTCGAGCACCCGCACGCGATCCGGTTCAAACAGTACGCCTTCCGTTTCCAATCGGTTGGCATAGATATTCTTCTTGTCCATTTCCTGCGGAAATCCGCGCAGCTTCACCCCCGCCGTACATTCCCGCTCCTTTCGCGTATAGCCGTATGCCGCGAAAACAACGGGCACACCGGAGCAGATCTGCACATTGGAAAAGCCCATTGCCTTGGAGAGCGATATATAGTCGGGACGAATGCCGTCACGAATGCTCTCGGCATCCGCCTCCGCCTGTGCGAGCGAGAGGACTTCCTTTGCATGGACGAGTTCATCATACTCAAGGATTTCCTCTGCAAGCGGTTTGATCTCATCCGCATTTTGCAGCGACAGCCCCTGTTCGACGCGGGCGATTGCTTCATAAATCTTCCCGCTCGGATCCTGCCGCCGCTTTACCTCCAGAACCTGTGCAATCAGCTCCTCGGGCAGTCCACCGCTGCGCAGACTTTCCTCTTCTTCCCTGAGATCGTGTTCAAATTCCGCGCTTTGCGGTATCCTGCCCTTTGCAATAATATCCTGATATTCGCCCTGCGTGATGAGACCAAGATACTGCCCCAGAATGATTTTCTCACCGCGTTGCTCCTCCTGTGCATCCAGAAAGGCATCCTTCCTTTGATCCAAAAGGTCGATGAGCGAGAACGTGAACGGGAAATAGTGTGCAGAGTCCAGCGCAGGTTTGATCTCAAGCTTCTCCTTGCACTCCGGACAGTAGAACGAGAACGTCGCCTTTTGCCCGCATTTGCTGCACACGAAATCAATCCCACTGCCGCGGCGGACGACGTACCTGCCGCCATGCTCCCTGTTCCTGCACCGCGGCATGGGCAGCCCGTCTGCATATCCACATTTGCAGAAGCGGATGAACTTGATCTGTATCATGGGTTTGCCGCAGACGCACAGATCCGATCTCCGGTGCCGGAACGCATCCTTGTCCGCGTACCGTTCGACCTTTCCACAGGAACTGCATACAAAGAGCAGCGGATTCACGGAGGTGACAACCGCCCGTTCCTCCCCGCCCGCCTTCGGCGTCAGCACATAATAGGTGTCCTCATTGATCTGTGCCGAAAAGTCAACCAATGCCGCCGCCCCATCAGGACTCGCGCTCTGAAAGGCATTCACGTGCCGGCTGACTACGCGCAGAAGTCGTTTGGGGTTGATATCCTGCAGCGGTATGCTGTTCCAACGATCCACATGAACCGCATAGTTCACACTGCCGCCCCCCGTGGTGAAGTCCGCCCAACTCCCGGGCAGATATTTATACAGTGCCTGGTGAACGCCCCGTCTCATCTGATTTTTCCCGGATGCCATACGAACCCCCTCTATTCCATTGCGACAATGAGCTGCTTGTCTGTGTCCCGCAGACTGAGCATCACCTTGAAATGACAATGTTGAAAGACCTGTGTAATATAGGTGTTCTGATCGAACGACCGATTCCGCAAATCGTCAAACAGTCGGTCAATGCTTTGATCGATGGTTCGCCGATAAGGGCTTCCAACAGAACTGTCCTCCTCGGAACATTTGTAGACCGCATAGGCATGTTCCTTGAGTTGCTCCGGCGAAATCGCCCCCTGCTCAATGGCTGTCCTGAGATTGCCATACATACTGATATTCTTCATCCCGGGCGCATCCTGCAGGAGGTATAGATAGTGATTGATGAGCAGGCTCGACAGGACACCCGGCAGCGTATGCACAACCGCCTTGGCAGCCCAGCGGTTGATGGCCACCGTATCGACGAGAATGTCCTTGTATTCGTGGAACTTCATAAAATGGCGGAGATAGCTCTGATCCTTCTCACGCAACGGGCGCATGATGTCGATCACGATACCGGTATGCTTTCTCCCCACGCGCGAATACGCCTGAATATACTCGGCGGTATTGCCGGGGATGCCGTAGAACAGCATCAGGTTGAACCGGTCCGCATCCACGCCGTGCGAGATCATGCTCGTTGCCGCAATCATGTTGAAATCGAGTCCATGAACCATATCGTCCGCATGCTCGATGCGGGAGAGGGTTTCACGCACATCCTGAAACGAATCATCCCCGGTCATCTTCTTCGCGCGAAGGGGCTGAATTCCCTCCTTTTGAAGTTCCGTATTGATCCTGTCCTCGATGGCCTGAAGGACGCGGTTACTCTCCAGCTTGACGTTGTTGTATTCCAGAATCATCCAGTAGTCGTTGAGGAGCGCCTTGAGCTCTTTGACCTGTTCCTCCCGTGTGCCCGCCGGCTGCATCCCCGGAAGGGTCAGCACGTCCTCCGGGTTGCAGTAGATGTTCCAGACCACCCGTTTCAGGTACTGCAAGGAATACGCCACACTGTCGATGATCGCCTTGCCAAAGGGGGCAAAGCCGATGATGATGCGTCCGATATCCTCCTCATCGACAAAGGAATAGAAATTTCGGTTCAGATACGGCGACTCGGCGGGGAAGCGGATGGCATCCTTCCAATACAGATGGCGCACCTGCTCCGCATAGGCAGAGATCGTCGCCGTGGCACCGATCACCTTGAGCCCGCGTCCGCAGCCGGATAACTGCCGGATAAAGTACTCCAGCAGGGTCTCGTAATGGGCATCATAGGCACCAAGTGACTCCCGTATCAGATGCAGCTCATCTTGGATCATCAGCGTCGGCGCCGGATCTTTCATGGATACCGCCCGATACTCTGCGGGCTCGCAGGAACAGCCATAAACAAGACACGTTCGTTTCGCCGTAAATCCATGCACCGGACACTCGTGTGTCGCGCCATAGATCAGGTTATGGAAGTTGGAATTAAATCCGAGCGCGGTCAGTTTATCGACCGTAGAGATAATGACTGACGGCAAATAGCGATAGATATCATGATCCACCATATAAAGCGGAATCCGCCCCCGGGACGCACACATGGCATTGCCGCATATGTGAAGCAATGCGTGCGCCTTTTCATCGTAGCGCACATGGACGCTCTCCTGCTCGCAAAAGGGGCAGACATCAAGCAGACGGTATTTCGCATCCAGCATCTCAGGGGAGGATTCCAGCAGGCTCTTCTTTAAGTCGTTGTCAATCTGATTCGGCGTATTCCCCTCGCCCACATAATAGCCGAGGCTGAACACGCTGCCGCCGAGATCCTTCTTTTGACGAATCCGCTCGGCGGCAGCCAGGATATTGGCGACACGCTGCACCTGCTGTACCGAGAGCAGACGCAGCGGGTACTTGAGCAGGGCTGTAACGCCATATTCTTTCCCGCGGATGCGGTCGAAGAACAGGTTGAACACAAGGACGCCCAAAAACGCCTCCGTCTTTCCCCCGCCTGTCGGGAAATAGAGGACATCGACATCGTCCGTTTTCGCTTTATCGCGAACATCATCCTCAAGAGAGAGCATCTCCTCATGTGCAACGATGTCAAGAATCAACGAGACAATAAAGACAATCTGGAACAGTCGCCAGCTTTGATACCCCTTTCTCTTCGCCACTGCCCAAAATGTTTCATTCATAAAGCAGAACGCCTCGCGGATCATATTGTAGCGCTCGATGAGCGTAATCCCCATCGCAAAGCGCTTGATTTCCATTTCAAACGCGGCGATCTCATGCGAAAACTTCCTGCGTCCCTGTGCCGTGAGCGCCTCCTGACGCCGTGCAAAATCAGCCCTCCACGCCTCCAATTCCCTTTTCATCGCTGCATGAATCCCGCGCAGCGTTCCCACCGGATCACGGATCAAATCTTCAAAGAGGATTGCCATGCGGTCATTGGTCTTCAGGCGCTTCTGCACAAACCACGGAACGTGTGTCGTACGCAGTTCCTTCCGCTGTGCATCATGAACGACATTGCAGTTGTTTCCAAGCGCATAAACAAAGCGGTCATATTTATAATCATCGGTAAAATAATCCAGTGCAAGGGGAATCGGCTCCGTGCCCGTATACTGTATCTTCAGCCCGGAGTTGAAGAGCGTAGGGATACGATAGCGGTCCCACTTTGCTTCTGTCTGCCCGTAGCCTGCCGTCTCATCCTCCCAAGGGCTCTCATTGCTCAGCGCAACACGAACCAACAATTCATCTTTATACCCTTTGAGATCCACGCGCAAACTGTAGTCAAACCGCGGAAGCATATCAAATTCTTCATTTGTGCATTGCTTGTCGATCAACGCATTCCATGCAGACTCTGTCCGGAGATCTGCAAGCCTTATCTTGCCCCGAAACTGACACGGCATGATATGGGGATGTGCCTTGACCTCGGCACACAGATTGTCCACCTGCCGGCACAACGCGGTGTAAAAGGGGGATTTCGGCGGCACACGCCCACAGGCAAGCTGCGGATTGTAGATATCCGCAAGGTTCAGTGAAATATGATCCTGATGCCGATCAATCGCAATTTTCTCATAGACCGGAAGAAGCGGAACCTTATGTTCCCGCCTGTCCTCCGCCGGGGTATTTGTGTCATATGCCGCAACAAGGGCATCAAAGCTATCAAACTGCGCATCGGCATAGGTGTCGTTAAAATTTTCCAGAAAGAATCTGCGCTGCTGTTCCAACGAAGGCAATACGCGAAAAAAGAAATTCCCCTGCGGGAAAATCTTCAAAACCGCACGGTCAACATCCTTCTTCGGTATGCGGAAGTCAACACCGATCTGCTTGATCCGGGCGCCGGACGAAACGAGGTCCTCCGCGCCCTGCGGAGACAGTTTTCCGACATAGATGCGATCCTCCGGATTGTGCCTCACCCATTGCGTTTGATCCGTGCCGGAAATTGCCCCCACAAACTTGCGAACGATGTACTTTGCCAAAACCTCGCGATTGGTGGTCATCTGCAGTCCCATTCCCTTCCATGCGCAAGCCGATTTCTCTCATGGTTCCTGTATGAGGTGTTCACGCCTCCCCCATCGAGCGCCGAAGGAGATCCATATAGATCGACTCCCCCTTTGGAGCAGAAAGAATCACGGTCAGTTCATCTTTTGCCCGTGTGCAGGCAGTATAAACGAGATTTACATTTTTCTTGAACGCCTCCAATTTGTCCGGCAAATCCTTCGGTTCCGCTTTTGCAAACTCGGACAGAACCCTAGTCTTCTCATGGGTTCCCAGCGGACGCAGACCGGCAAGGACAACGCCTCTAAAGTCCAGCCCAAGCGCCCCCTCGATGGAGACAACGGTAACACCGCGGCGTGATCCGTACGTCGTGCCCTCGGATTTCCCGGCATACAAAAATGATGGCGGCTCCCATCCCTGCCGTTCAAAATACTGCTGAATCCCCCGTTCCAAATAGTAACTCCGATTTTTCCAACCGGGGGTTGCAAATTTCACATATTTATTAAATAAGACAATGGCAATATCCGATTCCCTGAGTCCCCTTTCCTCCATCAGATTCTTGACCGCCGCACCGATCGCTTCCGTTTCTCCGTCGTTGCTGAAATCGGTCAGCTCAACCAATACAGGAGGGTTTCCCGGGCGGTATGCCTCCCCGTGTAGGAAAGACTCCGGATCTGCGGTATAGTCCAGCCCCAATGCCATTCCCTGCTTTTTGGCTTCGATCACATATCGATCAATCGCATCGCTGATCGGCTTTGAGTTCCGATAGTTTTTTTCAATGGATATCGTTTTCCCCCGATATTCCGGGTAGCCGCTGCCACCCCCCTGCCACGGGGCTTTTCCGTGTTTGATGTGATTCTTCACATCCTGCGCCTTGTCGCCGGAAATGACAAAGAAATGATCCTCCGCATTCTTGCTCACGAGCAGGTTGAAACAAAAGCGGTACCATTCCGGCTTGAAAATCTGAACCTCATCAATGAACACGCCATAGAACCGCTCTTTCAGCAGCCCCTTCTCAAGCGCCGAATTTGCCCGCTCGAAAAGCTCATCGAAATAATCCGCCCCGCTTTTTTTCGAGTAAAAGCGAATCCCGTTGCTGCGCAGCAGTTCCATGCAGAGCGAGAAGAACGTGGAACACCGCACATTCCGATCCGTAAATCCCGCTTGTGCCACAGCCCAGCGGTAATAATCCGCAAGGTTTTTATTGTAGCAGGTAAGGAGAAACCGTGCGCCCGGATTCAGACTCGCCAGCTTAAAGCAGCGGGAGATCAGCAGCACACTCTTCCCGCTGCCTGCACAGGCAAGAATCAGCTGATTTCCCTTTGCAATGCGGTTGACTGTATTGATTTGCCAATTGTCCAGCCGATAGGCCTGTACCGCCCTGTCGTGAGCCCCAATGCATCCGTCCTCGATATGTATGCGTTCGTTTTCGTCCAATATATACTTCTTCGGAATCGTAAGTTCGGGGCAGAGCCGCTGAAACACATGGTTGATATCCTCTTCCCGCAGCCGCTCCCCTTGCACAAGATACGGATGCAATACGGAACTGCCCTCTTGGCGAATTCTTTTGATCGTGTCCCGGAACAGGATATTCTTCCTGCAAAAATTTTGGGCCCGCGCATGGAGCTTCCCCAACACCTCTGTACCGTCAATCTCGGGAAGGACGAGACAAAGGTGAAAGGGAACGCGTAATTTCCCCGCAGCATCGGTAAGATAACGGCTCTCCTCCAATTTTTTCGCAATATCCGCGCGGATGGTCCCGTAGACCTCCGCGTGGTCGCAAAGCATGCCAAGCACTTTTTCCGGAGCAGTACCAGGAAGGGTAAGAATTTGAAATAGAAAAATTCCCCGCTCAAAAAGCAGCAGATGAAAGAGCTCCGGTCGCCCTTTGCCCAGATCCTTTTTTCTCGGATTGATCTGCAATACGTAATACGCACCTTCTTCCTTTGAAAAGGCACGTTCCACACTTCGTAACAGTGTTTTCTCGTGCACAGAGAGTTCCAGTTGGTCACTTTTCTCCGGATAGACTTGCATACGATCTTCTCCCCATCGTTCTTTCCCAACAATATGTCTGCGCCGCAGAGAGTCCGTAATTCAAATGCACCAATGATTAACTCTACATTATTTTACAGAATTGATATCGGGAAGGCAAGGAAAATAATGCGGTTCATCATTGACAAAGATGCTATACTGTAAAAAATGTCTAAAATATTGACAGTCATAATATAATGAACGCATACTCATACGAACATCTCATAGAGAAGGAATCTCCATGCAAAAAGAAACATTCAACGTCACGGGCATGACCTGCTCGGCGTGTTCGGCGCGCGTGGAGCGCACCGTAAAAAAGATGGAGGGGACGGCGGATGTGTCCGTCAATCTCCTCACGAATACCATGACGCTCGCCTACGATGCGGCGGTGACAAGCCCCGCCGCCATCATCGCCGCCGTTGAGGATGCGGGCTACGGCGCGAGTGTCAAGGGCGCTGCGGGCGCGTCTGCCGCCCCCGCAGAGGCGACGGGTATGGACGCGGCAGAGAAGGCAATTCGCGCGATGCGCACGCGCCTCGTCCTCTCCATTTTCTTCCTCCTGCCGACGATGTATATTGCGATGAGCCCGATGCTTGCAATGTGGGGCATCCCCTACGCAGAGGGATTCAAAGCGGTGTTCTGGGGCGCAGAGAATGCGCTGACATTCGCGCTCGCACAGTTCGTGCTCATCCTCCCCATTATGTACCTCAACCGCGCGTACTATGTCAACGGATTCCGCAATCTCCTGCACGGCGCGCCGAATATGGACTCGCTCGTGGGCATCGGCTCGATGGCGTCCGCGCTCTTCGGCGTGTTCGCGATGTTCCGCATGAGCTGGGGACTGGGGCACGGCGATCTCGCACTCGCCGCGGAGTACAGCACGAACCTCTACTTCGAGTCGGCAGGCATGATCGTGACCCTCATCACGGTCGGAAAATATCTTGAGGCGCGTGCAAAGGGACAGACGACAGGCGCACTCAAGGCACTGATGCAGCTCGCGCCCGACGAGGCAACGGTGCTGCGCAGCGGCGTCGAGGCGACCGTCCCCGTGGCAAACCTCGCGCTCGGCGATACCGTCATCGTGCGCCCGGGCGCACGCATCCCCGTGGACGGCACGGTCACGGAGGGTGCAACGAGCGTGGACGAGTCCGCCGTGACGGGCGAGTCCATGCCGATTGCAAAAACAGCGGGGGATCGCGTGACCTCGGGCACGCTGAATGTCGAGGGCACGATCCGTTTCACGGCGACGCGCATCGGTGAGGACACGACGATCCGTCAGCTCATCCGTCTTGTGGATGATGCGAGCGGATCGAAAGCGCCCATCGCGCGCCTTGCCGACCGCGTGTCGGCGGTCTTTGTCCCCGTGGTGATCGCGCTCGCGCTCACGGCGGGCGGCGTTTGGCTGCTGATGGGCGCGAGCGTGGAGTTCGCGTTTTCCATCACGATCTCCATTCTCGTCATCTCCTGCCCCTGCGCGCTGGGCCTCGCCACGCCCGTCGCGATCATGGTCGGCACGGGGCGCGGTGCGGCACACGGCATTCTCATCAAGTCGGGCGAGGCGCTTGAAACCGCCGGAAACATTGATACCGTCCTCATGGACAAGACGGGCACGCTCACCGAGGGACGCCCGCATCTCGTCAGCATCCGCCCCATCGGGATGCCTGCCGACGCGCTCGTCGCACTTGCGGCGGCGCTTGAACAGGGCAGCGAGCACCCGATTGCCGCCGCGATCACGGACTATGCTGCGGAACGGGGGCTGAACGCTCCCACCGCCACGGATTTTGTGGCGGTCTTCGGCAAGGGCGTGCGCGCACGTGTGGCGGGTGTGGATGCGGCGGCGGGCAATGCGGCTCTGCTTGCGGAGCTGGGCATTCCCCTCCCCGACGCTGTGGCGGCGGCACTTGCCGCGATGGCAGAGCGCGGCGAAACAGCGCTCGCCATCGTACGCGCGGGGCGCATCGTCGGGCTCCTCGGCGTACGCGACGCAGAGAAACCAACGAGCGCGACGGCCGTTGCGCAGATGAAGCGCATGGGGCTGACCCCCGTCATGCTCACGGGCGACGACGAACGCACGGCACGGACGATTGCCGCACGGCTCGGCATCACGGAGGTCATCGCGGGCGTCCTCCCCGCCGACAAGCGCGCCCATGTGGAGCGTCTGCAGGGCGAGGGGCATCGCGTCGCGATGATCGGCGACGGCGTAAACGATGCGCCCGCGCTCGTACAGGCGGATCTCGGCATCGCCATCGGCGCGGGCACGGATGTCGCAATCGACAGCGCGGATGCCGTGCTCGTGCGCAGCGACCTCCTCGACGCCGTGAGTGCCATCCGCCTCTCGCGCAGCGTCATGACCAACATCAAAGAGAACCTCTTCTGGGCGTTCTTCTACAACGTCATCGGCATTCCGCTCGCGGCAGGCGCGCTCTATCCGGCACTTGGCATCAAGCTCTCGCCGATGATCGGGGCAGCGGCGATGAGCCTGTCGAGCGTCTGCGTCGTGCTGAACGCCCTGCGTCTGCGCTTCTTTGCCATCGCGCACGAGCCGGCGGCAGAGACGGAGCGCACGCAGCACGAAGCAACGATCACTCCCATCGCAGCAGCGATGGATGATACAGCGGCACCTGCCGCGGATGAACAGGCGGCAGATACTGCCGCCGCACAGGGAAAGGAAGATATCACCATGGAAAAGACCATTCACGTCAAGGGCATGACCTGCCCGCACTGCGTCAAGCACGTCACAAAGGCACTCTCCGGCATGGACGGCGTCACGGATGTCGTCGTCGACCTCGAAGCGGGCACGGCGAAGTTCAGCGCCGCGCGCGAGATTCCAAACAATGAGCTTGCCGCCGTCCTCGATGATGCGGGCTACGAACTGGGCTGAGACTCCGAACATAGGAAAACGGTCATGCGGGAATGCTCCTGCATGACCGTTTATTTGCGGCAAAAACAGGAAAATCTCTCGATGCGTCGAATATAACAAATGATAGTAATTTTTTGAAAGAATAGAGAAAGGTGTGTCTCCGATGAAAAAACTTCTCCTCCCCTTCATCTGTGCCATGCTCCTCGCCCTCTGCGGCGGACGCACAGCGCAGGCATTTGCCACGATGCCGCTCATTGACAACGTAAGCCCTGCCGAATATGTAGAATTTGTCAATACGTTTTTGGAAAACCCGACCTTTATGGGTGCCCCGACATATGATTCGGGTGCATCCCGTCTCGCAGGTCACGATGTCTATACGTCACGCACGCAAAATGGCACCATTGTGCAGCTGCATGCAGAGGGAGAGAACATTTCCTATCTGAACATCACGTTCAACGAGGACAATGACGACGCAGTCCACGATGTCTCAAATCTGAGTGTAGCGACCTACATCGCATGCGACATGAGTGAGTCCGAAATCGATGCGATCATTGATATGGAGAGCGTGCAGGAGGGCAACGCCTTTACCGACAGCATCTACTGCTCTGCCGCACAGCGCATGATTACATCGCGCACGGTTCTGGATGGCACGAACAGCACCGTCGTGCTCTCCGCCTCGCCAAACTGATCTGTCCGACACGAATGCTCCCATGTTGAACATCCGCATGGGAGTTTTTGTATGGGCTGCTGCAAAGTATACCGCACATATTTGATTTACAAAATGACAGATTTATCCTAGAATAAGTAAATCAATTTGTGAGGTGGTTTGTATGATGGAGGAACGGATCGAAATGACGCGGCGCACCGTGTTCATGGAGGGTGTGCATGACGGCGTGCCGATTGCGCTCGGCTATTTCGTGGTGGCGTTCACGCTCGGGATTCTCGCCAAGACGGCAGGTCTCTCGGCGTGGCAGGGATTTGTGACGAGCGCGGTCAACATCGCCTCGGCAGGCGAGTACGCAGGCTTCACCGTGATCGCAGCACAGGCGCCCTATCTCGAGATCGCCGTACTGACGCTCGTCGCAAATGCGCGCTACTTCCTCATGGCGGCAGCACTCACACAGCGCTTCTCTCCTGAGACACCGCTCGTGCATCGGCTTGCCGTAAGCTTCGGCGTGACGGATGAGATCTTCGGCATCACGGTCGCGCGCGGCGGCGCCGTGAGTCCCTACTACAACTATGGCGCGATGGCAATCTCTGTGCCCGCATGGTCGGCGGGCACGTCGGCGGGCATTCTTGCGGGCGGCATTCTCCCCGCAGCCGCCGTCTCCGCACTCTCGGTCGCGCTCTACGGGATGTTCGTCTGGGTGATCCTGCCGCCTGCGAAAAAGAGCCGCCCGATTGCAGGTATGGTCATCCTGAGCTTCGTCCTCTCACTCGCGGCGACATATGCGCCCGTGACGGGGCAGCTCTCGGGCGGCACGCGCACCATCCTCCTCACCCTCCTCATCGCGGGTGTCGGTGCTGCGCTCTTTCCCGTACATGAGCAGCAGGAGGAAAGCGATGCGTAATATATGGCTCTACATCGCCGTCATGAGCGCGGTGACGATCGCAATTCGCCTCACACCCGCGCTTCTCCTGCGGCGTCCGATCAAAAACGGATTCGTGCGTTCCTTCCTCTTCTACGTCCCCTATGTGACGCTCGCCGTCATGACCTTCCCCGCGATTGTGGAGGCAACGCGCACGCCGATCGCAGGCGCGGCGGCATTCGTCTTTGCCATCTTTCTCGCGTGGAATGGAGCGAGCCTCTTCCGCTGTGCGGCGGGCGCCTCCATCATGGTGCTGATCGTCGAGGGGATTGTGTTTTCGCTGTGACCGACGAAAAATCTACGCCAAT
>ERZ773054.1400-NODE-1400-length-14722-cov-30.591532_pt1 | contig 14722 bp, 15 predicted proteins | sample MGYA00580630_ERZ773054 | MGnify/ENA primary metagenome ERZ773054 (study PRJEB29015, sample SAMEA2737994) | human oral metagenome | biome: human oral; feature: human-associated habitat; material: dental | place: China | collected 2115 ... | reverse complement strand
GAGTTTGTTGTACCTAAGTCAATACCGATAATTTTAGACATGTGTTTTTCTCCTTGTTAGTTAATTTTCTATTTTTCTTTTTGATACTCTTCTTAGGTGGCGGCGCCGTCATAGCTTGACTTCGTCAATCTCTTTGACTAAACTTTGAGCCTAAGGTCTCAAAGTTTGCGCAAATAGCGCCACGGCGAAGAGTATCGTCTTTGGTTCGCTTCGCTCGTTAAAAGCAAAGCTGAACGAATGTTTTCTTCCTTCATACATAGTTTATTGTCGTTTCGGACAAGTTTTACGCAGTAGCTGATTGGCAGTTCACTTTGCAAATACTAGTGACTCGCCTAGTTGTAAACCACCACCATAGCCGGTCTTAGAATACGGTCATGAAGTTTGTAGCCTTTTTGGAAGACCTGCGCGATAGTGTCAGCTGGGTGCTCATCGTCAGCTGGAACGGTTTGAATGGCCATGTGATAGTTATGGTCAAAAGCTCCGTCAGCTGGGATTTCTTCGATACCCTCTTCTTTGAGAGCATGAATCAAGCTTTCCTGCACCATTTCCAGTCCTTTTTTGACATCATCTGTCAACCCTTCAACGGCAAGTGCGCGCTCCAGATTATCTATCGAAGGCAAGATAGCTTTTGCCAAGTCCTGGCTGCGGTATCTTTGCAGCTGCTGGCGTTCTTCATTTGCTCGGCGCTGGATATTCTGCATTTCTGCATGAGCACGGAGATATTTGTTTTCAAAATCTTCTGCCCGTTCATTAGCTAGTTCTAATTCTGATTTTTCAGGGCTTGCTGATTCAGCTTGTTCAGCTGTTTCTACAGCTTCCTCTTTTACTTCCACATCTTCTGGATGTTCTTCTTGTTTATGTTTTGCCACAAGGCACCTCCTTTTTAGGAATATTTATACTATATTTAATGGACTTCATAGTGATTGCTGCTCAGATAGCGGTAGAAGTCGGTTAGTTTCATAGTCAGCACGCGGTTAACGACATTCATCTGACTAATCAGCCGTTGGTAGTCAAGATTGACCGGACCGACAACTGCCAGCACCCCAAAGCCTCGATAAGGAATCAGGAATTTGCTGGAAATCAGTGTCAAATCAGCCAAACAGCTTTCTCTACTGTCTGCCACGCGCACGCTTTGCATCTGATCTTCGGCCAAACTGTCGCGAATTTCAAAGGCTACTTTTTGTGGGTCATCAAAAAACTGATAGGCCGTCAGGTCTGAGAATTCCAAGAGCTGAACCTTGCCAGACAGAATCACATTTTCCTTGAAAATATCACCAAAGATGTGCTCAAAGAGCTGGATGACATTGTCCGTCGTAGTGAAATAGCGCTGGATAATCTGCGGAATTTCCGTCCGAATCTTGTAATGGATGTCCAGCACTGTCTGTCCCAAGAACCGCTCCCTTACTAGGCCTTTAAGCCTATCCAGGTCTTCTTTTAAGAAGTTACGCGGAATCATAAACTGACTGGTAATGGTATTGGACTCATCCAAGGTGAAGACCGCCAGAGCCGTGTGCTGACTGAGCACAACGATATCAAATGCTGTCAAGCGTTGCCGACTGGGTTCTACATCCAGTGCAACAACTGTGCATCCACTAAGCTTGGTCAAAAGATCTGCTGCCTGTTGAAGAATGTCCTCCAAGTTGAAAAACTCATGATCAAAGGCTTTGATAACCTCATAAAGTTCATTCTCAGCGAGACGATCAAAGGACAGAGAATGCTTGACAAAGTACTGAAAACCAGCCACGCTAGGCTTACGGCCGCTGGACGTATGCGCCTTTTCCAGAAGCCCCTGCTTTTCCAAAGCTGCCATATCGTTTCGGATAGTGGCACTACTGGAATTGATGGAATCCTGCAGGGCTTTGGAGCCGACCGGCTCGTGAGTCTTGGTAAAGATATCAATAATCAAATTCAAAATCTCATTTTGACGCTCCGTGACCACGGCATCACCTCCAATCAAGATTCTGCTGTCAATTAGCACTCAATCACCTCGAGTGCTAACTCATGATTCTATTATACACTCTTCTACTCCAAAGTCAAGACAAAAACTCAAAAAATTAGCACTCTTTTTACAAGAGTGCTAAAAATCAGTCTAGCGACCTAGATTAGTCGTCCAAGATTTGCAAACGGCGCATCAAATAAAAAGAAATTCCTGCAAAAAGAAGCAGCCAAACTAGTAGAGCCAAAAATTCTCCGCTCCATAAATGGAAATGAGACCAATCTTTCATATAACTAGTAAAGAGGCCCATAAAGCTATAACGCAGCACCTTAAATAAATCCTCGCTCATATTTGAAAACATAGGAATAAATGCCGCCAAGAGCATGGCTGGTACACTAAGGGATTGTGCCATGACCTGATTTTTACAAAACAAGCCAACCATTAAAAAGAAGAAAATTAAGACCAGCATGGTCAATAAGAGAACTAAACTATAGCTGAACAGATGATGAGAGAGCTTGGCTCCCACCAAAATTGGGGTAATGACGATGTAAAAAATCCCAATAATCGCTGGCCAGATTAAGGCAGAGAGAATGTATTGACCAGCTGTCACACCAGCCAAGCGCAAACTTTGCAAATTACGTTTTTCTCTTTCCTCAGCTAGGATGATGATGATAGGTGTCCCAACTGACATGGCTAGAGAGAAAGGCAGAGAGATCGTAAGCAACATAATAGCTAGTTTATCCGCGCCAATTTCCTTACCAGCTCCATTCAGAGAAAAAATAAATTTATAGAGAAAAATGAGAAAAATCGGCATGAAAACTTGCAACAGAATACTTTTATTAGCTAGCGTCACTTGACCTCTCAGCCAAATCATACCTTTGAATTTATTAGACATTTAAGGTACCTCCTGTCAACGTGATGAAAACATCTTCCAAAGTTGGTTCGCAGGAATGAATACTGATAACATTGGACAAATCCAAGCCTCCTTGCAGTTCCTCAAAAGCCACCGTCTTAGTCGTCAAATCTTCATATTCTAAACGAACCTTCTTATCTGTATTATACTTTTGGATTATCTCATGAGGACTGCCTACCTCAACTAATTTCCCTTTACTTAGCAAGGCCAAGCGATCACACAAGAGGGTAGCTTCCTGCATATCATGGGTTGTCAGAAAAATAGTTGTCCCCTGCGCTTTTAGTTCCAGCAGCAATTCGTGAATGGTGCGAGAGGTTGACGGATCCAAACCACTGGTTGGCTCATCCAAGAAGAGCAATTTAGGTCGATTAATCAAGGCACGCACCAATAACATCCGCTGCTTCATACCCGTAGATAGTTTTTCAGCCACCTTGTTGCGACTATCATAAAGCCCCACTTTTCGGAGAAGTTCATCGACTTCTGTCATATTAACACCAAAGAGCATAGCATAAGCCTTGAGATTTTTATAAAGTGACATCTTTTCATAAAAACCGCTGCCATCGCTGACAATCCCAATCTGCTCCAGGATTTCTACCTTTAAATCCTCAACCGGTGCAGACAGCACATGAGCTGTCCCAGCATCTGCAGACAACTGACCAGTCAAAATATTGATAGTCGTGGTTTTACCAGATCCAGAAGGCCCTAGAAAGCCAAAAATCTCTCCCTCTTGGATGGAAAAATCAATTCCTGCTAAGGCTTCTTGTTCCTTGAACTTCTTTTTCAAGCCTTGCACTTCAATAATCGTCTTTTTCATTGTTTTCCTCGCTTTCATAACAGTATTTAACAAAACTGCAATCAGTCTTTCAGTCCCTGCCTCATTTTCCAAAAACGCAAGGCAATATGGACCAGTTGACAGAACAGAATGAGCAATATAAGACAGTCTATTGCTAAGATTGATTTGAATAATAGACTTGCTTTCAAACTTTTCCGGGAAATATCTAGAATGAGATAGGTAGTGACACATAAAACCATGATGGCTGGCAAAAAACGCCATATAAGCAAACGCTTGACCATTTCTAGCTTAGACCAAGCATCATTATAGATTTCAAGGTCACTGTCTGCATCAAGCTGAGAAACTAGCTTGCGGAAATAAGAAAATTGATTAAAGTTTGTAATATGCTCCCAGCCACAATCCATAAACAGTTGATAATAGAATTCTTGCTCCGCCTTTTTTATAGGGCGAAAATCTAATTGATAGGCCACTTCCTGAGGCGGACATGCTTCAAAAGTATAACGAACCGCAACAAGAAAGGGAGAATAACTTACTTTTTTCAATTTCCAGCCTTGGCTATGCATTTGTTTAAAATAAGCTGCTTCTCTGTCATAGTCTGCAATGGTAAAGATTTTATAGACAATTCTCTTTTCCATCAAACTTCCTCCTTACTATTGCGGTAAAGGCGCTCAATCCGCTGGATTTCCAACTCTAAAATCTGCTTCCCAAGCTCCGTGATAGAATAGAGCTTTCTCTTTTCTTCCTCACGAACAAAGGCAATCAGACCATCTTTTTCCATCTTTGCCAAGGTCCCGTACATGGTCCCCGGGCTGATAGATAGCTGTCCTTCTGTCAATTCCTTGACTTTTTGAGTAATACTGTAGCCATGCCTTTCTTTCTGAAGACAGAAGAGGATATAAAAACCTGTCTCTGTCATTGGTACATAGACTCTCCTAAGCTTTTCTGTCAATCCACTCATCTTTTCATCTCACTTTCACCTCGATATATCGAACCTTGATATAAATATTATATCGCAGTCCGATATAGTTGTCAAGGATTTATAAATATTTTTTACAGAAAGTGGTTCGTTTTTGTATCTCTATGTTTGTTGCTAAAGCTGCTTTAATCAGAAGCTAAAAGGATTAGAAATCTAAATCAGCATAAAAAAAGCCAGGAACACCTGACTTACTTTTTTATTTTCCTGCTTCCTTGAGCAGGGCGATGTATTCTTCCAGAACCAGATTGTGCTTCTGCATATACTGGGCATTCTCTACACCGACATAGCGGTAATGCCAGTTCTCAAAATCAACTCCAGTAATGTCACTCTTGCCATCCGGATAGCGAAGGACAAAGCCATATTGCGGAGCTAGTTGGGCTATCTTGGCTGCCAATTCATCCTTCTGACCTTCTGGAGCGCTCATATCAATAGCCAAGCCCGTTTGATGCTCACTGGCTCCTGGAAGCTGCACCTGCTTCAGCACGATGCTGACTGCCTCTTCATTCGACAAGCCTTTGGCGACTTCCCCAGCAACTTTTTCGTTATAGAGTTCCTCCTGCTCTGCTCGGCTGCGATAGCCAGAGATTAGAGTTTCTTCAGGAGCTATCGCTTGGGCTGCTGCTAGGAATTGCCGAGTATTTTCAGCAATGCGGCTATCGACCTGGACCTCTCCAATCTGAGTCAGATCAGGTGTTTTTTCTTCTTGCTGGTTGTCTCGATTGACCAAAATCAAATTCCAGTCAGTAGAAGACACCTTGGGCAAATCAGACTGCGAACTCTCTGAGCTAGAAGAGCCTTTCGTAGCAGAACTGCTAGATGAACCCGAAAACTGAATCTTTGCAAGCAGATCTTGTAACAAGGACGGACGGAAATAAATCACCGTCCCTCCAGCTGCCAGACACAAGACGATTAACAATAAAAACGTTAACCCAATCTTCTTAGACTTCGATTTTCTCTTTTCTTTGCGATGTTTAGCGCGCTTCAACTTCTTCCTCCATTACTCTGGCACCGACCTCTCGATAAGACATGTCTCCGACGCAAGTTACTGTGAATTTACCGTCTTCATAGTCTACAACCGTCACACTACCATTGTCCAAACCATGAGGTCGAGTTCGATTGATTAGATAGACAAAGGTTCCGATGGTCATGCCATGGCTGACTACAAGAGCATTGCCACCACCAGCAGCTTCCAGCTCCTCAGCTATGGCTGAAAAGCCTTCCCAAATTCGGCCGCTGAGCTTTTCCCAATTTTCTGCCCAGCCAGCTGTATCGACTTCTACAAGACCTTCTGCCAACTCAGCATAGCTAAGCTGATGAACATGCTCAATATTGAAAACCCGGGGCATCACACCCATAAAGAGTTCTCCATCATAACCACCATCAAAGCTACCAAAGCACCATTCGCGAATCCGTTTGTCAAAGGTATAAGGAATCTGACCAGTCAAACCCAGCTCCTCTAGAATAATGCCCATGGTCTGAATAGTCCGGCCGCTGTCGCTGGAACGGGCCAATTTGAAATCAAGCCCAGCTTCTCTCAGGCCGATGCCCAACTCATGAATGCCACGTTCCCCGACTTCAGTCAATGGGGTATCGGACCAACCTTGAGCTCGGCCGATAGTATTAAACATGGTTTTGCCATGACGAACCAAGTATAATCTTGTTTTTGCCATTTCATTTCCTCCGTTATTCTTTTCATATTATACCATTTTATGAAGAAATTGGCGCCATCTGGCTTTCAAAGCAAAAAGCAGGAGTCTCAAAACTCCCGCTCATTCTTGATTTTCTCGGTCTAATATGGCTGCGCCGACCTGACGGTAAGACACATCTCCCAAGGCCTGGATGCTGAAGCGACCATTTTCATACTCCAGCACTGTGACACTGCCATTGTCGACATTAGGATTTTTCGTGATATTCTCATCAACCAGATAAGCCAATGTACCAATGGTCATGCTGTGGCTGACGACCAGAGCATTGCCACCGCCTGAGGACTCCACCTCTCTAGCAATGGCCTCAAATCCTTCTAAAATTCGACCGCTAAGTTTGTCCCAAGGCTCAGCCCAGCCAGCTGTATCCACTTCTACCAGACCATTCGCCAAATCTGGCCAACTGAGTTCTTTGTAATTATCCGTCTTAAGTACTCGTGGGATAACGCCATGAAAGAGCTCACCCCCATAGGCTCCATCAAAACTGCCAAAGCACCACTCCCGGATGCGCTTGTCATAGCGATAGGGAATCTGGCCAGTCAGGCCCAGCTCCTCTAGGATAATCCCCATGGTCTGAATTGTCCGGCCGCTATCACTGGAAAAAGCCTTGACAAAAGGCAAACCAGACTCTCGCAATCCGATACCCAGCTCGCGAATACCGCGCTCCCCTTTAGCAGTCAGCGGGGTATCAGACCAACCTTGAGCCCGGCCGATAGTATTGAACATGGTCTTGCCATGACGGATAACATAGAGTCTTGTTTTTGACATACTTTACCTCTTTTATTTTTCCTTTATTTATTATAGTATAGGCCTTCGTATTCTTTAGATAAAGAAGAGGGAGAACCCGGTTTCCCACTATGATAGACAGCTGCTCACTGTGAAGTCAGCATCTAATCAACTATAGAGACTTAATATGAACTTTGACGGCACTGACACACCCAAGAATAATGTACAGATAATGGAGCCAATAATTAAGACCAAACTGTCCGGATAAAGCGGCTTTATTAATAGCGATAATGGCTTGCAAAATATTGCCTTCTCCTTGGTAAAAAGAATTGGCATAACCAATTTGAACAGCTACAAAGCTCATTGCTAAAGTAAAAAAGAAACTCACTACAATTCCTAAAACAGAAATACCTTTGACAAACTTTTCATAGCAAGCAATGCTAAATAGCAGTGTAAAACCTGATATGAAGCCCATGGCCAAGGATGCACCTGTCAGAAAGAAGACAAGACATGCACCAAGTAAGCTCGTCAAGAATGCTCCGAGAACACCCAGAAAATAATGTATTTTCTGCGGATTTTGATGAGGAAGGGAGCGCTTTGTCGCCTTATCCAGCGAGATGGAGACCATCCGCTCATAGCTAGATGGCGTGAGAAAGAGCCAATCTCCTTTGAACTGATACAAGTCCACATCTCCGGTTTCACCGGTTTTTTCACAGGCGCTAACCAGCCCTTGCTCCTCAAAGTAGCGGGTGCAGTCCTCGATAGCCTCCTCCAAAATATCCGGCAGCAGATCCCGATCCTGATCAGCCAAAATCTGACAGGCTAGACAATAGCCAGCTCTCTCAAAATCAATCAAAACCTCGGAATCGTTGATCAGAGCTTCCAAGGTATCTCGACCGATATAGCCCTGCTCACATCTGACCGAGAAAAAAATCGCAAATTCATCGCCATCTGTTATGGTCTCTAGATAAAAAGCATAATCCCTTCTACGGCCATATATAATGCCGCTCTCCTTATCAAAATCCAAACCTAAATCAAGGGCCAGCTCAGCTAGCTCTCTTTTATTCATAACCTAAACAATCTCCTTATAATCCCCTACATTTCAAGCATCCAGCTAGATTCAATCCCGCAAACTCCTACTCGGAAACTGAATAACTGTCCTTTACGCTGCTTTCTTAAAAACTGTTTCAAATCTAGCTTTTTAGTTTTTAAAGCTGTGAATAGGCGCTGGAATCTGACCGCCCCGCGCGATAAAGGCAGCAGACGAAGCTTGATTGACCTTCATGACTGGAGCTGTTCCCAAGAGCCCGCCAAATTCAATCATATCGCCTTCCTTGCCCTTCGGAATAATCCGCACAGCTGTTGTCTTCTGATTGATGACACCAATCGCTGCCTCATCCGCAATCATGGCTGCGATAGTTTCAGCCGGTGTCGCTTCTGGAATGGCAATCATATCCAAACCGACCGAGCAGATTGCTGTCATAGCTTCTAGCTTTTCTAGATTGAGCGAGCCATTTTGCACAGCAGCAATCATGCCCTCGTCCTCTGACACAGGAATGAAAGCACCAGACAGTCCGCCAACCTGATTGCAAGCCATGACACCGCCTTTTTTGACTTGATCGTTGAGCAGGGCAAGTGCCGCTGTCGTACCATGAGTGCCGACTGTTTCTAAGCCCATTTCTTCCAAGACACGGGCCACTGAATCCCCGACCGCCGGTGTTGGAGCCAGACTCAAGTCAACAATCCCGAACTTGACGCCCAGACGCTCGCTGGCCATCTGACCGACCAACTGGCCGATGCGAGTGATTTTGAAAGCTGTTTTCTTGACCGTTTCAGCCACCACGTCAAAGCTCTCACCACGAACCTTTTCCAGAGCCCGCTTGACAACACCCGGTCCAGAAACACCGACATTGATGACCACATCTGCTTCACCGACACCATGAAAGGCGCCCGCCATGAAAGGATTGTCCTCTACCGCATTGGCAAAGACAACTAGCTTGGCCGCACCCATGTCAGAAAGCTGGGCCGTTTCCTTAATAATCCGCCCCATATCCGCAACTGCTGTCATGTTGATGCCGGTCTTGGTTGAGCCGATATTGACAGAGGAGCAGACTTTGTCCGTCTCCGCCAAAGCGCGTGGAATGGAATTAATGAGGATTTCGTCTCCTTTTTGATAACCCTTTTGGACCAAAGCAGAGAAACCACCGATAAAGTCCACACCGATTTCTTTTGCTGCCCGATCCAGAGCATGAGCCAGAGGCAGATAGTCTGTAGCATCCGTAGCCGCTCCGATCAGAGAAATCGGAGTCACGGAGACCCGCTTGTTAACGATAGGAATCCCCAGCTCAGCTGCGATCTCATTCCCGGCTGAAACTAAATCTTTCGCTTTGGTCGTAATTTTTTGGTAAATCTTCTCAGCAGCCCGATCAATGTCCGAGTCAATGCAGTCTAAGAGAGAAATGCCCATGGTGATGGTCCGAATATCAAAATTCTGCTCCTCAATCATGGCAATAGTTTCTGTAACTTGTCTAATATCCATGTGCACTCTCCTTAGATATTGTACATAGCGTCAAAAATCGCTGCGCTTTGAATATTGATTTTGACATTGAGGGTCTGACCAAAGGCCTCAAATTCACTACGAAGCGCTGCAAAATCCTGCTTCTCATCGCTAGAAACGACAGCCATCATAGTAAAAAATTCATCCAAAACAGTTTGTGAAATATCGTCAATATTAAGCCCCAGCTCAGCAATTTTACTAGCTACACCAGCCACAATCCCTGCCTTATCTTTTCCAACAACCGTAATAATCGCTTTCATCGTTTGCTCCAATCATCTTTATTGCTAATATTGTAGCATAAATGCCTGTTTTTTGCATGAATTTGCAGAAACCCAAACTACGAATATTGCGGGCTGTTTAAATATCAGACTCAAATACTCTTCAGAAATTACACATATCTCTTCCTTTTGTTAGAAGTTTATTTTTTATCTATGTTTTTATTTGTAAACGGTTTCAAACTCTGTTATACTAAATTTAAGAACACATTAAAAAGGAGGTTTCTTATGAAAAATTCTTATAAGAAACGCTTATACACACAAGCCCTCAGCCTCTCTGCTGCGGTCCTCTTAGCCGTTTTAGCTCAAGGAAATGCGGCGGCTGATACGCTTAACCCTGCTGAACCTCCGCAAGACAGCAGCAAAATCAGTACCCTTGTGGAACAGCCTAAACCTGCAAGTACAGAGAAGGCTGAAGAACCTTCGACTACTCCACAAGCTGATTCACTAGAGAAAAGTAGCCCATCTGAAGCTGCCGACAGCAAGGTTCCTAGTCTTCCTTCCACAGCACCAGAGGAAAAAGCAGCGGATGCTAGCCAAAAACTGGATACTGCGCCTAAAACAGAAGTCCGCGCAGCTAGTAGCCAAGCAAACAAGGTTCAGCTTGCCGACAGTAAAGTTTACATGTCCGAAAAAGCCAGCATTGAAGAAACTATTCAAGGGCAAGGAGCTCAAGCTGGTAAAATCACTTGGACACTGGACAATAAGCCTATTAGCGAGTGGAAAACTTGGAAAATGGAGGACGGCACCTTCACAGGCGATCCATTTGTCACTGTCGAAGAAAAAGCTGATGGAAATGACCTAAAAGTTTCCCTCAAATTTAATGAATTATTTGGTCAAGACTTAAGCCTGCGAACACCAAATAATATCCGTAGAGCCTACCGCAACTTTATGGGAAGTCATGAATTAGTCGGAACCAGCGAAGATCTTGGCCTGACCATTCGTAAGAATATCGTCCTTCGTCCTTACGAAGATTTCCATACCCACGATGAAATGCTGGCAGCTATCGAAAAGAGTCGACAAGATGCTAAAACGGATCGCTTGGTACAGATTGAGAACATCGGAAAGAGTGCTCAGGGTCGCGATATCAAATTGGGTATCATCAGCTCTGACCAAAAGAGCATCGACGACTACCTCAATACAACCAATAAAGTTGCCCTTACTAAACCAGCTGAAATGTTAGCCGCTCTGAAAAATGGTACGTTGGACTATAAACTTCCAGTCCTTATCAATAACACCCATGCTGACGAACAGCCAGCCATCGACATCATCACTGGGCTCTTCAATACTTTTGCGACCAAGGAGCAAATTTCCTTCCAAACAACTGATGCCAACGGTGCTGCTAAAAATATCACCCTCAATGTCAAAGAACTCCTCAAGAAATTCATTTTCCTCTTTGACTTTACTGAAAATCCTGACGGAGATGTTGCCAATACGCGTGCTCTTGCCAACGGAATTGATCCAAACCGCGACACTAGCTATCAGGCTAACCCAGAAACCCGTACTGTAGCTGGACTCATCAACAAATGGAATCCAATTGCTCTTTATGACATTCATGGATTCGTTAAAGAATTCTTGATCGAGCCAGCGACACCACCGCACGATCCAAACTTTGAATACGACCTTCTGTCTAAAAATATGTTGGAAAACGCCCACCACATGGGACGTGCCGGCGTCGCTAACTCTAAGTATGACAGCTATATCATCCCTAAACTAGACTGGGGCGATGGCTGGGATGACTCCTTCTCCGGCTACACTGGTGTCTATGCCATGTACCACGGTATATTAGGACATACCATTGAAATCCCTGAGGGCAATCAAGAATCCTACAAGGCTGGCTATCACGCTGTCCTCGGAGGTATCTCTTACCTATCCCAAAACCCTGACAAGCTTATGGAAATGCGCCTTAACTTCTATCTCCGTGGCATCAACAAGTTTGAAGATCCAAAAGCTGAAAATGAGTTGGTCGGACCTGACGGCAAGGTTGTTGGACGGATAAAAAATGGTCAGAAAAAATTCTTCCCTGACTATTATGTCATCCCAATGGGGCTTGACAAAGACAATGATTCCCAACAAGCCTTTAATATGATTGAATACTTCAAGAGAAATGGTGTTGTCATTCAAGAATTGAAGGAAGATGTTGGCAACTATAAGAAGGGCGATCTGGTTGTCGATATGGCTCAAGCTAAGCGCGGCTATGCCAACCATATCCTCTACAAAGGATCAAACGAATCTGCCTGGGCTGCCATGTATGCTGAACTTCTGGTAAACTTCCCAGATATGAGAGGCTTTAAAGCTGAACCTATCTTTAAAGATAAACTCTTTGATGGCAAACTCGGTGAAGTCACTGCTCTCCGTGCTACTCGAACGCGCGATATCAACTACTCAGCACCTTACTATGTCATCGCTAATACATCTGACAGCGCAGTCAAAGCTGTCAACCAAGCCATTCGCCAAGGTAAGAAGGTCTATCTGACAGAAGATGGCTATATCGTTGATACATCAACCTTTGCAAATCTCTTAGCTGATTATGCTATTTATGGAGATGCCTTGTATAAGGTTCCAGAAGGGCCAAGCTTGAAAGCACTGAAGGTCTATGCACCTCCTCATCAATTCTACTGGGCAGGAGTGGACTCACCTACTCATACCGCTCTGGCACTAAAAAATCTAGGCTTTGATATTGTCGATTCGCCTGAGGAAGCTGATGTCATCGTCCTTGAAAGCAACAAGTTTGACAAGTCTATTCTTGGTCGCAAACCAACCATTTTAGTGGGTGGCTCTGCTATGCAACGCCTTGAAAAACTCGGTGTTCTAGATGGATTTGATGCGGAAAGATTCTCTGGCGGCAGCGATTTTGAAGGGCTGATGAAGGCTATTATAGACGATAAAGATCCATTGACCAGTGGCTATAAGAAGAATGATCTCTTCTATTCTAATTCTGGAAACTGTATCGCAAAAGCCCCTGCCAACTTCAAGACTTTGGCAACTATTGCAGACAGTGATTATTACATTGCTGGCTGGTGGCCAGGCAATGAAAAATTAGCCAATAAAATCGTTGCTATTTCTGGTAATTACAAGGAACACCCACTCTTCGTTTATGCTGGAAATCCAACCAATCGTCTGCATACCATTCACTTCTACCGTTGGGTATCGAACGCTGTCTTTGGCGATCAATTGGCTGAGCTGAAAGATATGCCTGTCACTCATAAACCAAGTGTCGAAATTGTAGAAATTTTGAACCAAAAACCTCAGCCAAAACAAACAGGCAAAACAGCCGACAAACCGACAGCTCCGAAAGCGAAAGAAGAGCAATTAGAAAGCCTAGCTCAGAAAACAAGCGAAGCACAGCCTACCGCTACAGCTCAAAAAGCAACAAATACTCAGCAGGCCCAGCTCCCACAAACAGGAAGCAAAGAAAACTCTGCTCTCTTTACAGTCGCAACGATTCTTCTGGCTACAAGCGGTGGTCTCTTCTTACTCAAAAAGAAAGAAGCGTAAACATTTCTTTTCTGCTAGATAAACCTTTGCTTACGATAGCCTCTTAAATATAAAAATCGCATGGACAAATCATCTCAGTTTCATCCATGCGATTTTTTTCGTGACTTATGATCTTGCAATTTGATCCGATATTGAGGAAAGCTAAATCGAATATAGACTTTCATTATTAAGCTAAACCAGTTAGAACAGCGCTCACAAGAACCGATTTCTGGTCTTTATCATGGATTTTAGAGCCTTGAATCATTGCTCTCTTCCACCATCTCAATCCAAGAATCAAAATACTGCTCCATAAAATGAGTTTGCTCCGCTATCAAAGCTTTGTTAATCTCCTCATTAACAGGAGCCAAGATCCACTTGTCTTCTATATCATCACGCCGATGGATGATAGCAACCAACTCTCCTGTAAAATTTTCTAGAGGCTGCTGCTGGTCATGGGAAACAATATACACATCCTGCTCTTCGCCATCTCCACCCATCAGCTCAGGGATATAGCCATAATTAATCGGATAGACATTCCCAAAAGAATCTTTAAAACCGACCGGCCGATCAATGACAGCACTAAATATCTTTTCCTTGTATTTCAACCTTTCTTTACCTCCATCAGCTACTTTCTAGCTTCATTATACAAGAAAAATCCCACTAGAGCGAGATTTTCTATCTATAGCCTGATTATTCGTTTATATTTCCTATATTATGCAAGCCTTGCACCACATAGAATTAGAATAGACTTCGCTGTTTTTCCTGTTGCTACTTGTCAAGGATTTTTAATCAAAATCATCTTTTTTTCGTCTGATTTTCTCCTAAGCTCCCTCAGCATTATTCTTGTAAGTTTATCTTGCATTGTTTCAGTTGCATTTTCATTGAAATGGTCAACAACCTCATAGGTGGTCTTTCCAATCTTTCTCTTTGCGCCAATACTTTTTTATCTGTGTTTTTCAGTTCTTTCATAAATTCTCTTTTCCGTTTTTGAATGTTTGACAACAAAAAAGGAAGTATAGGTAATTTGCTTTTACTTCCTCTCTATCATTTTATTTAATTATTTTATTTCGACAAACTGGGATTTTTAGATTTTAACCCTCACGGAAAATAAAACGGACTATTCTCCTAAAGTATGTTCTATAATATTATAGCTTAATACAAAGTGTAGCTATATAATCATTTCCATAACGTGATAATCTATTTCTTTTATCACATGATTCATAAAAATCGATCATAGCGAGACCATTTTTAAGTTGTCCTCTGATCTGCGTTTCTAAGGTATGGCTAAATTCATATCCATATTCTGGATTGATGGTTATCTTGCCTTCCTCTTCAAGCTCTTTTGAATTAAAAGGTAGTGAAAACT
>ERZ773054.1397-NODE-1397-length-14739-cov-39.629529_pt1 | contig 14739 bp, 9 predicted proteins | sample MGYA00580630_ERZ773054 | MGnify/ENA primary metagenome ERZ773054 (study PRJEB29015, sample SAMEA2737994) | human oral metagenome | biome: human oral; feature: human-associated habitat; material: dental | place: China | collected 2115 ... | reverse complement strand
GCGTTGCGTCCTTGCCCGCAGCCGAGGTCCAGCGTTTTGCCGGGCGGGACGGCGGAGGAGGGGCATGGCGGCTCAGGAGCGGGTGGAGGGGACGGGGGCGTCGGCCAGGGCGCGGGTGATGACGTCCGCGGCGGTGGCGCCGGCGAACTCGGCGTCGGGGTCCATGACCAGGCGGTGGGCCCAGACCACCTCCGCCAGGTCCTGGACGTCGGCCGGGAGCACGTAGGGGCGCCCCTGCGCGGCCGCCCACACCCGCACCGCCCGGGTCATGGCGATGGCGCCGCGGGTGGACACCCCCAGGCGCGTGTCGGACGACTCGCGGGTGGCGCGGGTCAGGGCGCCGATGTAGGCCAGCACGGCGCGCTCGACGTGGTTGGCGGCGGCGAGGTCGGCCATGGAGGCCACCGCGGTGGAGGCGATGACGGCGGACAGGCTCTTGGACCGGTCCGGGGAGGCCGAGCCCTCCAGGACGTCGACGAGGATCTCGTCCTCGGGGTAGCCCACGGATGTCTTCATGAGGAAGCGGTCGAGCTGGGCCTCGGGCAGCCGGTAGGTGCCGGCCTGCTCCACCGGGTTCTGGGTGGCGATGACCATGAAGGGGCGTCCGGCCTCGTGGCGCACGCCGTCGACGGTCACCCTGGACTCCTCCATGACCTCCAGCAGGGCCGACTGCGTCTTGGGACTGGCCCGATTGATCTCATCGGCCAGAACCACGGAGGCGAAGACGGGTCCGGGGTGGAACTCCCACGACCCGCTCTTCTGATCGAAGACCGTCACCCCGGTGATATCACTGGGAAGCAGATCCGGGGTGAACTGGATGCGCGAGTGCGTGCCCTGCACACTGGCCGCCAGGGCCCGGGCCAGCGCCGTCTTGCCCGTTCCCGGCGCGTCCTCCAGCAGCAGATGCCCCTCGGCCAGCATGGCCGTCAGCGCCAGACGGATGACCTCCTCCTTGCCCAGCAGCGCCAGGCCGACGTTCTCGACGATCTTGGAGAAGGTGTCGGCGAACCAGGTCGCGTTCTCCTGGGTCATGGGCATGGAACAGGCCTTTCTCGGGACGGGTGCGGGGCTGCGGATGGCGCTGTGCGGGGTGCTCGGTCGGTCAATGTCGGGGTGTCCCCCCGTCGCAGGCGATCTCGTTCGCATCGCTCTCGTAGGCGGTCACCAGATAGCCCAAACCTGAGAATTGCGGGCTTCCATCCGCATTGCCGTTGGCGTCGGTCCGGATTGTCGCGGCCGTCTGCGTCCCGCCCCAGTTGACCCGGCACGTGACATCGGCGTTGGCGGGCCAGTTCCAGAGCTTGATGTAGACCCGACGGCAGGCCCCCTTGCAGGTTCCCGTCTTGCCCTGATCGGGCTCTCCCAGGTAGCCGTCGTAGTTGCGCCCGTAGCTCTTCGTCGTGACCGACACGCAGTTGCCCCCCGCCCCGCGGTCGCCGATCTCCGCGGAGTGCTGAACCGCCTTGGTGCACACCCCCACGGTCGCCCCCTCGCCGACGTCCCAGGAGCGCTCGCCGTGGTCGGCGACGTCGATGTTCTCCTGGCCGCTCAGGCTGAAGGTCGTGTCGCGGCCGCCCGATGCGCCGCCCTGCCACGTGCACGTCACCCTCGTCCCGTTCGCCGCGCAGCTCACGGTGGGCGCCGTCGGCGGTCCGAAGGGCGCCACGGCGCCGGAGACCATATCGGAGTAGGCGGTCGTGCCGTCGCCCTTGGACGCCGCGGAGCGCACGTAGATCGTCGTCCGCCCGTTCACCCCGAGGTTCTGCGCGCCGGAGGTCGAGGACCACGTCATCTGGTCCGTGCTCCACTGGAGGCTCTGGGAGGAGGTCGGCCACCCGTTGCCCTCGACCGTCGACAGCCCGGAGATCGTGAACTCGCCCGAGGCGCCCGTCGCCCGCAGCGACAGGGCGCCGGTGGGGGTCACCGGCTTGCCCAGGACCCACAGGGAGGACGACGCGGCCGCCGAGGTGTGCCCCGAGGGGTCGGCCGAGTCGTTGACCGCCGTGACGGAGACCGGGACCATGGAGTTGGAGGTGGCCACCGACTCCATGACCGTCGAGGTCCCCTCGGCGGCGCTCACCCGCTTGGAGGCGCCGCCGACCGTGACCGTGTAGTACTCCACCGCCCGGCCGTTGTCGTCGCCGGGGGTCCAGCTCACGCGCACCGAGTCGCTGCTGCCGGAGGCGCCGCGGTTGGCCTGGCTCACATCGGTGATGGTCACGGCCCCCGGCGCGCCGTAGGGCACCACCGGCGCCGAGGGCGCGGACTGGGACTGCGAGTCGCCCTTCGCATTGGTCGCCACGACCGTGGCCGTGTAGGCGCCGCCGTTGGACAGGCCCCTGAAGGTCGCGCTCGTGCCCGTCACCGTCTGCTGCTGGGAGCCGCCCGGGCCCGACAGGTAGACGGTGTAGCCGGTGATGGCGGAGCCCTCGTTGGCGGGGGCGGACCAGGTGAAGGCCGCCTCCCCGTTGCCCGGCGAGCCCGTGGGCTGGGGCACCTGCCCGGGGACGACGTCGATATTCGTCGTCGCCGAGGCGGAGGCCGCCGAGTCCCCCACCCCGTTGGTCGCCACCACGTGGAAGGTGTGGTCCGCGCCGTTCGTGCGGCCCTCGAACAGGCAGGTCGTCACCAGCCCGCAGCTCTTGGAGTCGCCCTGGGTCTCGTCGACCACGGTGAAGCCCGTGACGGGGTCGCCGTTGGCCGGGCCGGCGGTCCACGACACCGACGCCGTCGAGGCGCTGTTGGAGGCGGCGGACACGCCGGTGGGCGGCGCCGGACGGTCCTTGACGGCGACCTGGACGGTCCCCTCGACCTCCCGGGAGGCGTCGTTGGTCTTGTCGCCCAGGCGGAAGGACACGGTGCTCGTGCCGCTGACGCCCGCCGGCGGGGTGATGGTCAGGGTCGTCCCCGACACGCTCACCGAGGAGGAGTCGGAGGCCGACGGCGCGCCCACCACGTGCAGCGGCTCGTCCGGGAAGGGGTTGGTGGCGTAGGAGGCCAGGTCCACGCTCACCGCCCGCCCGGCGCCGGTCGACACGGAGATGGGCGCGATCTGGATGCGCTCGCGCGTGGAGGTCACGACCCTCACCGCCACCGCGGCCGTGGCGGTGGCGCCGGAGGGGTCGGTCACCGTGACCTCCACCTGGCCGGCCGCCCCCGACGCCGTGCCCGCCTGCGCCGACACGGACAGGCGCGAGCCGCTCACGGAGGCCGAGACCCCCGTCAGGCTCGGGGCGGCCGAGTAGGTCATGGCGGAGGGGTCGTCGCCGTCGGGGTCGCTCACCCACCGGGTCAGGTCCACGTCCACGGCCTTCTCGCCAGCGGCCACCTCGATCTCCGTGGGGGTCAGCGTCGGCGGGCGGTTCGCGCCGGGCAGCACGGTGATCGGCAGGGTCAGGGTCGCCACGCGGCCCTCGGAGTCGTTCAGGTCCGTCCCGTCGGTCACCTCGAAGGTCACCGAGCTGGGGCCGGAGTAGTCGGCCGCGGCCCCGAAGGTGAGCGTCGTCGCATCGTGGACCAGCGTCGACCCGTCCCAGCCCAGGGAGGCCGAGGCCCTGGCGGCGTCGGTGATCTGGACGGTGCGCCCGGGGCGGGTGCGCACGTAGTCGTTGATGGGGATGGTCAGGGTCTGGCCGGCCTTGACCTGCAGGCTGCCGGCCGCGCTCGGGTCGACCTCGGGCTCGGCGAGCACGGATCCGGGCACGCGCACCACCGCGGAGGAGGTCAGGCCGTCGGGGTCGGTCAGCGTGTACAGGACGTAGCGGGGCGACTCGGAGACGTCGACGGTCAGCTCGCCGTCGTCGCCGACCCTCACCCCGGGGTCCTGGCTCGTCACGGTGTCGGAGTCGACGTCGCCGTCGGGGTCGGAGTCGTTGTCCAGGACGTCGACGCTCGCGCTCGAGCGGTCCAGGGCCTCGGCGGCGGGCACGGCGTCGTCGCGGGCGATGGGCGCCTGCAGCGGCGCCGTGGCGGAGACGACCACCGTGGCCAGGCCGGTGACGGGGTCGGAGCGCGAGTCGCTCACCCCGTACTCGACGGTGTAGGTGCCCTCGGTCTCGGGGGTGCGCAGCCGGATCCTGGAGCCCTTGGACTCCACCTCGATGGCGGGGTCGACGGCGCCCACCATGTCGGCGACGAGGTCGAGGTCGTCGCCGTCGGGGTCGACGTCGTTGTCCAGCACGGGGATGGACACGAGCGTGCCCGGGCGGATGTTGACCTGGTCGGGCACGGCCACGGGCCGCTGGTTCGAGGTCGCGGCGGGGGCCACGCCCACCCGCACCGTCGCCGTGGCCGTCTTGCCCAGGCGGTCGCGGACCGTGTAGGTGAAGACGTCGGTGCCCGAGACGGTGGCGCCGGCCGTGTAGGTCAGCGCGCTCGGGCCCGTCTCGACGGTGCCCAGGCGGGGGGAGGAGCCCGGGCCGACGAGGGTCACCGAGTCGCCCTCCGCGTCGATGCCGTCCAGCGGCACCGCGATCGTCGTCTTCTGCCCCGCCACCGTCCAGCCGGTCAGGTCCTGGGGGTGGGGGGCCGTGTTCGTGGTCTCGTCCAGGGCGACGACGTTGACCGCCACGCTCGCCGAGGCGACGTTCCCGGCGGCGTCGTGCACCGTGTAGACCAGGGTGCCGGAGCCGGGCCGGTCGCCGGCGCGCACGCGCACGACGTCGTCGGAGACGAAGGGCGTGGCGGTGGCCGGGTCCATCTCGTGCTGGAGGCGGTCGTCCACCGTCATGCTCAGCCCGGCCGGGGATCGGTCGTTGCTCAGGACGCGCACGCCGCCGACGTCGCCGGCGCGCACGACGAGCGTGTCGTCGGCGAGCACCGGCGGGTCGGAGGTGGAGGTGGCGGGCGCCGGGATGACGGTGACGCGCCCCTCGGCGGTGCCGGTCGCATTGGCCACCGTGTAGGTGATCTCCTCCGTCGCCGTCAGGCCGCCGGGCGCGGTGATGCGCAGGATGTGGTGCTCGAGCAGGGCGACGACGAGCGGCGACCCCTCGCCCGTGCGCACCGACTGGACCACCAGGACCCCGCCGCCGGGGTCGTCGTCGTTGTCCAGGACGTTGACGAGGGCCTCCCCGCCGGCCGGCAGGGTGGCGACGTCGTCCTGGGCGACCGGCGGGCTCGTGGAGTCCGCGGCGATGACGTCGACCCGGATGACGCCGGTGACCGAGGCGGGTCCGTCGGTGAGCGTGTACTCCAGGTAGGAGGTGCCGGCGGTCCGGCCGGTCACGGAGACCACCGACGAGCCGGGGTCGAGCTCGGCGCCGATGCCGGAGGGGACCTCGCCGATGGCGGACACGCGCAGCGAGTCCCCGTTGGCGTCGGTGTCGTTGACGCGCGGGTCGAGCTGGACGGTCTGCCCCTCCGGGACGACGACGTGGTCGCCGCCCGCCACCGGCGCGATGTTCTCCGCCCCGCGCACGTCCACGCGCAGGACCCCCTCGGTGGACTCCCGGCCGTCGGAGTAGGTGACGGCCAGCTCCTGGACCCCGGCGCCCTGGCCGAGGTCCTGGACGGCGATCGTGCCGTCGGCGCGCCAGGTGACGTCGAGCCCGGCGGGGAAGGCCACCGACTCCAGGTAGACCGAGTCGCCGTCGGGGTCGTGCCAGTCGCCGGAGACGTTGAGGGTGGAGCGGGCGCCCTGGCCGAGGATGAGGGTCGAGGTGCGCAGCTGCTCGGGGCCGGCGTTGGTCTCCCACGGGTGCACGGTGAGCGTGACGCCGGCCGTGTCCGTGGCGGTGCCGTCGTCGAGCTCGTAGGTGAAGGTGGACGAGCCGGCGGCGCCGTCGCGGATCCTGGCCTGGAGGGCGGCGCCGTCGCCGACCGCCACGACCTCGCCCAGATCGGGCTGCGAGGTCGGGGAGGCCACGAGGACGTCCCCGTCCGGATCGGTGTCGTTGGCGATGACGGGCAGCGAGGCGGAGCGGCCGGGGCGCACCCCGAAGGAGTCGTCGACGGCGTCGGGCGGGGTGTTGTTCTCGGAGCGCTCGGCCTGGGTCTCGTCGGCGCTCCTGGTGGTGTCGTCCTCCTCCGTCTCCTCCTTCTCCAGGTCGGAGTTGATCTGGTCCCAGTTGTCCACCTGGACCATGTCCTCGTCGGGCAGCCACAGGCCGCCGTCCTCCGGGTTGTTGAGGACGATGACCTTGCGGTTGATGCGGAACACGGCCCTGGAGGCGGAGTCGAGGGCCGGGAAGTCCTCGTTGACGTCCCGGGAGGCGTCGGCGCAGTCGATGAGGTAGCCGCCGGCGCCGCTCCACGCCGCGTAGGCGCAGTCGGCGTGCTGGGCGGGCCGGGACGGGGCCCCGCCGGGGGTCTTCTTCGCCACTTCGGTCACCTGCCCGCGCAGGCTCACGCGCAGCAGGGCGTCGGCGGAGGCGACCAGGACCTCGTCGGCCTCGGGTCCGGGGACCTGGAGGTTCAGCTGCCGGCCGCTCAGGGCGACGGGGGAGCCGTCGGGGAGCACGAGGGTGCCGGAGGCCCGGTCGAGGACGACCGTCTTGTCCCCGACCGCCGAGACCTGCAGGTCGGGGGCGTCGCCGAGCGCGGGCAGCTCGGCGGTGACGGCGTCGTCCATGCTGCCGGCGCGCGTCACGGTGGTCATGCGCCCGGTGGCGGCCGAGGCGACGTGGACCGAGCCGTCGGTGCCCATGGCCAGCACCGCGCCCTTCTCGTCCTGGAGGACGGGCTTGGTGGTCTGGGCGGAGAAGGCGCCGTAGTCCTCGGCCGCCATGGTCCACACGCTGCCGGCTTCGGGGTCGACCACGCCCACGCGGTCGCCGCCCAGCTCCATGGCGGAGGCCGCGCTGAGGGGGGTGAGCATGGAGTACTGCGCGACGTCGATCCGCGTGTAGGTGTCGGAGGGGGTGTCGGAGACGAAGACCGTCCCGGCGCTCTGGTCGACGTCGAACTGGGCGCTGCCGGCGCGGATGTAGCCGTCGAGGGTCTGGGCGGGGTAGTTGAGGTGGGCGATGAGGTGGAGGTTCTCGTTGGTGACCCAGACCCCGCCGTCGTTGAGGTCGACCTCCTGCGTCACCACGCCCGGATGGATGAGCGCCAGCACCATGGCGGTCACCGAGAGCAGTCCGGCGAGACCGCTGACGGCGGTACGCATGGAGAACAGGCGCACGGGCAGCTCCTGACGAGGGTCCAACCGGTGCGGGGACACCGTGATGGTTGAGATACGGGTCGTCTCCTGGGGGGAGACGCAGTCATGATCGCAGTCGCCCGCCGATTCGGCAACAAACGCCCCTGTCTCACAATTGAGACAGGGAGCCCCGTCAAGGCCCGGAAAAGCCCGGCATTCCGCCGTTACTCAGTCCAGGTCACAGTTTCGCAACCTTACCCGTCCGCGCCGTGGCCTCAGCGCCCCGAGGCCCGAGGCCCCGGGCGCCCGCGGGGCCGCCCTCGCGACAATGGGAACCTCAGCCTCAGCGCCCCGCGTCCTCCACGGCGCGCACGTCGTGCTGGGGATCGGCCGCGCCCGTGCCGTCGCCGTCCAGATCCATCTCCTCGAGGACCTCGGGCTCGACCTCGTCCGGCGCGCGCACCGGGGCGTCGCCGGCCGACAGGAAGATGCTCACCCAGCGCGAGCGCGGGTCGGAGTCGATGAGCAGGGCCTTGACGAACAGGGTGAGCGGGATGGCGAGGATGGTGCCCAGGGCGCCGATGACCTCGGCCCAGAACAGGAGGGACAGGAAGGTCGTCGTCGTGTTCAGCCCCACGGCGTCCCCCGTGAACTTGGGCTGGATGAGGGTCTGGATGACGAAGTTGAGGGCCGCGTAGGCGACGACGACCCACAGCGCGGTCCACGGCCCGCTGTCCACCAGGGCCAGCAGGGCCGGCGGGACGAGGCCGATGAAGAAGCCGATATTGGGGATGTAGTTCGTGATGAAGGACAGCACCCCCCAGGTCACCGCCATCGGCACGCCCAGGATCCCCAGCGCGACTACGTCCAGAACCGCGACGATGAGGCCGAAGATGGTGGAGACCAGCCAGTAGGAGCGCACCGCCTTGGCGAAACCCGCCAGCGCCGCGGCGATCTCCGGCTTGAGGATCGTCAGGGCCCGGGCGCGCAACTCGATGCGGGACATGTCGAACATGAGGAAGACGACGGTGAGCGCCATGATCATGAGGACCGACCCGAAGGATGTCACCTGGGAGAGCATCCCCTGGGCCAGGGTCACGATCCTGGAGGTGTCGAGCATCCCGGAGGCCTGGCTCATGAGCGTGGACTGGTCGATCCCGAAGCGGCCCAGCAGCGCCTGGAACTGCGTCCAGATGGCCTCGAATTTCCCGCTGTAGCCCGGGAGGGTCTCGATGAGCTGGGCGATCGCCACGCCCAGGGCCACGAACAGGCCGATGACGAAGGCGTAGATGAGGATGATGGCCCCGACGGCGGAGATGGGCCGGGGCACGTGGTGGCGCGAGGCCAGGGCCACGATCGGGCGCACGGTGATGACGAGCGTGAGGGCGAAGAAGGCGGGGGCCAGGAGATCGTGCAGCATGTAGATGCCCGCGCAGCCGACGACGATCGCCGCCACCGTCAGGATGATCGTCTCACCCTGGGTCCGCTGCCGGTCGAGCCTGTGGACGGGGGTTTCGCTCATGCGCCCATCCTGTCACGGGCTGGCCGGGCGCCGCGCGCCGCCCCTCCCGGCGAGGGCGGGGGCGCGCGGAGCGCCCGGGCGTCGAATGTTCTTCGACGGCGCCGGTGCCGCGGGCGTGCACCTGGATGCCCGCGCACCCGAGGCTTCACGCGGTCAGCATATGGTCCAGCCAGCGCACTTGAAGCACCGAGGCGCCCACGTCGGCAGTTGATGCGCGACTACGACAGTCCGGTGCTCGGCGACGGGCAGCGACGAGGGAGCGGGCATCAGGCACAGGAGCAGGGCGCCGCACAGGAGCAGCACCGATGAGCGGGATGAGAGGACCATGATTCTCCTTCGACGAGGTTCCAACCACTGACAATCATGCACCGCGCCGGGTAGAAGGAGTATCCGACGAAAGTATAAAATCGCCTACATCTTCCGATGAGCGGGATGAGGCGCCTCAGGGCACTTCTGGGACGGACTGTTCAGCCACCCGCTCCTGAAGCGGTATGGTGAAAAGCGATATCCACCTGTTGTCCTTCCGCCTTGACATGAAGGATCCGCCCAGCAAATCGATCCGACGGCGCACCCCTTTCAGTCCCAGCCCCGAGCTGAGCGCCGCATCCACCACCGGGGGGTCATCATCGACCGAGTTGGTGATCAGGCATCGGAGCACGGCGGCATCGATCTCCAGGAAAACCGTAACATCCCCCGGGACGGAGACGTACTTGACCGCATTGCCGATGAGCTCTTCGAAGACTCTGATAGCCTGCTGGCGCGTCCCCGCAATAATATCCTCCCCCGCAAGAACGTCTATACCCTCCACCTGAATCCGACTCCCTCGCTCCTCGAGTGAGTGGCGGGCCTCTTCGACAACCTCCTGAACCGGTCGCGGCTCGGAAATACGGAGGGGGAGTCCTTCACCGCCATTGGATTCGCCGATCATGATCAGAGCCCTTCGCAGCTGTCCAACCGATCTGCGCACCTGGGTGATAATAGCGTCAAACTCATGAACCGGAATCACGTCGTCTGGATGGACGGACTTCGCGTGCTGAGCGGTCATGACCGCGTGGGTGAGGTCCCGCACCACGGTGTCGTGAAGCTCCGAAGTGATGAGACGACGCTGACGCTCGAAGTTCTGCTCGCGTCGCCGCAGAAGGGCATCCGTCTGCTCGCGATGATGGCGGATCGCTTCGCCGAGCACAATACAGGACGACCCCACTAATGCAGGCCAAGTCAAGGCAACGATCCAGGTGGGATTATACAACCCGAATAGCAGCACCGCGCAGGAGAATGAGTACACCACATAACGGGACAGGCCGCGGGCCAGGAGAATCGCTACCACACCCCAGCAGGCGGACGTGGCGATGATGCCCACATCATACGGAACGGCCTGCGCGCACCACGTGACAATGAGACTCGCGATCGCACCGGCAACCGGCAGGAAGGAGGTGAGGGGAAGGCACGCCAGGGCGAGCGCGGTCAGAATGGTCGCGGGCACCTCATGCGGAGTCGACGTGCGAGTGAATGAAAAGAGCCCCAGGAACAGGGCGATGCCGACGTGCAGCAGGTGCGTACGACGAGTCGGCGCCCATGTCTCGAAGGCGCTGGCGCGGGAAGCGACGTGGAAACGGTTGAGGAGGTTGAGGAACATGGCAGCGGCTCTCACTGAGAAGCGGCAGGGCGAGTGATGTCCCATCAGTGGGAACGACTCCGGCTTCTCGGGGCGGCTCCGCCTCACGGATCGGCCGACCGTCCCCGACGGTCAGTAGGGTACCCCAACCCACCCGGAACGGTGAAGGTGGACCAAAGTCCCAAACGTCGCTGGGGAGCGACGTCTCACGCAGTCCCAACCAGGCCGAGATCAGATGACCGTCCCATCGTCCCCCTGCCCCCGCACAACCGGACTCGCTAGGATCATCCCCATGTCTCTCGATACCGACCTCCCCCCTGACGGAGCGGATGAGCGCCCTATTCGCGTGTCCATTGTCGACGACGATTCATTCGCCTTGCGCATGCTGAGATCCTACCTGGATTCCTCACCGCGGATCGAAGTGCTCAGCACGTTCACATCGGCTTCGGATGCGCTCCCGTTCCTCAGACGGATGCGGCATGACGTACTCATCACGGACATGCGCATGCCCGGCATGGACGGCCTCGAACTCCTCACCCGGGTGAAAAAGGAATCACCCGAAGTCGCCGTGATCGTACTGACCTCGTTCGATGACGACTCCACAATGCTGAACGCCCTCGCACAGCACGCCAGCGGCTTCCTCCTCAAGGACGCCTCACCCGACGAGGTGGTCCGCGCCGTCATCGCCGCGCACAGGGGCGGGACCACGATCTCACCGACCTCCACCTCGCGTCTGATATCCCAGCATCTGCGCCCGCCGCGGAGCGGGGCCGGACCGGACCTGACCGAGACGGAGGAGAAAGTCCTGAGCCTGCTGTGCGACGGCCTGTCCAATGCCGATATAGCTAAATCACTCACCATCTCGGAATCCACGGTCAAAGTCCACATGTCGCACCTTCTGAAGAAGTACGGGGCATCCTCCCGGCTCGAACTCGTCGTCATGGTCTATAAGCGAGAGGGTCCCCCCTCCTGATCTCCTCCCGTCACGAAGAAGACGCCGATGACCCCGATGGCCCGGCGCCGCCCGCGTCCGGCCCGCTTGAGGCCGATCCTCCCGCCGATCAGGGCGACGAGGGGAAGACGCGGGCGGCGCGGCGGGTGGGCCGCGGGACCACGCTGAAATAAGGGGATGAGGAGCGCACCCGATCCCGGCCCGATGACGGGCGGATCGGCGTCACTCGCGCGGGAGCCTGAGCGCCCCGTGACCGTACCAGGTGTTCGTCCCCGTCGACGTCGTCGCACAGGGGAGTTTCGCGTTCTCAGCGGGGCACTGGACGGGGGACGCGAGTGCCGTCAGCTCCTGCCCCACCCGACTGGGGGGCACGCCCCGGGCCAGAAGGATCGCGGCGGCGGCCGCCACCTGCGGGGCCGCGTACGATGTCCCGCTCTCGTACCAGTAGTACCGGCACAGATCGACGCCCTCGGAGCAGTCCGACTGGATTCCGGGGGCCAGGGGGGTCCCGTCATCGGCGAGCATCCCGAAATCTCGAAGGAGCTCTGCGGGGACTGTTGTGAGTATTGCGGAATCGAGGCCGTGGGGAGCATTGCCCTGGTCGTACCAGACGGGCTCGCCGCCGGGGGCCGCGATGTCAATGGCGGTTCCGACGTTCGAGTAGTCGGCGCGGACGCCGGACGCGTCCAGCGACCCGACCGTGATGACGTGCTCCGACTGCGCCGGCAGAGTGACGCAGCTGCCGTTGACGCTCCGCCCACTGCTTCTCGCGTGGCCCGCGCTGTAACCGTCCGTCGTGCCGCCGTCGAGGTCGTAGCTCTCGTTCCCGGCCGCCGCGACCATGACCACGCCCCTGTCGGAGGCGTACTGCAGGGCCGACTCGACCTTCGCGCGATCCTCCCGCTGCCGGGCCCGCTCCTCATCGGTGTCCCTCGGGGCGTTGTCGCAGTAGCGGAACCACGGATCGACCGTGAAGCTCATGACGAGGACGTCCAGGCCGGCGTCGGCGCCGTACCGGATCGCCCGGCTGACCGCGTCGGCGGAGAAGTAGCCGGAGGCGTCGCCGGCCTTCAGGCTGACGAGGTCCGCGCCGGGCGCCGCCCCGCCGATGCCGTGACCGTCGAGCGCCGCCGCGATAATGCCCGCGACCGCGGTGCCGTGACCGAGCAGGTCGCGGCCGGGATCGGTGCAGTACGGGTCCCGGCTGCACCGGTCCTCGACGAACGAGCGGCTGAGGGCGGCGTCGTAGGCGTCATCCAGATCGGGGTGGGTGGAGTCGATCCCGGTATCGATGACCCCCACGACCGTTCCCCTCCCGTCCTCCGGCGAGGTGCCGCCCTCCTTCCAGGACAGGTACCACTGCTGGGGCCCGAGGGGGTCCGGGCCCGGGGACGTATCGGCGGCCGCGGCCGTCGGGGGCGCGAGGATCGTCAGAGCCAGCGCGAGCACGACCGCGACGACCGGGGGAGTCGACCGTCCGCGGGCGGTCCTGGGACCCTCGGGGCCCCAGGTCCTCACCACCGCGCCACCTCCTCGTAGAGCCGGCGCACGGGCGCCGTTGTCAGCAGGACCGAGCCGTTGTGCTCGACCCAGGACAGGAAGCCGGCCTCCTCGCCGTAGGGCGCCCGCTCCCTGCCGACGACCAGGTCGGCGCAGTGCCCCTGGCGCCGGGCGGCCAGGACAACGGCGGCGTCCTTCTCCACATCGCCGGTGAGGGCGTCCCCCTCCTTGGCCAGCAGACCGCGCAGCTGAAGCAGCACGGCCTCGACCTGCTCGTCGGACTCCCGGGAGTCCGGTTCCGCTCGGCGCGGGATCCACTCATCCATCCTACCCTCGCGGGAGGACAGGACGGTTCGCACCGATTTCCTGAGGTCGCTGCGCATGGAGCGGTTCATGATCGTGTCCTTAATCTACAGAAGAGGAATCGTTAACTATTTCTCGTCGGATCGCAAATCAATCGCGTGTCCGGCACGCGGCCGTCGAGCGATTCTGTTACCTCATCGGCGAGTCCCACCTATCTCAATTCGGACACAAGTGACTCAAAGGCACTCAGGTCGACTCTTATTGGAATGGTTTCAGAACCGAGATAGAACAGCGGCTCCCCGATCGCGCGCACGGGCCACCCCGCCATATTGATCTTCTTGTACAGAGAGTGGTCCAGGCAGGCTACGACAATATCTTTTGTCGAGTCAGGATCAACACGCTCGTACAAGGCGATCAGCAGCTCCTGCATTGAGAGAAGTCCGCCGCCCGCCACCGAGGCCAACCGCGCAATCTCAATCAACCTGCGCCCGTCGGACAGAGGGGCACGATAGCCGAAAACCCGTTCAACAGGAAGAAGGACATGCTCCGCGTTTGTCCGAATAATAACACGGGCGGTGCACAGCAGGCGCCCGGAGTCATCATTCATGGTGACAATTGTCGACAATGGGGCCAATAGCCTGTCTTCGTTTTCGAGCGCTTGCAGGAGGGCGTCAGCATCGTCGACCTTCTTGTACCCGCTGGTGGCGTACCGGTGAGCAACGAACCGCGTCACCTCCTCAACATAGGACGCTTCATGAAAAATAACAGGAGAAAAAGTTGAGATTGACATGACCTGAACTTTCTGGAGAGATGCGAATCAGTGAAACTGTTATATGTAATTCATCAAACACTCATCATCACCTTCTCGTCCCACCTCCGCTCCATGCAAACATCCATTCGTCCTCGAGGTCGCGGCGTTCCAGGATCGCCCGTCTGGACTCGAAGGAATGCCCCTCGCCGGGGAAGACGGCCAAGGTGGCGTCCGCACCGCACAGCACGAGGTTCTCGTAGAGGGTCAGCGACTGCTGCGGCGTCGTGGCGGAGTTCTCGTCGGAATCCCCGCACGTGATCAGGAACGGGATCCCCCGATGCGCATGGGCCTCGGGGAGAACGGTCATGGCGCTGTACAGATCGGGGACGGAGGCCACGGTGCGATTGTCGTGCTCGAATCCCCCCGGCGTGGTGTACCTGTCATACGCCCCGCTCCGCAGCACCACCCCGGTCGGCGAGGCCGCGCGGCGGAGCACGGCCACGGCGGCCAGCGCCGCCCCGAAGCTGTGCCCGCCGAGGAAGGGGACGGCAGATGACTCCGGAAGTTCTTCGGCGATGACATCCAGAGCGGCGTTCCACGCCCGGTGCAACTGCGCGAGGAGCTCCTCGACATCCGCGTGCGACAGCGCCTCGTAATCGATGCCGACCCGCACCACCGGGCGCGAGGCCGCGTGGCACCACTCGACGCCGCCGGGGCAGCGGGATTCGAGGTCGACACCGGCCAACCCGATGAGTTGAATCGGCAGCGTCCGGGAGGAATCGAACCAGACCAGCGGGACGGCGCCCAGCACCGACTCGGTGAGGACGAGTTCGACGACATGCCCCGAAAGAACCCGGGTGGCGGTGAAGGCGGATCGCCCGGAGACGGGGTCGTCCGCCGTCGGGCACCAGAGGACGCGGTCCCGGGGGCGGGACGCATCGGCGGCGGGGTCGGAATCGGGATCGGGGTCGGGGCCGGGGGGAGCCTCGGCGAGGGGGACCGCCACGGGACCGGC
>ERZ773054.1392-NODE-1392-length-14774-cov-59.832122_pt1 | contig 14774 bp, 9 predicted proteins | sample MGYA00580630_ERZ773054 | MGnify/ENA primary metagenome ERZ773054 (study PRJEB29015, sample SAMEA2737994) | human oral metagenome | biome: human oral; feature: human-associated habitat; material: dental | place: China | collected 2115 ... | reverse complement strand
CGTCGGCGGGTCCGGCCGTGTCGATACGCACCCGGGCCCAGGACGAGCCCGAGCGCAGGGAGCGCTCCAGCACCCAGGTACGCCTGGCTCGGGCGGCGGGCACGCGCTTGGTGACGACCGCCCCGGCCGCGAAGCGGATGACACCGCCGGCCCGGGTGAGCTGGCGGGTGAAGAGGGAGTCCTCGCCGCCGGTGAGCCCGTAGCGCGGGTCGAAGCGCAGTCCCAGGCGCTCGACGACGCCCAGGTCCAGGAGCAGATTGCCGGTGTCGGCGCTGCGCACCTGGGCGCCGTCGGCGGCCTCCCAGGAGTCGAAGGCTCCCGAGGCGGTGACCCACGGCGAGGGGGTGACCTCGAAGGTGGGCGGCGTGGGGCCGGTGACCGCGGCGCAGTCCTGGGCTCGCCAGGTGCTCACCAGGGAGGCCAGCCACCCCGGTGAGGGGATCTCGTCGTCGTCGATGAAGACGAGGGCGTCGGAGCCGCGGGCCTCGCTCAGGGCGCGGTTGCGTCCGGCCACGATCCCCGGCTCGGGCTCGTGGACGTAGACCAGCCGCGACGTCACCGCAGAACCCGCCGAAACATCCTCCCCGAGTGGTTCCGACGATTCCGCCGGATCGCTCCCCAGCGCCGCCCGGGCGGCCTCGACAACGGCACGCGCCCCAGCCCGGGGGTCGTTGTCCACGATGAGCACGCCCGCCGTCGCATCCGGCCCGGAGAGGTCGTCGACCTGCTCCAGCAGCTGGGGGATGACCTGCGCCAGGTACTCGTTGCGGCGGTAGGTGAGCATCGCGATGGTCAGGTGCACGTCCAGCCCGTCCTTCCTCCCGCCTGCCGGCGGCTCACGGCGTGATATCAGGGTCTAACGGTACTATCACGAGCCGGGTACGCCCCCACGGTCCGTTCCCCGCCCGACGTCGCGAATCGCCCTGTCGGTTCTCGACCCGTCCTGTCACTGGAAGGCTCCTGTCCCCATGACCGTCACTCCTGAGCCCACCCCGCGCACCGACGCCGCCGAGACCGCGGAGTCAGCCGTGCCCGAGAACGTCGGCGGGCTCTCCGGCCACGAGCTGCTCTCCCGCACGGCGGTCGTCGTCGTCAGCTACGACTCGGCGGCGCTGCTGGAGCGCACCCTGGTGCGCGTGGCCGAGGACTCCCCCGAGGCCCGCATCGTCGTCGTGGACAACTACTCCACCCCCGCCGCCCGCGAGGAGCTGGTGGCGCTGGCCTCCTCACGCGGCTGGGAGGCGGTGCTGCCGCAGACGAACACAGGCTTCGGCGGCGGCATGAACCTGGGGGCGGCACGGGCCCGCGAGCTCGGTGCCGACCTGCTCGTCCTGCTCAATCCCGACGCCGTCATCGCCCGGGCCGACCTCATCCGACTGGCGGCCCGGGCCTACGCGGACCGCTCGGCCCTGGTGGCGCCGGTGCTCAAGGACTCCACCGGCCGTATCGTCTCCGACGGAATCGTCGTGTGCCTGGCAGATGGATCGATGCGCTCGCGCCGCTCGCCGCGCCCGATCCCCCCGGGCGGTACCCAGCCGTGGCTCTCAGGGGCCTGCCTGGCCCTGTCAACGGATCTGTTCGAGGCAGCCGGGGGCTTCGACGCGCGCTACTTCCTGTACTGGGAGGACGTGGACTTCTCGGCCCGGGTACTGGCGGCCGGCGGCAGTCTGGACCTGGCGCGCGGCGCCGTCGCCGTCCACGACGAGGGCGGCACCCACTCCGAGGCTCAGGGTTCCCATGATTCGCAGGACTCCGAGCAGGAGGACCGTTCCAAGTCGGACATCTACTACTACTACAACGTGCGCAACCGGCTGCTGTACGCGGGCCTGCACCTGGACCGGGCCACACAGCGTCGTTGGGTGGCCACCGCAGGTCGGGCCGCTCGTGAGATCGTCCTGCGCGGCGGCAGGCGCCAGCTCCTGCGCACCCAGCGCCCGCTCATCACCGCCGCTCAGGCCACCCACGACGGACTGAGACTGCTCCGGGCAGCTCGCCGCGGCGAGCTGCCCGACGTCGATGAGCCCCTCATCCGCGGCTGATTCAGCCTGCGCTTCCGTATCCCGTCGTGTCCTGTCCGCCTCGCTTCCGAGGCACGTGAGTGTCACGTCACCTGAGACACTCGCTCCGGCGGGAATCCACGGTAGGGCTGGTCGTCCTGGATGCGACGACGAGCCGATGAAAAAGGCCTGGCAGGTGCGGGTGTCCATGGAGCGGACATCAACACCGCACAGGCTCCCACAAGCCGAGCCAGAACCGCAGAATTTCGGGGATCCTTGCCGGACTCATCGACGGCGGGCTCACTGATGTCCGCTGTGTGGACACCGGGCCGCTTGCGTAACCGGGTCCAGAGTCTTCGCGGCAGGTCCTGACCCCCGGCCTCATCCGCCCCCTGCGCAAGGTCCCAGTGACACTGACTCAATACCGGCTCCGACCCGAGCCCTTTCGGGTCAGCCCACTCCACGGGGGTAGGGATGTACTGGCCAAGGGTTGTGAGTACTACTCGAGCCCCCGCGCGCCACATGGAGTACACCCAGACCTTGCCCAGTAGCCCCCGGGCCTCATGCAGTACAGCCAGGCACCACCCAAACGACCAAGCCCGCTGCCGGCAGAACGAGCAACGACAATCGCGCTCGAGAAACCCGCCCTGCCGACTTCTTGTGATGCCATGACACCCGAAGCTTTCAGAAGCCATGAGACAACGCACTCTTCGTCCCGCCGCCGGCTCGACGTCGGCGGCGGGACGCCTCAGGCTGTCCCCACGCCTCACAGGTAGTGGGCGCGCAGGTCCTCGGGAGTCGTGGCGGACAGGTCGGCGAGCGTCACGTCGAAGACGGTGCGCGCACCGGACTCGCCGCGAGCGGCCAACCTCGCCACCGCGCGCGCCGTGGCGGCCAGAACCGAGCCGGTGAACTCCGGGTTGGAGCCGAGCTGCAGCTCGAAGCTCACGGTCTCGGCCACGCCGTCGGAGGTGTGCCCGCGACGGATGACGGAGCCGCCGTGCGGGATCCCGGCGTGCTCGGCGGCCAGCTCCTCGGCGGTGATGAAGGTGACGGTGGTGTCGTAGTCGGCGAAGTAGTTGGGCATCTCCACGATCTCCCGCTCGATGCGGGCCAGGTCGGCACCCTCCTCGGCCACGACGTAGCAGTCGCGCGTGTGCATGGAGCGGGTGGTCAGCTCGACGTCGTCGCCGGCCTTGACCGCAGCGACGGTCGCCTCCACCGGGCGGGTGTACTGCTTGGCGTCCACGACGCCGTCGATGCGGCGCAGGGCATCGGAGTGCCCCTGGGAGACGCCGGGTCCCCAGAACGTGGTGGTGGCGCCGTCTGGCAGGACGGCCTCACCCAGGACCCGCAACATGGAGAACAGGCCGGGGTCCCAGCCGGTGGAGATCAGGGCGACGCGCCCGGAGGCCTTGGCGGCGGCGTCGACGGCGGCGAAGTGCTCGGGAATACGGGCGTGGGTGTCGAAGGAGTCGACGGTGTTGAACAGGGCCGCGGCGGCCGGGGTCTGCTCGATCAGGTCGGTGGCCGATCCTCCGCAGTTCAGGCAGACATCGACTTTGTCCGCCCAGGCGGGCATGTCGTCCACGTGGGCGACGGGAGCCCCCTGAGTGGTGACTGTGGCCGGGTCGCGCCTGGTGAAGACGACGACGGTCTCCATGTCCGCGTTCTTGGTGATGGCCTGCTCGGCGCCGCGGCCGAGGTTGCCGTATCCGTTGATCGCTACCCTGATCATGGTTCCTCCTGGTGGGGTCTCACTACAGGGCGATCCTAGAGACGGACCGTGTTGCCGCCGTGTGACGTATCGGGGAGTGACCGGGTCCTGAGAGGTGGGGCTATAGACGCCCGGCAGGGTCCATGCGTTGGTGGTGAATACGGATCACATCAACACCACCACTCACGACATCCTTACAGCCTTGGCAGCGATGAAGGCGTCGAAGTGGTCATCAAGACTGACGGAGATGTTCACTGACACGCCCATGTCCTACCAATTGTTGGTATCAACCTAGCGGTAGCACACCCTGCCGAGAGCTGTTCACAGCACGTACCGAAACGGGTCGGGCCGGGAAGAAACGCGTCTTCCCGGCCCGACCCGCATGAGCGCTACGCCCGACGGCGTCAGTGCTGCTTGATGGTGACCTTGTCGACCGACAGGGTGACGGTCTCCGGCCCGGCCGAACCGGACATGTAGGTGGTCAGCCCCACGGTTCCGGCCTCGTTGAGGGTCTTGTCGTTGTCGACGACCTCGATCCCCCACTCGGTGGGCTCGGTGTCACCGGCCCAGAACTTGGTCTGGATGTTGGTCGACTCCGCGCCGTCAACCACCATGCGCAGGTGGAGGGGCTGGCCGGCCGTGTAGGGCTGCGGCAGCACGTAGGTGCCCAGGGCGGTCTCCCGTCCCTTGACCACGCGCGAGACAGTGACCACCGGGTTGCCGGCGCTGCCGATGCGGACCGTGGCCTGGTACTGGCCGGCCTTGGTGGTGCGCGCCGCGTAGGAGATGAACGCGCCGTTGCCGGAGGGCACCGCATCCAGCGAGAAGTCCACGACGGCGTCGGTCGACGTCGACTTGACCTGCTCGGAGACGATCGAGGCCGCCGAGCGCGGTCCGGCCATGGCGACCCGGCCGCTGGTGCCGTCCGCGGAGAAGGCCGCGGCGTTCCAGGCGGTCTTCCACTCACCACCGGCGTTGGCCTTGCCCCAGCCGCCGTTCACACTGCGCTCGAAGGAGTCCTCCAGCAGAGCCTTGCCCTCCTCGGGCTTGCCCTTGCCGTCCTTACCATCCTTGCCGTTCTTGTTGTCCTTACCGGCGTCACCCTGACCGCCGTTGTTGTCACCCTGATCGGCGGGCTGGACCTCCTTGCCGGTGGCGGCGGTGTAGTGCTCGGCGATCTGGCGGGCGGACAGCGGCGTGCTGTAGACAGCGGCCTCGTCGATGTCGGCCTGGATGTTGGTACTGGACGGCTGACCGTTGACGCCGTGGAGCGCGTCCCCACCGATGCGCCAGTAGCCGGAGTAGCTCTGGCCGGAGGTCATGGAGGCGTCGAAGGCCGCCACATTGCCGTCCACGTAGAGCATCGCGCCGGCGGTCGGGCTCATGGAGGCCACGATGTGGTGCCACTGACCGTCGTTGTAGCTCTTGGGCGTCGTGATCGTGGTCAGCCTGCCCGGGTAGAGCATGAAGCTGAGCGTGCCGTCATTGCGCATGTACACCATGCGGTCACGGCTCCACGACTGGTTGGTCGCGGAGGACCCATAGCCCATGATCTCCCCACCCGAGGTCGTGGTGGTGCGGACCCATGCCTCCATGGAGAAGGCGGAGGGGGCCTGGGAGGCCACTCGCGTGGCGGCGTGCGACTTGTTGTTGCCGTCCGAGGTCATGGCCAGCGACGCGCCGGACCCCAGAACGGACTCACCGCCGCGCTTGTAGGCCTTGCCGCGGATCGTCATGTTTCGCTGGGCCACGAAGTCCTCGGCCTTGTCACCGTCGGTCTCGTCGAAGGACCAGTAGTGGGCGGCGCCGTCGGCCAGGACACGGGCTCCGTACTTGCTCAGGCCCTGACCCTCACCGGCCTTGACAGTCACCCAGTCCGAGACCGTGGAGGCACCCCACTGGTCCGTCACCTGAACCCGGTACCGGTGAGTGCTTCCGGGGTCGACGACATCGGTGGCGCTGAGATCGGAGCGCTCCCAGAACCCGGCGGTCACCGACTGGCTGGAGACCGGCTGACCATTCATGGAGTCACGGAAGACGTTGTAGGTCAGGGTCTTGTCGTCACGGTCCCAGTTGGCCTTGAAGGACAGGGAGACGACGCCGGCGCGCGGGGAGGAGCCGGTGACCTTGAAGGCACCGCCCTTCTCCATGGGGCCCTGCTTGTTGGGAGCGATGTCACGGCGGGCGAAGCGCACCAGACCCTGCTGGGCGGTGCCGTTGACGGCCAGGAACTCACCACCGTAGACGATGTACTTGTCGTTGCCCTCAACGGTCCAGGTGGCCTGGGTGGCGCCGGAGATCTTACCCGGCGTGAAGTCGGGGTAGAAGTTGAGGTTGGTGGTGGCCGCCTGGCCCTCGTAGCTCTGGTAGCTGTTGTGGTGGGTCGCCTCGACCGTCCCGGTGGGGGCGTTCGTGTAGGCCACCGCATTGTGGTACTGGTTGGTGACGTCGGGGAAGCCCCCGATGTTGGAGCAGTCGTGGGAGTGGCTGGCGGCATAGACGACGTCACCGGCGGGCAGCACGTCGTAGGAGTCTCCGTGGCAGTCGGCCATGTAGTCGATGTTCCCGGTGGTCCAGTTCAGGCGCATGACGCCTTCGAAGGTGCCAAGCCGGGAGTAGCTCGCGGCGTACAGGCCCTGCTCGTCGGCCTTCACGCTCATGACAGAGGCCTCGGCGCCGGCACCACGGACCACGCTGGAGACATTGTTCTTGCGCAGGGTGCCGTCGGTCTCGAAGATGGCGATCCCGTGACCGGGCTTGTCGCTACCCCCGACGGACTCGAAGGCCCCGCCGATGGCCACGGCCGAGCCGTCAGTGGCCTCAACGATGCTGCGCACGTAGTAGTTGTCGATCTTCGGAGCGAAGCCTGTCACCTTCTGGGTGCTCAGGTTGATCGCGGCGACGCGCTGGCGGGCCGAGGAGTTGATCTGAGTGAAGGCACCGCCGATGTAGAGCGTTTGACCGTTGGCGGAGACACTGAGGGCCTTGACGCTGTTGTTGGCGGAGGCCCCCAGAGGCACCCGCTGACCGTCGGCGGCCCTGACCGCACCGACGCGCCATGCCGTCTGGTTGTTCAGCGTCGTGAACTCCCCGCCCAGGTAGAGGGTCTGGCCGTCGGCGGAGGCGGCGATCGTGTTGATGGTGGCGTTGGTGGTGGGAGCCCAGTCGAGGATCTCTCCAGTGTTGATGTTGTAGGCCATCGCGTTACTGCGCGGCAACTCGTTCTGGCCGGCCGGCGAGCCCGCAGGCCGGACCGCGGAGAACTTTCCGACGGCGTAGACGACGTCACCCACCACGACCTGATCCCAGACGATGCCGTTGATCTGGGCGGTGGGAAGGGCGTCGGCGGAGACGGTGCTGGGAGCGCCGGCAGCGCCGGCGGGGGCCGGGTCCGCGGCGGCGGGTGCTGCCGGGGCAAGAGTGACGGCGCCAAGGGGGATAAGAGCCGCAGCCAGGAGGCCGCTCAGAAGTCGGCGGGGGAGCTTCACAGGTATTCCATTCAGAACATACGCAGATCACGGACACACAACCTCACGAGCGGCTGGTATTCCGTGCCCGACCAGGGTCGACGGGTCGGCTTATAGTACACCGACAACAACTCCCTTGCCGAGCACTTGGCGCAAACCACAACCCAGAACATTTCCGGTCCGCGTCGACCTTTCGGTTAGTTTGCGCTAATTTCCAGTTATGGCAATGGTTTTGCCGCATTCATAAGTCTTAATCATCAAAGTCAGATTTTGCATCGACATTATTCAGGTTGACCTCAGAGAGAGGTCAGGCGATGTCACAGTACGGCAACACGACAGCCCTCGCCGCGCTGCTCATCGCAGACACACAGGCACCGTCCGAGCTCGCTTCGACGAGCTGCGGACGGCGCCTGGAGGTGAAGAGCCGCAGGAGGACAGATCCTGCAAGGACAACGACCTGCGTCAGCCGGCGGACCCCCGGAATGTGGCAGCACCGTGGTCCGCCCCCAGATCAACAACCACCTTGACACTCGCGCGATCCTCAGCCGGGATGACGAAGGCGCGATTGACGGTCACCGTCTGACCGGCGGCGAGCGAGGCGGGCACTGCATCCGAGGCCGAGACGATCTCACTGGCGGGCGTACCGGCACCCTCGCCGTAGTTGACCGTGGTGGACAGCACGCTGGCCAGTGCCAGATCCTGACCGGAGTTGTTCGTCACCGTCACCGGCACCAGGACGCCGGGGCCTCCCACTTCAGCGGGTCCCGAGGCGAAGTCCTGAGCCTGGAGCTTCCCCAGGGAGATGACGACGTCCCCGTCAACGCGGACCGACTTGTCCAGAGACACCTCAGGGTACTCGTCCTTGGACAGGTCTCCAGTCTCAACGGCCTTGGGGTCGATCGAGGAGGCATCCGGAGTGGCGACCTCGTTCGACGGCGACGGAGGTGCCGGCGACGGCTTCGCGGTCTGGACCGTCGGAGTGGTGGCGTTCGAGGCCGCGGCAGGTGCCGAAGCCGCGGCCGACCCACTGGCAGACGCGGACGAAGCGGATGAGCTGGCGGCGCTGTGGGACTTCCCGCCTCCGCAGGCGGCCAGCCCCAGCCCCAGCACCAGGACGGCGGGCAGGATCATCAATCGAGTTCGTGACACATGCCGAAGCGTACGACCTCCACGACGCGCAGCGACGCCATCGGCGGCCACTGAGTTCGGGAGCACACCGCTACCGACCTGAGAACCGGAGGACTCAGCAGGACGGGCGGACCCGGCGGGATTCATGGTCACCACCACCACCAACCGCCGCCCTGGTTGTTGTCGCCGGCATCCTGGTCCCAACCGTCCTGGTTGTCCCAGTCGTCCTGGTTCTTCTTATTCTTCTTCTTGTCCTTCTTGTCCTTGTTCTTCTTGTCCTTGCCGTCGTTGTTGTCGCCGTTGTCGTTGCCGTTGTTGTTGTCACCGTTGTCGCCCGGCTGAGCACCGGCGTTGCCCCCGCTCATGGAGAAGCGGACGATCCCCTGCTGGGCGGTTCCGTTGACGGCCACGAACTCACCGGCGTACACGAGGTACTGACTGTTGCCCTCGACAGTCCACACGGCCTGGCTCAGCCCGCTGTAGCTACCGTTCTCAAAACCAGGCAGGAAACCGTCGTACTGAGTGGGAGCGGGCTGCCCGGAGTAGTCGCTGTAGCCCCTCGCCGTGTTCGGCCTCACGGTACCGGTGGCCGTGCTGGAGAAGCCGACGGCGTGGTGGTAGACGCCCTCGTCCGAACGGTCGGAGAAGCCTCCGATGTTGCTGCAGTCGTGGGAGTGGCTGGCGGTGTAGATGACGTCATTGGTGGGCAGCACGTCATAGGTGTCCCCGTGGCAGTCGGCCATGAGGTCGATGTCCCCCGTGGTCCAGTTGGCGCGGAACATCCCCTCGAAAGTGCCCTCCTGGGAGTAGCCGACACCGTAGAGGCCCTTGGAGTCCGACTTCAGGCTCATGATGCCTGAGTCCTTCCCGCCGTTGTGGACCACGCTGGCGACATTGGTGTGCCGCAGGGACCCGTCCTTCTCCAGGATGGCCACGCCGTAGCCGTCGGAGGATCCCCCCACCGTGGTGAAGGAGCCACCGATCGCAACTGCGGAGTCGTCAGCTGCCACCGTAATGGACCGCACCATGAAGTCGTCGACTGCGGGCGCGAAGCTGTTGACCTTCTGAGTCTTGAGATCCACGGCGCCTGCGCGCTGACGCGCCGAGGAGTTGATCTGGGTGAAGGAGCCCGACATGTACAGAGTGGATCCGTCAGGCGAGAGCTCCAGATCCATGACCGACCCGTTGGCCGAGGCAGCCAGCGGCTTGCGCTTGCCTGCAGCGTCGACCGCAGCGACTCGGTAGGCGGTCTCATCATTGACAGAGGTGAAGTTGCCACCGAGGTAGATGGTGGATCCGTCGGCCGAAGCCTCGACCGCGCTGATCTTGCCGTTGACCTTGGGCGCCCAGTCCAGCAGCGCACCCGTGGTGATATCGAAAGCCATGGCGTTGTAACGAGGGGACTCGTTCTCGCCGTCGGCAGCGCCGAACGGGCGGGCGTTCTTGAACTCTCCGACGACGTAGACCGTGTTCCCCACGACCGCCTGATCCCAGACGATGCCGTCGATCTGGGGGGTGGGCAGAACCTGCGGAGAGGCGAGAGTGACCTGCCCCTGGGCAGCAGCAGCCGGGGGCGCAGCAAGAGTAGGGGCGACGAGCGCACCAAGAGCGAGGGGGAGGGCGGTCAGGACCGCCCCCACACTGGAGACAGCACGGGAAGGATGCACGAGTGCTCCGTTCTTAAGACGTGAGGGAACCTGGGTAAGTGGCGCAGTATGACGGGACAGTCCCAATACACAGTCCGAAGGGCTGGTAGTAAGACCGGCGCCGGTCACGAGGCTATTACAGAGGTAACGTCTTGATAACGGTTCAAGCAGACTTTGTTCCGCCTCTTGTTGTGGAATCAATCACTAACGTCGCCAGAGCGTACCCTCTGTCCACTTTTCTCACAGATAGCCTCTCATTAACCTGCGCTGGGTTCCACACCTGATTCTTGACCGGAATGCCCAGCCCGCGCCCAGGTGGAGTAGACCACCTGCACCGGCGCCAGTCGGGTCCTGCTCCCGCACCCCGACGGCTCCGCGATAGCGCACCAACGGTGCGCCGATACAGCTCCACCGGGCATCCTCGCCTGAGAAATTGCAACGGAATCGCACGCATTCCGCATGTGTCGGATCGTGTCTGCCTCTAGACTCCTGACCAGGTGTACCGGGGTCTACGTCGACGCGGCGCAACCACCCAGCGGGTACGCACGAGCTCGCGGGCAGAAGCCGAGTCTGCTCGTCATCCCCGTTGCCCGTATTGTCCGCATTGTCACCACCCCTGCGTCATCCTCCTCGGTGATCCTCCACCCGTGCCGCCGTCGGCGGTCAGATCCAACCAGGGTCACCGGTTCCCATCCCTGACCGGCTCCGCCGCCTTTCGAAAGGACTCCGTTGACTGCCGTGAACCCGAACCGGCTCCGCATCGCCATGATCGGGACGCGTGGCGTCCCCGCCCGCTACGGAGGTTTCGAGACCGCCATCGAGGAGGTCGGCCGCCGCCTGGCCGACCGCGGCCACCAGGTCCTGGTCTACTGCCGTAACCCTGAGCCGCAGACCTCGCTTCCCAGCACCTACCTGGGGATGCGTCTCGTCGAGCTGCCCTCGGTCAAGAACCGCAGTCTGGAGACCCTGTCTCACACGGCACTGTCGGTGGTCCACCTGCTGCGCCGTACCCACCCGGACGCCGCCTTCGTCTTCAACGCCGCCAACTCCCCCTTCCTGCCCGCGCTGCGCGCCGCCCGCGTCCCGGTGGCCACCCACGTCGACGGGCTGGAGTGGCGCCGCGGCAAGTGGGGCCCCACCGGCAAGCGCTACTACCGCGCGGCCGAGGCCCTGGCCGTGCGCTACTCCGACGCGCTCATCGCCGACGCCCAGGGCATCGCCGACTACTACACCGACGAGTTCAACGCCCCCACCGACCTCATCTCCTACGGTGCCCCCCGGATCACGGCGGACACCTCGCGCCTGGCCGAGCTGGACCTGGCTCCCAAGGGCTTCCATCTGGTCGTGGCCCGCTTCGAGATGGAGAACCACGTCGACGCCATCGTTGAGGGATACGTACGCTCCGGGGCCACACTGCCGCTGGTCGTCGTCGGCTCAGCACCCTACGCCGACGAGTACACCGCCCGGATCCAGTCGCTGGCCGACGACCGCGTCCGGCTGCTCGGAGGCCTGTGGGACCAGGAACTGCTCGACGCTCTCTACGCCGGCGCCCTGGTCTACTACCACGGCCACTCCGTGGGCGGCACGAACCCCTCCCTCCTACGCGCCATCGGCGCTGGGGCCGCGGTGGACGCCTTCGACGTCTCCTTCAACCGCGAGGTTCTGGACGAGGCCGGTCGCTACTGGGCCTCCCCCGACGACGTGGCCGCCCTGGTCACCTCCGCCGAGTCCGACGTCGAGGCCCAGACCGCACGTGGCGAGGAGTCCCGAGAGCGGGCGGCCCTCTACGACTGGGACGAGGTGGCCTCCGGTTACGAGGCCCTGGCCCGGCGCCTCGCACTCGAGGGACCGACTCGCCACCGCCCCAGCGGGCGTCGTACCGGGAAGGTGAACCTGTGAGCCGGGGCGAGGCGAGCGGTGAGCGCACCAGCACCGCTCGGGTCCTCGTGGCGCACCCCTCCCCCGACCTCTACGGCTCAGACTGGCAGCTGGTCGAGACCATCCACGGACTCATCGAGACCGGTCACGAGGTCCTCGTGGCCCTGCCCCTGGACGGCCCCCTGGTCGAGGTGCTGCGCGAGGCCGGCGCCCGCGTGGCCGTCATGCCTTTCACGGTACTGCGCAAGGCCTTGCTGAGCCCCCGGGGACTGGCGAAGCTGTCCGTTCAGGCCGCTCCGGAGATCGCCCGGCTGCGCGCCGTCATCCGCGCTAGCCGGGCCGAGGTGGTCCTCACCAACACGGTGACGATCCCGTGGTGGCCGGTAGCCGCGAGCGCGGCCGGCGTTCCCGTGCTGGCGCATGTTCACGAGGCCGAGGACACTCAGCGCCGGATCATCCGCGCCGGACTCAACGCACCGTTGCTGGCGGCCTCCCGGATCGTGGCGAACTCCGGGGCCGCCCGGGACGCGCTCCTGGAGGTCCAGCCGCACCTGGCCTCCCGCACGGAGGTCGTCCATAACGGGGTCGCGGGTCCAGACCATCCCTTGGAGGTCTTGCGTCGACGCCGCCCCGGCGATCCGTTCCAGATCGCCATGGTGGGGCGCCTGTCCCCTCGTAAGGGTGTGGACGTGGCCCTGGACGCCCTCGGGCTGCTGCGCCGCTCGGGGGTGGATGCCTCCTTGAGCGTGTGCGGATCGGTCTTCCCCGGGTACGAGTGGTACGAGGAGGAGCTGCGCGAGCGTGCTGCCCAGCCGGACCTGGACGGGCACGTGGAGCTGCTGGGCTACGTGCGCCCCACCTGGCCGGTGCTGGAGGCCGCCGACGCCGTCGTCGTACCCTCACGGGCCGAGCCCTTCGGCAACACGGCGGTCGAGGCGATGCACGCGGCCAGGCCGCTCGTGGCCTCCCGGGTCCAGGGCCTGGCGGAGGTCGTCACCGATGAGGTCACCGGCCTGCTCGTGCCCGCCGACGACGCCGAGGCTCTGGCCGGGGCACTGGGGAGTCTGGCGACGGACCCGGACCTGGCGACCCGGCTGGCCGAGCAGGGCGAGCGCGATGCGGCCGAGAGGTTCTCCGTGGTCGGCTACCGCGCCACCATGGCCCGGATCGTCGGCGAGCTCCTGGGGCACTGATCCGCCCAGACCTGCAGTTCTCGCGTAGCCCTGCTGAACAGCTGCAGGGCTACGCGAAAGATGCCCGACTCGACGCCGGCGACGCAGAGCATCAGCGCCGGGCGGGGCGCAGGGGGTCCTCGGCCAGTCCCAGGGACAGGCTGAGCTCGCCCTCGAGGGGCTGATCGGGCCGCTCGAAGGGGACGACGCCATCGCACAGGAAGACGGCCATCTCCACGAAGCTGGAGAAGGAGGCCCCGATGAGGTGCTGGGAGCTGGCCAGTAGGTAGAGGTCGACCAAGCCTGAGCGCACACCCTTGATGGTGTTGTAGCCGCCCTTGTCGGTGAGGAAGACGCAGCCGTCGAACTCACCGGCCAGCTGCTCCTGGGCCTCGCGGGTGTCGCAGGACAGGAAGAAGGGGACGTCGGGGTGGTCGGCGCGGATCTGGCGCATCCGGTTGGCGAACCACTCCACCGGCGAGGACTCGATGGTCTTGGCGTGGGAGACCGCGTGGGTACGCACTTGGACGCCCACATAGGGGCGGCCGCGCAGGTGGGTGTCGTAGATGGAGCGCACCTGATCGGCGATCTCGTCGACGGGGGTGAGCTCGCGCAGCAGCTCGGTCCAGGGACGCGGCCCGGCGTCCACCCCGTCCTGCGTCCATGCCGGGTCCTGCCAGGTGATGGGCAGGCCGTGGGAGTGGATCTGCCACAGGTGAGCACGGCGCAGCGCGGGCGTCACCTGGACGCCCTTGGGCGGGCGGTATCGGGCTAGGGGAATGAGCGCTCTGGAGACCAGGCGCGAAACCGAGGTGCCCCCTTGGAAGTGCCACAGCTCATCCATGCGGGGGCCGAAGTACTCATCGGTGCTCCACACGTAGTAGAGGTCTCGATTTTCGACCCGGGCGAGCTCCTGGGCGGACAGCAGCGCGCGCACACGGTTGCCCAGACCGTCCCTGCGCCCGGTATAGACCAGTAGCGCCTTGTGACCAGTAATCAGAGCCATAAGATTCCTTAAGCGAAGGTTGTTGGAGGGGAGTTACTGAAACGGCCGTCACATTGAAGGCCCCGCCGGCCGGCCGCAGAGGATTCCCGAGGCTCGACGGCGGGCGTCGGTGGGCTACCGGGCGTCACGCCGCAGGTCGCGGTACCACTTGGGCAGTGCCAAGACCACGTAGCCCGCGTACCCCACGAGCATGACGCCGTAGATCCACAGGAAGACCGTGGGGGCGAAGCGGGTCATGAGCACGAAGCACATGAGGCCGTAATCCGTGGGGGCGGACAGGACCGACTTGATGATGCCCGGTCGAGCCTCATCCTTGGCCATGGGAATACCGCCGTGATAACGCAGTTGATAGGTCAGAATGTAACTGAAGAAATGGATATTTTGGACCGCCCCGAAGGCAAGAGGAATAAGCAGGATCGAGGGAGGCAGATCCGTAAACCGGAAAAGAGAGATCGCAATGGCTCCGTGAATTGTCGATAACTTGATGACATCGGCAACATGGTCAAGCCATTCGCCGGCTTTTGAACCCCCGTTGCGCAATCTTGCCAACTGGCCATCGGCGGCGTCGAGAGCATATCCGAGCATGAGCAGAAGGGCGGTCGCCACAGTGGACACGACTGCGGGACGCCACAGGGCGATGAGGGCGATGCCGGTGTAGGTGCACAGCGCCGAGAGCACCGTGACCTGGTCCGGGGTCGCGCCCAGCCGGTGGGCGATCGCGGCCAGGACCCGGCCTGCGGGGCGGTTGATGACGCGGGAATAG
>ERZ773054.1390-NODE-1390-length-14812-cov-5.468794_pt1 | contig 14812 bp, 5 predicted proteins | sample MGYA00580630_ERZ773054 | MGnify/ENA primary metagenome ERZ773054 (study PRJEB29015, sample SAMEA2737994) | human oral metagenome | biome: human oral; feature: human-associated habitat; material: dental | place: China | collected 2115 ... | reverse complement strand
TTTCAGACCGTATGCTTGCCGAGTTTTTGGATATTGATGATAACATCAATATTTCATTTCATATTAAGGCAATCGACCAATCGGAAGCCATTAAAATGGTAAAGAGAAAAAATACCGATATTGACAAGATGAAGATTGAGGAAAATAAGAAAGCGGTAAGAAGCGGTTATGATATGGACATTCTTCCATCGGACTTAATCACCTATGGAGAAGATGTAAAAAGCTTATTAAAAGATTTGCAGACAAGAGATGAGCGAATGTTTGTGGTAAGTATTGTCTTTATGAACTTTGCAAAGACGGTGCAAAAGCTTGATAACACAATCTCTCAGATAAGTTCCATTGCAAATAAGCATAACTGCAAGCTGAAAAGACTTGACCATACGCAAGAACAAGGACTTATCAGCGTGCTACCTCTTGGCGTAAATAAGATTGAAATAGACAGAGGACTAACCTCATCATCTACGGCAGTTTTCATGCCCTTTACCACAGAGGAGCTTTTTATCAATTCAAGTAACAGTCTTTATTACGGACTAAATGCCTTAAGCCATAACCTGATTATGGCAGATAGGAAAAAACTCAAAAATCCAAACGGTCTAATCCTCGGAACTCCCGGAAGTGGTAAATCCTTTAGTGCTAAAAGAGAAATGGCAAATGCAATTTTAGTAACGGACGATGATGTGATTATCTGCGATCCAGAAGGAGAGTATGGAAACCTTGTAAGACAATTTAATGGAGAAGTCATTAAGGTCAGCAGTAAGTCAAAGGATTACCTGAATCCCCTTGATATAAATATGAACTATGGCGATGGGGATGCGCCGCTGAAAGACAAAGCAAACTTCATTATGAGTATGCTGGAGCTTGTAGTAGGCGGTAGTGGTCTTACGGCAGAAGAAAAGTCCGTTATAGACAGGTGCTTACCTAAGATTTACGAAAGGTATTTTGAAAATCCAACTCCTGACAATATGCCAATACTGCAAGACCTATACGATATGTTAAAAGGACAGGAAGAAAAGGTCGGTAAAAAGCTGGCAACAGAGATGGAAATCTATGTATCAGGTTCTCTTAATGTCTTTAATCACAGGTCAAATGTGGATTTAAATAAGAAGCTGCTTTGTTTTGATATTAAAGAGCTTGGAAGTCAGCTAAAGAAAATCGGTATGCTTGTTATACAAGATCAGGTGTGGAATAAAGTATCTCAAAATAGAGGAAGCAAGGCTACAAGGTACTATATAGATGAGTTTCACTTGCTATTAAAAGATGAGCAGACAGCATCTTATTCTGTGGAAATATGGAAGCGTTTTAGAAAATGGGGAGGTATTCCAACAGGTATTACGCAAAATGTCAAAGACCTACTTATGAGTAAGGAAATTGAAAATATCTTTGACAATACGGACTTTGTCTTAATGCTTAATCAAGCGTCAGGAGATAGAGAAATTTTAGCAAGAAAACTTAAAATCTCACTTCCTCAGCTTAGATATGTTACCAACTCAAATGAGGGCGAGGGACTACTGTTCTTTGGAAATACCATTGTTCCTTTCCTTGATAAGTTCCCGAAAGATACAATTCTCTATCAGAAGATGACTACCAAGCCTGAAGAAGTGAGGTAGCCTATGGGGAAAAAGCTGAAAAAGGATTTTAGGGAAAGGCATAAGACAAGTCTTGAAAGAGAAATGCTTCATAGTGAAACAAGAATTATACCTGAAGAAAGTAAGCTAAAGGATGCCGATGATTACAGAGGAAAAATCGTTCATGAGAAAGATAGATTTCAGGATAAGGTTCATAAGAAAATAAACAAGGTAAGTTCTGATAATGAAAAGGCTTATGGAACATCCAAGAGAAACGCAAGATATAGAGCTTCTGATAAGGATAGTGTAGCTGCTGTAAGTAAAACAGGAAGATCGGATTATATTACGGAGGTAAAGGATGGAAAAATCTATGATCCTTTAGGAAAAGACCTTGATAATGACGGGATTATAGACAGATACGATAATGACTTTAGGGACAGCGACTACTTTGAATCGACCTTTGATGTGGATGATAATCTCCATAAAAAAGATGAGTTTTTTGGAAGTTCCTCTATAACGCATGAGGCTAAAAAGAGAAAGTATAAGAGGAAAAACTACACCGAAAGCCTTTATACAAGAAAAAAAGAAGATGTGTCAAAGGAAAATAAATCTGAAGGTAAAAAGACTGAAAAAGATACTGCAAGCGAAAAAGTTCATAGTAGCCTTTCTAAAGAGCAGAGGAAAAAGCTAAAGAAAGATATGGTAAAGGTATCTGCCCTTTCAGGACTTGCCAAAGGAAGTGAAACCGTAAGGGATTATCTTTCTCATGGAAGTGATGAAAATAAAGGGGTGGAAGCAGGAGAAAAGACGGCGGACGCAAGCTCGAAACTCATTCATGGCATAAAGAAATATTCTGATAAGAAAAAGGCGAAGAAAGGATACGATCTTACAAATAAGGATTATAAAATCAGGAAGCGAAAATCGAAGCTTGAATTTCGTGATGCCAAAGAGGAACTGAAAAAGACGAATGAATATAAAAGAGCAAATGCCTATAAAAGATTTCAAAAGAAAAATCAGGTAAAGGCAGCCATTCGTCGTGAGAATAAGTCAAGACTCAGAGATCGGATTAAAGAAAACCTCATCGGCTCGTTGAAAGGCTCAAAGAAATTTATAGTAAGAAAAGCAAAGGGACTTATGATTATTTTCATAGGTCTTATTATTTTGGGAACTTTCTTTATCAACTTTGCAGGAACGGGAATGACAGGCTTTATGAACTCCACAAGTTCTGTTCTTATAACAAGCTATTTGTCAAAGCCAAATATCCTAAATGAAATCAATCAGAACTTTTCCGCTATGGAGAGTGAGCTTCAAAATGAGGTTGATCATGTCAAAAATAACTATCCCGGCTATGACGAGTACATCTTAAATAATACAGAGTATATTGGTCATAATGTCCATGAGCTTTTATCCTATATTACATCAAGATGTGGAGAGGTAAAGAGTGTATCGGAAGTAGAATCCATATTAAAAGAATTGTTTGAGTCCATGTATGACCTTGAATATAGGGAAGAAGTTGAAATCAGATACAGGACAGTTACAGAAACTTATACCGATGAAGATGGCAACGAATATACCGAAAGTCATGAAGAACCTTATGAGTATAAAAAGCTCATTGTAACGCTGCATAAAAAAGAGATGGACAGCATTATCCGAAAGGTCTTTGCAAACTATCCAGACAACCTAAAGCACTATGAAGCCTTATTCCTTGCACAAGGAAATATGGGAGAAGCCTTTGGAAATTCTGACCTTATCAGTGCAAATGGTGGCGTAGGTGGTGGAGTTGAGTATGAAGCATCAAGTGAAGTTCAAAAGAAGATTGTTAATGCTGCATACATCACGCCATCTCCGGGTGCAGGCTGGTGTGCCATGTGGGTTTCACAGGTCTATCAAAATGCAGGTCTTGGATATATTGGCGGAAATGCCTGCGATATGTACAGAAACTATACTTTTACATCAGACAGGTCAAAACTCAAGGTGGGAATGCTTGTAGCGGTGGAAAGCAGTAGTAGTGGAAGCACAGCAGGACTTACCTATGGTCATGTAGGAATTTATATTGGAGATGGTAAAGTTATGGATAATATTGGACGAATAAGAGTAACCACTTTAGACAATTGGATTGCGTCTTTCTGCAAGCATCATCCCGTAGGATTTGGATTCCCACCAAACGTAAAGAAATAGGAGGTAACAATGTGAAACGAGAATTAACGGTAGTGAAAAACAAAATAAAGAAGTTGAAGGATAAAAAGGCTCTGATTGATGAAGAATTAAAGCCTTTATTTATTCGTGAAGAAGAACTTGAAAACGAAGAAATCATTGCCATTTGCAGAAAGAACAACATTACAATCAGTGATTTGATGGCAAAGGTAAACAGACAAAGAGTAGAAATGAAAAAGGAGAAGTCAAATGAAAACCAGTTGGAAAAAGAATAAGAAGTTTTGGACAGCAGCACTTGCAGTCGTTGTAAGTATAAGCTGCCTTTTGGGTCTTTGGACAGTTGTTTATGCTCATGAGCAAAGCTTAACGGAAGCACCTACAAGTGATAAAGCTGTCCAAACACAAGTGGAAGTAAATGTAAAGTATATCTTTGAAGATGAAAAAGTTTATAAGGAAGAAAAGATAAAGGCTGAGAAAGGACAGCTTCTTGACAGCGGTGATCTGCCGATGCTCCCTGATAATATGAAATTCATTGATGAGTTTCTATTTTATGAAGTAAAAGGCGATGGAAATGATGAAATTATCCGAAAGGTAGCAAAGACTGAGGTTAAAGATAAAGAGACTCAGACAGAAGAAGAAAAGCCGAAAGAGGATGAGAGCTCGCAGACGAAAATTCCAAAGACGGAAGATAAGTCAACGCAGACAGAGCTTTCTAAAGATGATATTTCTAAAATGGAAAAAGATGCAAAGGAGCTTCAGGAAAAACTTGATAAGTTAAATAGCGAAATGAAGGATAAAGACAAATTAAGCGATAAGCAGAAAGAAAAAATCAAAGAACTTGAAGCCCAGATTGAAAGCTTGAAAGAAAAAATGAAAAAAGATAAGGAAAATAAGGACTTATCAGAAGACATGAAGAAGGAAATGGATAAGCTGAATAAAAAGATTAAAGAGCTTGAGGGAAAGGCAAATGAAGCAAACAAGGCTCCCGTAATATCTAATCCGTCTGCACCGAACAGCCCTATTTCCGGAATTAAGACAAACTCAGGCATTTCAAATCAAACACCTGTAAACAACACAGGAAAAAGCACAACTACACAGGCGAGTTCAGAAAATACTGTAAAAGATACAAGTAATTCTGAAACGAAAGAGAAAGATATTCGCTATCCTAATAAGCTCACACCGAAAGCTCCTGCCAATAACAATCAGGATTCATCTATGGACGGGACAAGTAAGACTGTAAAAACTAATAAGGGAGTAGCTTCTGCTCCATCAAAGGCAAGAGGAACCGTTACGGAAAATAAGGACAATGCGAATAAGGACTATCCGATTCATCATGGGGATAGCGGCGATAACAAAGAAACAGATCTGTATTCTGCTGATGCAAGACAGTTTATTACCTTTCAAACGAAAAACGGTAAGACCTTCCATCTCATCATCAACCACGATGAGACACAAGAAAATGTAATGCTTTTAACGGAAGTATCTGAAGATGATCTTCTAAATATGGTTGAAAAGAAAGAAGCTCCGAAGCAGGAGATTAGCAAAGAGGAGCCAACTAAGGAAGAAGTAAAGCCTGAGAAAAAAGAAGAAAAGAGTAATTTAGGAACATACATTATTCTGCTTCTTGTTATAGGCGGAGCATTAGGAGCAGGTTATTACTTTAAGGTCGTAAAAAAGAAAGAGGATAAGGAGCTTGAATCATTAGAGGAAGAAGATGATGATTTCTTTTCGGAAGCAGAAAGTGAGGAAGAAATAGGAGAAGCAGAAGAAACAGAAGCTTATGATGAAGAATAAATGCACCTTAAAATATATTGTTATGGGTGCAAACGCAGGGCGGGAGAGTAAAATCTTTCGCCCTTTTACAATGAAAGCAGGAGGAAAAATATACATGGAACATATACTTGTGATAGCAGAAAAACCGAGTGTAGCTATATCAATTGCAAAGGTAATAGGAGCTACAAAAAAGAAAGATGGATACTATGAGGGAAATGGATATAAGGTATCTTGGTGCGTAGGCCATCTAATTCAGATGGCAAATCCGGACGCTTATGATGAAAAATACGCTAAGTGGAATATATCGGATTTACCGATTATTCCGAAGCAGTACAAATTTGAAGTGGCAAAGGCTACAAAAAAGCAGTTCAATATCCTTAAAAAACTGATGAATGATAAGGAGATTGATACAGTTATCAATGCGTGCGATGCGGGAAGAGAAGGAGAAAGTATTTTTAGACTGGTATATAACGAAGCTAAATGCAAAAAGAAAATGCAGCGTCTTTGGATTTCGTCAATGGAAGATAGTGCTATCAAAGAGGGATTTTCCAATCTAAAGAATGGCAAAGATTACGATAAGCTCTTTGAATCGGCACAGGCAAGAGCTATTGCAGACTGGCTTGTCGGAATGAATATCAGTAGGCTCTATTCTTGCCTGTATAAGCAAAATTACAGTGTCGGGAGAGTGCAAACCCCAACACTTTACATGATTGTAAAAAGAGATGAAGAAATAAGTAATTTTAAGAAAGAAAAATACTATACCGTAGAGCTTTCTATGAACGGCTTTACATTATCGACAGACAAAATTGGTGATGAAATAACCGCAGAGCAGCTTATTAATTTAATAGGCGATAATATTGAAATAACTGATGTCATTCAAAAAGAAAAGATTACAAAGCCGGATTTACCCTTTGACCTGACAACACTTCAAAGAGAGCGTAATAAATATTTTGGATATTCAGCAAAGCAGACGCTTGATTATGCTCAAAGCCTATATGAAAAGAAACTTATTACCTATCCAAGAACAGACAGCAGATACTTAACGGAAGATATGATTGTAAGTACGGTCAATAACATTTTAGGAAAAAATGATTTTGATACAGAGCGTATCAAGACAGTATTTAACTCAAAAAAAGTTACGGATCATCACGCTATTATTCCGACAGTAAGCTCGTTAAGTGAAGATTTATCGAGTATCCCTGATAGTGAAGCGAAGGTATATAGGCTTATTTCTAATAAGCTTCACGCAAGTGTAGGCTATCCATTAGTGGAAAACACAACAAAGATTATAGCTGAATTTGACGGATTTGAATTTACAAGTTCAGGAAGGGTAATTAGAGACGAGGGCTTTAGCAAATACCTTAAAGAATACAAGTCCAAGAAGAATGAGTTCATAGAGCTTCCTGATGTAAGTATTGGTGATGTTTTAAGTATTGAAAATAAAGAGATTAAAGAAAAATTTACTCAACCACCGAAACACTTTACTGAAGATACGCTTCTAAAGTCTATGGAGATTGCAGGAAATGAAGCCTTAGAAAAAGGTGTAGAAGTGGAAAGAAAGGGACTTGGAACACCTGCAACAAGGGCAGGAATTATTGAAAACTTAATCTATAAGGGTTTTGTCGAAAGAGATAAGAAAAATTTGATTGCCACGCATAAGGGGATCAGCCTTGTAACAATAGTATCCGATACCTTTAAGTCAGCGGAAACAACTGCAAAGTGGGAAATGGAATTAGCGGATATTGCACAGGGTAAATCCTCTAAGAAAGAATTTTTAGATGTGATTGAAAATGAGATAAAAGAAGCGGTTTTGACATATCGCAAGTAAGACACCACTAATTTCAGCGTGGAAAAAATATCCTGAAAATGCTATAATATAAGTAGTTTATTTGTAATTATTAGGAGAATCAAGATGGCAATAAAAAATCAAGATTATATAAAAAATTTGATTAGAGAGTTGATTTCTTTGCCAAGTGAAACAGAATGGGTTGAATTTAAGCATAATAACGATGAACCTCAGATGATAGGAGAGTATATTTCTGCTTTGGGTAATTCTGCAACTTTATGGGGAAGACCTAAAGCATATTTACTCTGGGGGATTGATGATAACACACATAAAATTGTAGGGACTACATTTGATTACAGGGAGAGTAAAAAAGGTTCGGAAGAACTTGAAGCATGGTTATCTCGAATGACAAATCCAAGAATAGATTTCAGATTTTATAAAACAGAAATTGAGGATAACAATGTAGTATTACTCGAAATTCCATGTGCAGAAAAGCAACCGATTAAGTTTTCAGGTGAAGAGTATATTAGAATTGGAACAAATAAGAAGAAGTTGAAAGAATATCCTGATAAAGAGAGATCTCTATGGGCAGCTTTTGATACAACTCCGTTTGAATTAAGAAATGCAAAAGATAATATTTCGCTTCATGAGGTGTTAGATGTACTAAATACAGCGGGATATTATGAAAAGATGGGGTTTGCATTACCACAAAACAGCAATAAGATATTGGATGATTTTACCAAAGAAAAGTTTATAAAAAGGAATGATTCGGGAAGCTATGATATTACTAATTTAGGAGCATTACTTATTTCAAAAGATTTAAAGAATTTTGAGAGTTTAGCTCATAAATCTGTAAGAGTAATTTGGTATAAAGAGAACAATAGACTTGACACGATAAGGGAAAAAGTATTTAGTGAAGGTTATGCTATTTCTTATGAGGAAATTGTAAATTATGTTTTGACTGTCATTCCACAGGAAGAAATAATTGAAGACTCTATAAGAAAAACTAAGTTGGGTTATCCGGAGATAGCTATTCGTGAGTTAATTGCAAATATCATGATTCATCAAGCTATTGAACAAAAAGGGACAAGTCCTATGGTTGAGTTATTCAAAGACAGAATAGAATTTTCAAATGCAGGTTCGCCATTGGTTTCGATAGACCGCATTGTTGATACAGTTCCAATTTCAAGAAATGAAAATCTTGCAGGATTTATGCACAAATGTGGGATTTGTGAAGAAAGAGGAAGTGGTTTTGATAAGATAGTATATGCCACAAGTAAGAATTCTATGATTGCTCCTAAAATCGAAAATCAAAGTGATAAATTCACAAAAGTAACTCTTTATTTGAAAGCTCCTTTTGACTTGATTAGTAAAGAAGATAGAATAAGAACTTGTTATATGCAGGCTTGCTTTGTCTATGTCAATGGAGAGAGCATAACGAATAATTCGCTCAGAGAATTATTTGACATAAGTGATAAAGATAAATATAAAGCATCGAGGATAATTAAAGATACATTAGAAGCCAAACTTATTAAGCCAGTTGACGAAAATACAGCTCCGAGATATATGAAGTATATTCCTTTTTGGGCTTGATTTAAGTTGCAGTAAGTTGCAAAATCGTGATTTATGCAGTATGAATGGGATATAAAAGCCAGTAAAACAAGGCTTTTTAGTAAGCCAAAACAGAAAATTTAAGTTGCAGTAAGTTGCAATACACAGAATTAAAAGGTGATTAGAGTAAAATCTAACCGCCTTTTTTTGTTTGGAAAAACGAAGGAGGTAAAAATGCGAATAAATGATTTTCATAACATTTTGGAGCTTATAAAACAAGATGTGCTTCATAGTGAAGCAGAGTATCTGAAGCTCTTAAAGGTTGTCGGAAACAATCAAAGATATGACTTTAAAAGTCAATTAAGTATCTATGATAAAAATCCTGAAGCAATAGCTTGTGCCAAGTTTGACTACTGGAGGGAACGTTTTAATCGAACAGTAATGCGAGGACAGAAAGGGATCCCCATTTTAGAGGACTATGGCACATTCAAAAAAGTGGACTATATTTTTGATATAGGTCAGACAGTTTCGAGAAACAGAGATGTCAACGAAGTAAATCTTTGGAAGTTTGACAAAGAAAACCATCAAGATGTGTTAAAGGAAATGCTTAAAAGCGAGGGCTATGATGAAAGTAAAAGCACACTTGAAAACATCTTTTCTTTAAGCAGACTCTACGGTGATGAAAAAATAGATACCTTAATGAATGAACTTAGAGTAGCGGATGAGGATAGAATATCCTTTACCAAGTTTGTAAGGGACTCGGTAAGCTATGCGGTAGCATCAAGATTTAAGTTAGATTATTCGATAGATTATGAGCTTTTAAGAGAGAATTTTCAAAGACTTGACAGCATATCTCTAATGAGTCTTGGTGAAAGTGTATCGGATATTAGCGGAAAGATTATTGATGCGACCATTCAAAAAAGCAAAGAACTTGAGCTTCAAAAAGAAGTTTTAAGAGGAAAAGAAGCGGGATATAATAAGATTAAAGAAGAATTGGAGGAGGTAGAAGAATATGTACTTCGACGAGATGATCAGGGAAGAAATGAAAACGAGCGAGTTCTCCGAAATGGAGAGTACAGACGAGATAATAGAGAAAATCAGGGAGAATACGCTAAACAGCTTGGAGGAAGAGACGGACTTCATGAAAGAATTCCCGAATCCGACTTACGCAGTGATGAGGCTGGATTATCTATCACAGAGCGAGGAGCAGAGCCACTTCGAGATGTTGGTAGACCTATACAAGGAGAAGAAGTTGACAGGACACCTGATGGATATTCAGAAACAGGCAATAGAATTTATGAGAACAGAGAAACCGAAACTGATGGCAGCTTGGAAGATAGAGGACGAGAACAATCCGCAGTATGGGGCGGTGATTTCAGCTCTCAAAGAAATGACCATCAAGGAAGTAGTGGAAATCTAAAAGAAAATACTGAGGCAGAGATAAGAGAAGCTGAAAAGGCTTCTTTTTCTTTACCAGAAAATTCCTATGGACAGATACGCCTTACGATTCCGCTAAATGAGAATGATATAGATACCGTCCTTATTAACGGAGGAAATCACGATGGCGGTAGACTTCCTGTTATTGCTGAGTTTTCCAAAGAAAAAACAGTAGAAGAATTGGGAGAATACCTCAAAGATACCTTTAAAGGCGGAAACGGGTTTTACATTGATGAAAGAGAAGTATCTTCCTGGTATTCGAATAAAGGCATTCATTTAGCTTACGGAACATCGGCAAGAGAAGATGATACGCAGGTTTTAAGTTGGAGTGATGCTGCAAAGAGGATAAACGAACTTCTTAATAGCGGAGGGTTTGCTACAAATGTAGAGCTTTTAGAAGCTCTTGATTATGAAAGAGATCGGATTTCAGAATCTCTATGGTATCTATCGCATGATTTAAGTGAAGAAGGAAAAGAGCAAGGATATTTTGAACTTTTTGAAAGAGGTGGGGGCTTTCCGGAAGAAACAAAAAGACTCTCTGAGGCATTAAAAAATCCTGAATACCTAAAACAAATAATCAAAGAATACAGCAGATTTTTAGCAGGATACAAAGAAAATAGGAATGTACTAAGATTTCACTATCACAAGGTAGATAGCCTTTATCAGAAATTACAAGAACTTGAGCTACCACGAAAGGAATATAGCACCAATTTGGCAGAACTTCCGAAGGTAAAGTCCTTTATTACAGAAGATGAAGTCCTTGAAAGCCTTTCAAGAGGAAGTGGCGTTGATAGAGGAAAAGAACGAATCACCAAGTTTTTTAAAGAAAATCATACGCTTCAAGAAAAAGCGAATTTCCTAAAAGACGAATATGGAATTGGAGGACATTCCCATGCTGTTTCCGGAGCAATGGGAAGTGATGAATGGCACGATGCTAAAGGACTTAAATTACAGAAAAATGATTGTAATGATGTGTTTCTTACTTGGACAAGTGTTGCAAAGCATATCGACGAGCTGTTTTCTAAAAATCTTTATCTTGAAGACAAGGGAACAGAAAACAAGTCAGAGATTGAAGAACCACAATATTATTCCAAAGATGATCCTGAAAACTTAATGACTTATGAAATGCTTGAAAGAGTGCCGGAGCTTTACGCACAGGAGGATGTAGCTTTAGCGGATAAAGAGGTTCATGCTGCATATATCATTCCTTTCCGTTCTAATTGGACTTGGTATATGACGGAATATGATAGAGAAAGTGGCGATGCCTTTGGACTTGTTCTTGGGATTGAACCTGAATGGGGATATTTTAATCTTGAAGAACTAAAGGAATTAAATGCCCAAAGGCTTATTTTAGAGGATTTTCCAAAGACCTTTAGAGAGCTGAAAGATACAGAACTTAAAAAGCAGATGGATGAGCAGGAGCTTCAGTCTGTCTTTAACGGAGAACTTAGCTTTGTAGAAGAAGAACTTGAAGCACCTGAAGAAACAGAAGAAGTTAGAAGGGCTGACACAGTTCAAGCAACCTTATTTGATTACCTAAAGGATAGAGAAGAAGTAGAGCTCAATGAAAAAGAGGGAAACCATTTAGAGGATTTTGCAGTTAAAGCAGGTGATACCGTCTATTTCAACCATGAAGAATATACTATAAGGGAGATTTCTAAAAATGAAATCACAGGAAGAAATGACTTATGGCTTGATCCGGTAAGACAAGGCAATCATCAAATCCCGATCGTTGCCTTTGAGAATAATGAGGACTTATTAAATCAGATAAGCCTTAAAAGACCGAACTTTATTGTTGGAGATGAAATCAGATACAAGGATAAAGACTATACCATCACACGCTTTGATGATATGGGAAACAACCTAAAGACGGTAACGGTTAAGGACAATACAGAATATCTTGGCGGTATGATAACAGGCTCCGATGTGATTCCTTATCGTCTTGAAAGCGACCTTGAGAGGATATTTGAAAATCTGACATATCAGAATCCTGAAAAGACAACTGAAGAAATTGAAATAAAGAAAGCTGAAGCTCATAACTTCAAAATTAAAGAAGAAACGTTACCTGACAAGTTATCTCCAAGTGAGAGATTAAACAATAACCTTGAAGCAATCTCGATGTTAAATCGAATTGAAAGAGGTGAGAGAGATTTAGATATTACCGCTCAGGAAGTTTTAGCAAGGTATGTAGGCTGGGGAGGACTTGCTGATGTATTCGATGAAGAAAAAGGCGGACAGTGGAAAGAAGCGAGGAGCTTTCTAAAAGAGAACTTATCTCAGGCAGAATATGAAGCTGCAAGAGAATCTACTTTAACGAGCTTTTACACACCGAAAACAGTGATTGACGGAGTGTATAAGACGCTTTCGGATATGGGATTTAAACAGGGAAACATTTTAGAGCCAAGTATGGGAATAGGAAACTTTATAGGCAATATCCCTGATGAAATGAATAAGTCTAAGTTTTATGGTGTAGAGCTTGACTCTGTAAGCGGTCGAATTGGAAAGCTGTTATACCCTGAAAGTGATATACAGATTAAAGGGTTTGAAGAAACTTCTTTCTCAAATAACTTCTTTGATGCGATTATAGGCAATGTACCCTTTGGAGAATATAGGGTAAATGACAGGGAGTATAACAAAAATAACTTCCTTATCCATGATTATTTCTTTGCCAAGTCCATTGATAAAGTAAGAAACGACGGTATTATTGCCTTTATTACATCAAGCGGAACGATGGATAAAAAGGACGAAAGTGTAAGACGCTACCTTGCAGCAAGAGCAGAGTTTTTAGGAGCGATAAGACTTCCGAACGATACCTTTAAGGGCGTAGCAGGAACAGAAGTAACCTCAGATATTATTTTCCTAAAGAAAAGGGACAGTATCAGAGAAAGGGATGAGGACTGGATTCACCTTGCTGAAGATGAAAACGGGCTTTTGTATAACAAATACTTTGTGGATCGCCCTGAGATGGTGCTTGGAAGTATGGAGGAAGTATCGGGAAGATTTGGGAATACAATAGCTTGCCTGCCAAAAGAAAACACAGACTTAAAGGAGCTACTGACAAAAGCAAGCGAAGAAATCTCTAAAAATGCTAATTATGAAGAAATAGAGCTACTTGATGATGAAATTACCTCAATTCCTGCCACAGATGATGTTAAAAACTTTTCATATACCATTATTGATGATGATGTTTATTGCAGAGAAAACTCCCTATTTGTAAAGAAAGAAGTAACGGATAAAAACAAGGAAAAGATTAAGGACTATCTTGAGTTAAATGTTGCCTTAAAGGATGTTATTTACAAACAGAAAGAAGATTTTTCAGATGATGAAGTAAAGAAAGCTCAGGAAAAACTAAATGAAATTTATGACAGCTTTTCTAAGAAACATGGATATATCAATAACCTTTCTAATACCAGAGCTTTAAAAGAAGATAGTAATTTTCCGCTTGTTTCCTCAATAGAAATTCTTGATGAAGAAGAAAACTTTAAGGCAAAGGGAGATATTTTTTCAAAAAGAACAATAACAAAGGCAAAGACAATCGACCATGTAGATACTTCCCTTGAAGCTCTTGTCTTATCTATGTCTGAAAAAGGTTATGTGGACTTTGACTATATGGAAAGTCTTACAGGAAAAGATAGACCGACTTTGATAGAAGAATTAAGAGGAGAGATTTACCTAAACATCAGAGAAGAACAAAACTTTTATAGACCATTATCTTTTAACCTTGAAGATGGAGATCTACCTTTTGCCTGTGCAAACGGCAGTAATTCATATAAGTACGGCTATGTAACAAAGGATGAGTATCTAAGCGGAAATATCAGGGACAAAATTGCCATAGTAGACAGTTACCTTGTAAAGTTAAGACAAACCGAAAGAGAGTTACCTCATCTTGGCTATGCGGAAGATGGCAAAGAAAAAGAGTTGATAAGCTATGAGATAAATCGATTGGAATACCAAAAGGCAGAGCTTACCAAAGTTCTTCCAAAGGAGCTTGAAGCAAGTGAAATTAATGTGCGTCTTGGTGCAACTTGGATACCGATTAAAGACATTGAAAAATTTATATTTGAAACGCTGAAAACTCCAGGCTGGGCGAGATGGGACATTAAGGTTAAATTTTCAAATCTCACAAGCGAATGGAATATTGAAGGAAAAAGCAAAGACAGAGGAAATGACCTTGCTGAAATGACCTACGGTACAAGTAGAGTAAATGCCTATAAGCTGGTAGAAGATGCCTTAAACTTAAAAGAAACAAAGGTATTTGATCAGATTGTAAATCCGGACGGCTCAAAAACTTCTGTACTAGATAAAAAGGAAACGCTTCTTGCAGGACAAAAGCAGGAGCTTTTAAAAGAAGAATTTAAGAACTGGATATTTAACGATCAGGAAAGAAGAAATAGACTTGTAAAGCTATATAACGAGCGTTTTAACTCTATCAGAAATCGTGAATATGATGGAAGAAATCTCTCTTTTGAGGGAATGACCACAGAAATTGATTTAAGACCTCATCAAAGAAATGCCATAGCAAGAAGCCTTTATGGAGGAAATACCT
>ERZ773054.1386-NODE-1386-length-14865-cov-5.055030_pt1 | contig 14865 bp, 19 predicted proteins | sample MGYA00580630_ERZ773054 | MGnify/ENA primary metagenome ERZ773054 (study PRJEB29015, sample SAMEA2737994) | human oral metagenome | biome: human oral; feature: human-associated habitat; material: dental | place: China | collected 2115 ... | reverse complement strand
ATAGTTGCGATATCTCGTTTCATCTGATCTAGCTCGCTGCTGCCTTGGCTTTTGCCGGTAGCGCGAATTTCTAGATCTGCCACTCTGCTTTCAAGTTTTGAAATTTGGGAATTAGTGCCTTCAAGCACTGTACGCAAGCCTTCTACGCTCTCGCGAGTACTATCAACGCTAGATTGCATCTCGCTTATACGCTTGCGGTTATCGCGCAATACCTGCTCGTTTTCAGTTAGTCCGTAAGAGCTGCCTGAATCAATATTGCCAGCATCAAATGCAGAAGTTTCTGCATTTAAAAAAGTGGCAGCTCCCAAAAGAGCCACCACCATGAAATTTTTAAATTTCAAATTAGAATCCAACTTTGAATTCGTCGCGTCTGTTTTGAGCGTCGCACTCTTTAGAATGCTCTGTGCAAGCCATATTGCTCTCGCCGTAGCTTACTACGGAAATTCTGCTCTCATTTACGCCTTGAGCAACCAATGCGTCTTTAGCTGCAGTAGCTCTCTTTAGACCAAGAGCATAGTTGTACTCATCAGAACCCCACTCATCGCAGTTACCCTCAACTTTAACGGTTAGAGACTCTGCGCCTGCTTGGTTGAATAAAGCTGCGTTATTATTGATTGTGCCTTGCTGATCGGCTCTAATATTAAATTTATCAAAGTCGAAATAAACAGTACCAACTTCACTTTGGATCTGAGATGCCAAAGCAGCTAGTCTATCTGCATTACTTGTGCTTGTAGTATCGGCCTCTGGGGTCTTTTTAGAACAACCGCTCAATAATAGAGCAGCAACTGCTATCGAAGATAAAACTAAATGTTTCATTTTCTATCCTTTCAAAAAAAATTGAAGTCATTATATCACGAGATTTTTTAATATTTTACCAATCAACCGATTGAATTTTACCCACTCTTAACGGAAATTGAAAACTTTTATTCTCGTTAACCCTGATAATACCTACCGAGCTTCCGCTGCCGTCTTGCTTAATAAACATAATGCTGCCGCCATCGCTAGAAAATCTAGGAAACATATTTTTGCCACTAACCGTTAACTGGCGAATCATATCGGTTTGGGTAGAGATTAAATATATATTAAATCCGCCCCCGCCGTCGCGACTAGAGTAAGTAACATAATTGCCATTTGTGCTAATGGAATTGTTATTTTTGCCGTGATAGACGAGCTGCTGAACGTTGCCGCCATTTATGCTAGTGGCAAATACGTTCGGATAACCTAAACGATCGCTCACAAAAGCCACGCGCGAATCGCCGTCGATAAAATTTCCATTTACATCAATGCCAGCGTAATCAGTAATTTGCTTAGCGCTGCCCGAGGCTATATCATACAAATAAATATCGGGTTGATCTTTAGGCGCATTGGTAATTAGAAGCTTTCTGCCGTCGGCACTTACATCCGAAGCTATTGTCATGCCGTGACCGGTAAAAATTTTACTCTTGCTGCCGTTGGATAGATTAAATTTATAGATAGCGGGCGTATTTTTATTGACATAGTAGGTATAATAAAATTCGTTCTGCGCTGCGCTTGCCCATTTAGGGAAGATATTTAATCCGCCGCGAAGCACAACCTGCTGGTAAGTAAGCGTATAGTCAGCCACCATGATCTCGCTCTCACGCGTCGAAGTGTAGCGAGAGAGCAAAATCATCTCCTTCATCCAATCGACGTTTGAGTACCCTAGCTGCTTGACGATCTCAGATACCGCCATGTGTGCCAAAAACGGATACTTTTCGGCATTTGAAAGCGTAAAGCTCTTCTCGTACATCACCCTGCCGCTGTTCGCTTCAAGTACTTTGGCTTTTAGGCTCATCGGCGAGCTTTTATCACTTACCGCGTAGCGCACGATCAGAGCGGCACCGCTAGAGCCTAGATTATCGGAAGCGCCCGCATCATAGCTGCTTTGTAGATACTCGTCGCTGACTTCAAAAGTCGCGCCGACCTTTAGATCGCCCACCATAAGTTTAAAGAATTTGTTGCCAAATTCTGAATTTGCAAGGTTCGATGCATCCTGAACAACGATTTTAGGTAGATTTACCCCTTCGTTTACGATAGACATAGTCGCATCTGCCGCGAAAATGCTACTACAAAATGCAAGAATCAAAAGTAGTTTCTTCATCTTTTCTCCTTAAATTTAATTTGATTTCGCAATCTCGGTTAATCTTATATTAAGTTTATGAAGTTTATTATCCGGGGATTTTGAAAAATTTTGCTCCGAAAGCCCCTTTAAAAATCTGTCAAGCTTTTGGTTAAATTTTATATCGCGACCTAACTCGATAATTTTATAACCCACCACTCGTCCGTCCGCGCCGAAAGTAACCTCGACCGCTGCGTCATCGTTAGTGGTAGCATCTTGTTTTAGCCACAGATATTCTAGCTTCTTTACAATATCTCCATAATAAGCCCTAAATTCTTTAGAATTTTGAATTTCAGTGTTTAAATTTGAAGAGGTAGAATTTTTAGCAGAATCCACATCTTCTGCAAAAAGCATACAGCAAAAGGCAAAAATACAAAAAAGTCTCTTCACTTTTTTTCCTTGCAAATTCTAATTTGTCTTCATTACGTCGGACATCCTAGTCTCGATCTCGTGCGACGCTCCGTCGGGAGATTTCGGGAAACTCTGAGTCGATAGATTATCCAAAAAATCTCGCAACTTCTGGTTAAATTCCGTCTCTCGCCCCAGCTCTATAATAGTATAATCCGCTACTCGCCCATCTGCGCTAAAGACTATCTTAATCCTTGCGTCGTCCTTCGCGGTCGCCACATATCTGCTCCATAGAACTTGAAGCTTCTTCTCGATAGCGCCGTAATAAGCGTTATACTCGCCCGTCCTTTGCGTCCTGCCGCCAAGCTTATCGGATTTGACGACAGCATTTTTAGATGCCGCTTTATCCTTAGCACTAGAGGTGGCGGTTTCTTTATCGGACTTTTTGTTACTCTGAACGGCGTCGCTAGCTTTAGCGCTCTCCTCAAGCTTCTTATTGTCCTTAGTCGTATCCGAAAAAAGATCGCTCAAGCTCGGTTTTTCCTCTTTTTTTGGCTCCGGCTTAGTTTCCTCTTTTTTCTCTACTACTTTTTCGGAAGGTTTATCTTCCAACTTAGGCTCAGGCTTGGGCTCCTCTTTTTTGGGCTCAGCTTTAGGCTCGTCCTTTTTAGGTTCCGGCTTCGGCTCTTCCTTCGGCTTTTCGGGCTCTTTCGGTTTCGCCTGCACCGGAGGCGGCGGAACTACTTGCGCCGTAGTCTTAATTTTATCCTCCGGCACGTCCTTAATATTCTTATTTTCAAACTCGCCCTGCTTCGTTTCTTTAGCGATTTCAGGCGCGGACGGAAGTTTATCATCTATTTCGAAATCAAAAGTAACATCCATATAATCGTTGGGATTGTCGGTATATTTTTTAAATTTTTCCTGCGGCTTTGAAATTTGATATAAAAGAACGAAAATCACCAGCAGATAGGCAAAAAGGGCGATTAAAAACGATTTAAAATTATCGTATTTAACCCCCGTAAAATTTGAATAATTAGCCATTTGTTTGAAGCGCGACTTTAGTAAAACCCGCTTGCTTTAAGCTCTTTAAGACAAACATTACATCGTCATAAACGAGTCTCTTATCGGCTTGGATATAGACGGGTTTTTCCAAGCTATACTTGCCGGTGCCTTTAAGCAACACGAGATTATCCGGGAATTCAGCTAGGCTCATCGAGCTTTTGTCGATATAAACCTTGCGATCTTCGCCGATACGCACAAGCAAGAATTCTGCGGTATTTTCCGAAACCTGTGCTTTTGAGCCGCTAGGCAGTTCGATCTTCTCATCGTAGATAATCGCCGTTTGCGCGACCATTAAAATCGCTAGCAAAACAAGCATAATATCGACGAGCGGAGTGATATTTAACTCTGGATTTTCGTCGAAATTATACATTAAATAGCTTTTCCAGTGTTTGCTTTAAATAGCAAAATATCCGCTGTACGATTTATAATGCTCATAACTTCGTATGCTTTGCGTTTTATAAGTAAGCTAAAGGTGTATGCGGGTATCGCTACAAAAATTCCACATCCTGTGGCAACCAGGGCCTCGCTAATCGCAGGAGCGATAGTATCGATGCCGGAATTTCCACCGCCGAGCTTGGAAAATGTGTGAAGTATGCTAACAACTGTACCGAACAGCCCGATAAACGGCGAAGTGGAGGCGACGATAGATAGCCAAGTAAGTCCGCTAGTGGAGTCGCGTTCGGCCTTGCCTTTATAAATTTCCAAGGCTTCTTTTGAAATTTTATCGGTATTTACTTTTTGAAAAATAGAGCCCGAAAGCGAAATCCTACCGCCCATCAGCAAGGATTCGAGTGCCTTTGCTTCGCGGTGTTGCCACGCACTAAGCCCTACAAATCTAGAGATCAGAATCGTAAAGGTTACGATAAAATAAATGGACAACCAAGAGAGCACGAATATCGTAATAAACGTGCTTCTTGAAAAATAACTTAAAATCAGATCTAACATATTTAATTTTGCCTTGCGAATTCGTCGACTCTAGCCATGATTGCTGCGGAATTTGCCGCATCGGAGCTAATAGATGCAAGCATATCTTTGGCGCGCTGCAAAGACTTCGCTACGGCGCTTTCGCTATCGCCTCCGATAGCTACGGCTTGAGTGGCTAGAATAGTAGTTTTTTCTTCGGTAACTTCCAAAAATCCGTCGTTTACCAAAACAAGCTGCTTTTTGCCATCTTTATCTACGATCTCAACGACTCCGCCTTCGCTTTTATCTTTAAGCCCCGTTAGCAAGCTCGCATGCCCCGGCAAAATACCCATTTCGCCAGTAATGCCGGGGAGTTGGACGGATTTGACTTCGCCCGAAAAGACCATCCCTTCGGGCGTAACGATATCTAAAAGCAAAAATTCTTTCATCTTAAAATTCCTATGCTTTCATCTTCTCAGCTTTTGCCACTACCTCGTCGATATTTCCTACCATATAAAAGGCATTCTCCGGCAGATCGTCGTATTTGCCCTCTAAAATTCCCTTAAAGCCGGCGATAGTTTCCTCTAGCGAAATATATTTGCCCGGACTTCCAGTAAATACCTCGGCTACGAAAAATGGCTGAGATAGATAGCGCTCGATCTTTCTAGCGCGCTCGACTACGAGCTTGTCCTCTTCGCTAAGTTCGTCCATACCTAAAATCGCGATGATGTCTTGCAAATCTTTGTATTTTTGAAGCACCGCTTGGACTCCGCGAGCGACTTTATAATGCTCCTCGCCGATGATTTGCGGATCGAGCATTCTTGAGGTCGAATCAAGCGGATCGACGGCAGGATAAATTCCTTTTTCGGCGATCGCTCTGTTTAAAACGGTCGTCGCATCAAGATGCGCGAAAACGGTCGCCGGCGCAGGGTCGGTAAGGTCGTCCGCAGGCACGTAAACGGCCTGAACGGAGGTAATGGAGCCCTTCTTAGTCGAAGTGATGCGCTCTTGCAGTTTACCCATTTCGCTAGCAAGAGTAGGCTGATAGCCGACCGCCGATGGAATTCGTCCCAAAAGCGCGGACATCTCCGAACCCGACTGCGAGAAACGGAAGATATTATCGATAAACATCAAAACGTCAAGCCCAAGCTCGTCGCGGAAATACTCAGCCATCGTAAGACCGGTTAGCGCGATACGGTTTCTCGCCCCCGGTGGCTCGTTCATCTGGCCGTAGGTCAAGGCGACTTTATCCAAAACTCCAGATTCTTTCATCTCGTTATAAAGGTCGTTTCCCTCTCTCGTTCGCTCGCCGACGCCCGCAAATACGGAGTAACCGCTGTGTTTGAAAGCGACGTTGTGGATCAGTTCCATGATGATGACAGTCTTGCCGACGCCAGCACCGCCGAATAGTCCTACCTTACCGCCCTTTGCGTAAGGGGCGAGCAGATCGACTACCTTAATGCCGGTTTCAAAAATTTCGCTCTTCGTGCTTTGATTTTCAAAGCTAGGCGGATCTCTGTGAATGGACCAGCGAGTTTCAAATTTTTCATCCTCGCCCTCGTCAATCAGATCGCCCGTGACATTAAAAATTCTACCCAAAACCTTCTCGCCCACTGGCACCGTAATAGGCGCGCCAAGAGCCGTAGCCTCAAGCCCTCGCCTAAGTCCGTCGCTCATATCCATAGCGATCGTGCGGACGCGATTGTCTCCAAGGTGCGCGGCTACCTCTAGGATCAGCCTGCGATGAGCGCCTTCGACGTCAAATTTAACTTCGATAGCTTCATTAATCTTCGGTAAGTAGTCCTTGAAATCGACATCGACCACGGGACCCATTACCTGAGAAATTATTCCTTTCATCCGTTTTCCTTTCATTTCATTGATTCGACGCCGCTTATGATCTCGATAAGCTCAGTCGTGATAGAGCCTTGTCTGGCTTTGTTGTATGCTAAATTTAACTGCGATACGCGCTCCTTAGCGTTGTTTGTCGCATTCTCCATAGCGTTCATTCTCGAGCAATGCTCCGCCGCCAAAGAGTCAATAAGCGCATAATACATGCTGTAGCTAAGATAGCTCTGGATTAAATTTAACATCAATGTTTCTTCATCCTCAGGGCTTTCAACCTCTACTTCCAATGTAGATGTTTTTAAAGCGTCCTCATTAATCGCAGGCTCACCGATCGGCACCAACGTATTTACCCGCATCTCTTGGGTAATCATATTCAAATAGCCGTTATGGATAAGTATAACTTCGTCAGTTTTACCTTCGTTAAAATCCTTAACCGCGGCTTGGACGATTTCGTTAGCTTTCTCGGACGATGGAGATGAGCTCACGCCGATATATCGCTCCAAAAGCTCAATGCCTTGAAAATCAAAATACTCTATCCCCTTTTTGCCGACGGCGCGAAGACGAACCTTGATCTTTTTCGCTTTAAGCTCTTCGATCAAAGCTTTGATCTTTTTTATGGTGTTGATATTAAAACCGCCGCAAAGCCCTTTATCTGCGGTGATAAACAGCAAATCAACCACCTTTACCTCTCGAGTGGTATCAAAAATTCTAAGTTTTTCGTCGTTGCCCGAATTATTGCCTACGTAATTTTTAACGCGCGCAGAAATTTCACCCAAGACCTCGTTAATCTTCACCGCATAAGCTCGCGAGCGCATCGCCGCTTCTTTAGTGTTTTTAAGCTTAACGTTGGAGACCAGCTTCATAGCTTTGGTAGTCTTCTCCGTATTTCTGACGCTTTTGATTTGAAGTTTTATATCCTTTAAATTTGCCATAATTTAGCCTTCTTAAGCGGCAAATGTCGCTTTAAAGTCATTTAGAGCCTTGATTAAATTTTCTTCCAAATCCTTCTCGATGGTCTTTTTGCTTCTGATCTCTTCAAAAATTTCAGGATATTTCGCCTCAATATATGGATATAGCTCAGCTTCAAATTTGCCAATTGAGCTCGTAGGCACGTCGTCTAAAAATCCGCGGCTTCCCGCAAAGATGATGACCACTTGATTTTCGACCGGAAGCGGCGAATAAGGAGGCTGTTTTAAAATTTCGACCATTCTTTGTCCGCGATCCAGCTGCTTACGACTGCTCTCGTCCAGATCGCTCGCAAACTGTGCAAATGCCTGAAGTTCGCGATACTGGGCAAGATCTAGGCGTAAGGTTCCCGAGACCTTTTTGATCGCTTTAATCTGCGCAGAACCCCCGACGCGGCTAACCGAAAGACCTACGTTGATCGCAGGGCGAATTCCAGAGTTGAATAGACCCGATTCTAGGAAAATTTGACCGTCAGTGATAGAGATAACGTTTGTAGGGATATACGCCGAAACGTCGCCTGCCTGCGTCTCGATAATAGGAAGCGCCGTTAGGCTGCCTGCACCGAGTGCATCGCTTAGTTTGCTAGCGCGCTCAAGCAGGCGGGAGTGCAGGTAAAATACATCGCCAGGATACGCCTCACGTCCTGGCGGACGGCGCAAAATAAGCGACATCTCGCGATATGCGACCGCATGCTTGCTAAGATCATCGTAGATGATAAGCGCGTGGCGGGAGTTATCTCTGAAATACTCGCCCATGGTGCAGCCCGAATATGGCGCCAAGTATTGAAGCGCAGCCGCCTCGCTAGCACCAGCTGCAACTACGATCGTATAGTCCATCGCACCGTATTCTTCAAGCTTTTTAACGACTTGCGCGACGGTAGATTGTTTCTGTCCGATCGCTACATAGATGCAAACGACGTCTTGGCCCTTTTGATTGATGATAGTATCAACAGCAACAGTGGTTTTTCCTGTTTGGCGGTCGCCGATGATGAGCTCGCGCTGTCCGCGACCGATCGGCACTAATGCATCTATCGCTTTAAGACCGGTTTGAAGCGGTTCGTGGACGGATTTACGAGCCATGATACCTTTGGCCTTTTCTTCGACAAATCTAGTGTCGCTAGTCTCTATCGCGCCCTTGCCATCGATTGGCTCGCCTAGAGCGTTTACCACGCGACCGATTAATGCATCACCTACCGGAACGCGCAAAAGCTTACCCAGTCTTTTAACGCTACTACCTTCGTTAATACCGCTAGTATCGCCTAAAATAACGATGCCGACACTGCTTTCTTCTAAATTTAACGCAATACCACGAGCTCCGTTTTCGAATTCGACCATCTCGTTAGCCATTACGTTTTTTAAGCCGTAAACATTAGCAACACCGTCTGCGACCGAAACGACCTTGCCGGTTTCTTCGATATCAACGCTAAGATCGAAATTTTCGATTCGTTCTTTGATTATGCTGCTGATTTCGTCTGCCTTAATTTTCGCACCCACGCTTTACTCCTTTAAATTGCTTTTAAAATATATTCGCTCATTTTTTGTTTCAATCTATCAACTGAAAAACTAATCTCAAATCCAAGATCCTCAACTTCGATCTTAATGCCTTCAAGCTCGCTTTTAACGGGTTGAAGAGTAATATCTGCATTAAATTTCTTTGAAATTTTAGTCTCTAGCTCTTTTATTTTCGCGGCGTCTATTTCGGTGGCGGAATAAATTTTGCCCAAATATTTATTATCCAGCGCCGCAATATTCTTGCGCAGTTCCTCGACTATCTGTGGAATTAGCGCAATACGCCTATTCTTAGCTAAAAGTTTAATAAAATTTACGATTTTTTCGCTTGGATTTTTTATAAATGACGCGATAAGTTCCACTTTGGATTCCTCTTTTAGCGTCGGAGATTTTACAATATCTTGGAATTTTGGAATTCTAAATGCGCTCGCGACGCTCTCTAACGTCTGTAAAACAGAGCCTAGTTCATCTTTTTTATAGCTCAGTATAAGGGCGTTTACATATCTTTTCGAGGTGTTATTTATCATCATCCGACCTTTTTCTCTACGATTTTAACTAGCTTATCTTGACCGAATTTAATGTCATCCGATGCAAAAATATCATCCAGAATCTCGCTTACGACCTCTTTTTTGATCTTGCGCGCCTCAAAGCTTTTCTGCTCATCGAAAGATTTTTGCAAATTCGCGATCTCTTGCTCGGTTGCATTTTTTATCTTTTCGGCGGCGAACACGATCTCTTTTTTAGCAGTTTCAATTAAAGCTGCGCCTTGAACCTTAGCATCTTGCAAATCTTTTTTAGCTTGTTCCTTGCGAGCTGCAGACTCTTTTAAAATTTTTTGATTAGCCTCAAGTCTAGATGCGATGCCGTTGATTCTACCTTGATATGCTGCTTTAGCGGGACCTTTTAAAAGATAAAATAAAATTCCAAAAAACAAAATGAAATTTATGCTTCGCCACAGCACGTCGTAATCTTTGACTCCATCGTGCTCGCCACTTGCTAAAACAAGCGCGGGAATTATAAATAAAAATAGATATTTTTTCATACTGAAATCCTCATACTTTAGCCACAGCAGTGCTTAGAGCTTTTTTAAATTCCGGAATTTTGGCTTGCAACTCATTTCTTAGGCTACGTCTTTGCTCATCCAAACCGCCTAAGAATTGATTGAAATCCTCCTCCATCGCGGCTTTTTTCTCGGCTATTTCTCTAGCGGCAGCCTGCTTCGCACTATCCATCGCCTCTTGCTTTATTTTAACAGCCTGCAACTTCGCAGCATCCATGATTTTTACGATCTCTGCTTTATCGGCATCTGCATCCTGTGCATTTTTCATCGCATTTGCCTCATCTTCTTTAATAATAGCTTCTCGCTTTTCCATATGCAAAAGTAGCGGTCTATAAAGCTTGATATTTAAGAAGTAAATCAAAGCTAAAAATACGACGATGGTCGTTATCATGGCGGTCAAACTTACGTCTAGCATCGCACCTCCTCCAGGTTAGTTTTAAACAAAATGCGTATTTTACAATATGAAAAATTAAAATACACTATAAAAAATCATCCGATTTTCTTTAAAAACTCGGAAATTTGTAAAATTTCGCTAAATTCGATCGAAATTTTACGCTCTTTGATACTTATTTTACCAAATTGATCAAGCTTGGCCTTTAGCTTTAAAAGCTCGGGCTTGAAGCTTTGAAATTCTGCGCCAGGCTTTTTCTCTTTCGGAACGGTTTTATCTTTGAGCTTTTTGACTAAAGTTTCAGTATCTCTTACGCTTAGGCGCTGTCCTAAAATAGTATTTAGAGCTAAAATTTGATCCTCTTTTTCAAGTCCAACCATTATCTTGGCGTGCCCTTGCGAAATTTTATCCGCGCTTATGGCGTCTTGCACTTCGGAGCATAAATTTAAAAGTCTTAGCGTGTTGGTAATCTGCGTGCGGGACTTTTTGATGATGTCGGCTAACTCCTCTTGCGTGATCCTATATTCGCCGATAAGCTCCTTATAGGACTTAGCAAGCTCGATAGGATTTAGATCCTCGCGCTGGATATTTTCGATGAGGGCAAGCTCCCTTAAATTTTGAGATTTTATGTCCGCGACTACGGCTTTGATTTTACTCTCGCCCAAAAGCTTCGTCGCTCTTAGACGTCGCTCACCGGCGATCAGGACGTAAGAATCGTCCTTTTGAATAACGATGATAGGCTGAATAAGCCCGTGACGGGCGATGCTTTCGCTTAGCTGCCTAAGTGCCTCCTCATCGAAGCTTTGACGCGGTTGATATGGATTTGGCTCGATTTTATCGACATCGATTTCGATAACTAAGCTATCGGCATTTCCGCTTTCTAGCTCCCTGTTATAGGAGCTTTCTACGTCGTCTAAAATCGCACCGAGCCCACGCCCGAGCGCTCTTTTTACCTTGCCCATTTTTGCTCCATTATGGATTTAGCGAGGTCTTGATAAGCGATGGAGCCAGCAGATTTTATATCGTATAAAACCACCGGCTTGCCAAAACTTGGGCTTTCAGCTAGCTTAATATTGCGCGGGATGATGACTAGATCATCACTCTTGCCGATACGAAAGAGCTTATCGTCGAAATACTCGCGTAAATTCGCGACCGTTTCTTTGGCTAGATTGTTTTGCAAACTATACATCGTAGGCAAAAATCCGCGAATTTTTAAATTTTTATTGAGCGTTTGCTTGACGACTTTTACGGTATTTAGGATCAACGCGACGCCTTCGAGTGCATAGAATTCACACTGAATCGGGATGATGACGCTATCGCTTGCGACTAAGGCATTTACAGTAATGCTACCGAGCGTCGGCGGCGAATCGATGATGATGAAATCATATCTGTCCTTAACCTCGGAAATTTTATTTTTTAGCATTAGTTTGAAGTCTTTCTCTTCGCTTACTTCGCGCTCGATACCTACAAGTCCGATGTTTGACGGCACCAGATCCATAAACTCAAGTTCGGTCTTTTGGATCACTTCGGACATGCTCTTACGCCCCGTTAAGACGTGATAAATATTAAATTCAAAGTCACTGCGGTTAAAGCCAAGCCCGGTCGTAGCGTTCGCCTGAGGATCTACGTCAATCAGTAGAACCCGCTTTTTCTTTATCGCTAGCGACGCAGCGAGATTAACCGCCGTGGTCGTCTTGCCGACGCCGCCTTTTTGATTTGCTATCGTAATTACTTCACTCATCTTAAAGCATAAACCCTTTCTTCATTTATTATGATCGATCCGTCTTCGCAAAGTTTAGCCTGCTCGAGCGAAATTTTTTCGTCGCCTAGATGAACGCTAAATTTTTGCGATTTTTGGAATTGTAACGAAAAATTTCTAAAAATTTGCTTCCACGAGGTTTTATTTTCATATAGCGCAAAAAAGCCCTCTATAGCGTCTTTTGCGCTGATTTTTATATCTAAAATTCCCGCATATTCGGGCGCGCCGAGTAGGTTCATGCCGATGCCGCAGACGAGGGTATTTTTGATCTTATTCGTCATCGTCCCACCGATTTTGCGCTCATCTACATAAAAATCGTTGGGCCATTTAAGCCAAAGCTGCGAACCGAGTGATGCGAGAAATTCCTGCATGATCATCGCAAAATATATGCTCGCCGACTGAGGCGGCACGTCCGCGGGCAGATCGCTCTGCGCGACACAGAACGAAAATGCGAGATTGCCGCTTATGCTCTGCCAGTCGTTGCCGCGCGAGCCGATACCGGCGCTTTGGCGATTTGCGGCGATCGCAAAAGGCGGCATTATCATGCCTTCACGCACGGCATCTACTAAAAACTCCTGCGTAGAGGGCATTTGCTCTACAAATTCTACTTGCAAAGCCCCCTCCTTGCGTAAGACGAAGCGCTCGCCTTGAAATATTGCAAGCATTTAAATTCCGCGCTGTGATAGAATTTTGCAACAAGATAAAATTTAGCACGATTAAATTTTACGGCGTAGCGGAATTTTATGCGATGAAATTTAGCGATTTTACTAAATTTTTCGGTGATACGGATCTTTTTGACAACACGGCGATAAAATTTTAAAGCTCCGCCTCGTAAAAATTCTGCGGCACGATCATAGAATTTTAAGCGGTGTGTGTTCGGTGCGACGCCGCAAGGTTCGCAACTGCCAAAGCGAAATTTAAAGCTCCTGCGAGCGTAAAATTTTAAAGTATAGAAGCGAGGTTTTAAAATTTTATAAAACCTTAATTTTGGAGCTTCGTTTCGAAATTCCGCGCGGTAAAATTTTACTTTACGATTGCAGCGATACCCAAGGCATAATTTCGCCGCGATCCCAAAAGCGCGGCGCAAATAAAATCCCCGCATAGCATCAAAAGCGTGGCATAAAACGCGAGAATTTAAAATCCCGCTTAGCATAGCAGATCGCCGATCTTTAGCCGCTTACCGTTTAGATACGCGCTAGCATCCACTGGCTTTTTGCCCGGCTCTTGTACCTTTAAAATCTTAACTGCGCCTTCGCCGCATGCGACGCCAAAGCCGAGCTTATCGACGCTTAAAATTTCACCCGCGCGTTCAAATTTACGCCCGCTAGATTCGCGCAAAAGCTCTAGTTCTAAAATTTTTAACCCGCTAGCTAGATAAATCCCCGGCCAGGGCGTTAGCGCACGAAATTTATTATAAATTTGCCATGCGCTTTCCTCAAAGCTAAAAAGCCCGTCTGATTTGCTTATTTTTTTGCAGTGCGTAGCCTGAGCGTCATCCTGCTTAAGCGGCGTCAAATTTGCAAAATTTCGCAGCACTCGCACTATCAGCTCGCCCGCCAGATCACCTAGTTCGTCAAACAGCTGCGCCGCCGTTTTATCCTCGCAAGGCGTGTAGGCAAAATCAAGCATATCGCCCGTATCAAGCCCCACATCCATCATCATCGCCGTCACACCCGTCTGCTTCTCGCCCGCTAGTAGTGCGCTTTGGATCGGACTTGCGCCGCGGTATTTAGGCAGGATCGAGGCGTGCAGGTTTATGCAAGGCGCGATATCAAGCACGGCCTGCGGCAAAATTTTACCGTATGCCGCAACCACGATGAAACCCGGCTTTAGCTCTTTTATCTGCGCCGTAACCGCCTCGTCTCTTAAAGTCGCAGGCTGAAAGATGGGCGTGGCGGACAGGTGCTGCTGCGCGTAGACTTTAACCTCGCTTGGAGTTAAAATTTGTTTCCTGCCCACAGGCTTATCGGGCTGCGTGAATACAGCCGCGATCTCAAATCTCGTCTCCGCAAGCGCGCGCAAAATTTTAGCCGCATACTCGGGCGTACCCATAAAAACTATATTCATTCTTTTCCTTTAAATTTAGTCAAATCGCATTGCTAGCGATAATGTGGGTGCTGGCAATGTATGAAGTAAAATTTTACGCAAACCCCTAAGCAAACCGAAGTCCGCACTCGCCCGCGCGCTATTTGACGGCAGATTGATTTTCATCTCCGTCTTGATCCTTCCACGGCCAAAAGGCGCACGGATCTTCGGACCAATCAATCTTTGCAGAGGATTTCGCCCTCAGCTCTTCTAGGCTAATCTTACCGTCGCGATTAGCATCGAGCCTCTTAAATTCCGAGCCTGAGCGCAGATTTAACTCTACTTTTAACCCAGACGGCACCTCGCTCGCCATCCACTCCTGCAAGCTCAGCGCACCGTCGCGATCCTTGTCGTTAAACTCCATAAAATTCGGCACCGGATCGGCGGGATCGCAACCGTATGCGCCGAAGAATAAAAATACTAGAATAAAAATTTTATTCATTTCGCATCCTTAAATTTTATCATTTTGCGGCGTTTGCGAGCGATAAAAATAAAATTTAACCGCGTATACGGGCGCGCTTAAGACCTGCGTTCATCAAAACCCCTCTACGGCGCGGCTTTAGAGCAACCTACGGCTCCTTTTTAAGCAGCTCAAGCAGGTTAAATTTTAGCTCGTTTATATTTTGTCCCGTCGCCGAGGAGATCGGCATCACGAAAAACGGCTTGGCGGCGTCAAACTCATAAATATCTTGTTTAAATTTCATCTCGCCAGCTGTACCTACAAGCCCCAAGTGCGTCAAAAATGCATCAAATTTTTCCTGCAAATTTTCGGCCGCGTCCGCGCGAGTTAGAGCGATCGCG
>ERZ773054.1380-NODE-1380-length-14905-cov-7.520337_pt1 | contig 14905 bp, 23 predicted proteins | sample MGYA00580630_ERZ773054 | MGnify/ENA primary metagenome ERZ773054 (study PRJEB29015, sample SAMEA2737994) | human oral metagenome | biome: human oral; feature: human-associated habitat; material: dental | place: China | collected 2115 ... | reverse complement strand
AACGGCATCGAGTCTTTTTGGAGCCATGCCAAACATCGGCTGGCGCAGTTTCATGACGTGCGACGTGGCAAGTTCGCGTTGCATCTCAAGAACACTGAGTTGCGTTTCAATCACCGCCATCTTGATCTCTACAAGACACTGCTTGAATTGCTCAGGAATGAGCCTCTGCGAAGCGTTTGCTTCCTAAGCCCCAAAAATAAATGGAAAAATAAAATATCACTTTTGCACCTTGTGGCATATCCAGTATCCAAGCCACCAATGAGATACCCCAGAGAATTAACACCAACTCCGAGCCACTTTTTACTCTTTTTTTGGATTCATAAGTTTTTTGTTCATCTTTCATGAAATCACCTAACATGAGCAGTTCATTAACAATGCAGTCGGAGACGCCCCATAGATTCCTCCAATATTGGCTTTAAGCATATATTCAACAAACAGTCTTGCATTTGTACTTCCATTCATCCAGCTATTAAACCCAGCCGTTAATGGTAAATAGTTGAATCCAGCATTAATAATCCCAATATCAATATTCTTGGCCCGTTGAGGAATAAGCCAGTGATGCAGGCTTTGATTATTAGCGTCGAGCCAACGTTTACCATGACCTGCTGCTTTGCTCCAACTATCCCTGACAGATCCCCATTGCCGATTATCAAATTTCAACCTTTTGAATCCTCTCATAAAGCTAATACGCAAGCCTCCTTTTTTCCCCATTTGATATATGGCATTGCGACCCAAATGCGCTCCCCAAAACACAATACTCATAGTTACTGCCGCTCCCTCCCCCATCCTATATGAAGAAGAGCAATAATTAATCGATCCAATATTTGCTGCCGTTCTCGTACACAACCGCATCACTTGCTTGCGGTACGAATTCGTAGTCAATGCATCCGGTGCTGTCGCTGAGCAGGTGGATGCGGCGCTCAAAGCCTTGCACGCGCAAGATCATGAGTGGGGGCGCGCCAAGAACCGGCTGGCCGCTTGCGCCATTGCCGCCGCCAGAGCTGATGGCTTCGCCGCGTATGCGAATGGGGCTTTCCCCAACCAAGAAAGTTGCTACAACGAAACCGTTGCTTAAGCCCGTATGCCCATTATCATCTTTTCTATTTTTAACAATATGAGAGATATTGCAATTACAACAATTACAACAAGCGAACCATTTCGATCTCCAGCCTCGATAATGTCTTCTGCGCACAAATCTATTGAATCATAGTTGTATACTGTCAATTTAAATAATATCAAAGCAACGCCAAACAAAAACGGTACGAAGAATACAGCCTTGATATCCAAGTCCGACTTTATATTTTTAATCAGAACAATAAAAAGGCAGGCCACAACAAACGACGACAAAATCACAGACAGAAATACTATGTATTTTCCCTGTCCTTTCGTCACCTTGTAGCGAAATTTATTTTTCTTCCGCATGCAACTATTTGCCGAAATTTGGCTTGACATAAAACACAATATCAAGCCTACCACTAAGCTAAAACAACATTAACAACCACATTCTCTATCATCTTCATTTAAGTTTTTTATACCCTGAACAATAGTAAGACCCGAAATATAATTTACCCAGAGTCCCATAGCAATATTCTTTTTCAATTGTCTGATTTCTTTATTATGTAATTTCGCTGCTTTTCTCCTTGCCATTTCTCTAGCGCTTCTATTCCTAAGTCCTGTTCGTACCGCCTGTGCTCGCAATGCTTGCACTCCTTTTACCACACCTGGAAGACCAACTGCGCCAAATGCTCCGCTAACAAGCACATCATACCAGTCATAACTCCTCCAGTTTAATACACCACAGCCATTAAGATAATTTTGTAATGCTTGTGTTGATATTTCTTGAACAGCCCCCCAGAATACACCTACAAGTATTGGTGCAAAAACTATTTCCCCAGAGTCGTCTATATAATAAGTTGGGTTCCCACCAGCATATTCATAGACATTCAATCCCCCCGCCAGTCCAATCGGATCCGCCTGCACATACCTGCCAATGCCTGGCGCATAGTCCCGGTTCCAGTTCTGGTGCAGCCCCGTTTCCGCATCGAAGTATTGGCCCGGCAGCCTCAGGTTGATTTGCGCCGTCGAAGCATTGTCTATCCGCGCCTTGCCAAAGGCTTCATATCTGGCTTTCCACGTCGCCTCGCCCGCCTTGTTCAGCGCCAATACGGGCGTTCCCAGATGGTCCGTGACCAGATAGTGGTAGCTGGCTTCTTTGAGGCTCTGGCCTGCTGCAAGGTCAGCCTGCCAGATGGGGTCAGTGCTCCATAGGCTGCCTTCTTCTGCGTCTTCGTCCTCCTCGTTGGTTCTGGCTTGCTGCGTGTGGGGGTTGAACCCATACGCCCTGGTGATCCGGCCTTCTTCATCAGCTTCGGCCATCAGGGCGCTTTCGCCGTTGATGTAGTAGGTGGTGCGGCTTGTTGCGCCTTGCGTGACAGTCTTGGCAATTCTTCGCCCAAAGGGGTCGTAGCGGTATTGGACGGTGAGGCCATCTGCGCTGTCCTTGATTTCGCTGAGTCTGCCTGCTGCGTTGTAGCGCCAGTTTCTTTCCCAGTCTGCGCCGGTTTCCTTGATGAGGTGGCCCAGCGCGTTGTAGCTGGCGCTGACTTGTTCGGTTTGGCTTTGCTGCGCGGGGGCGTTTTCGTCGAGCGCCCGGGGGTATTGCAGCAGCTGGTTGGCTTCGTTGTAGGTCCACGCTCCGGCCTGGTGGGCGCTGCTCAGGCGGTTGCCTGCGGCGTCCCAGCTGTAGGCTTCGTTTGGCAGGCCTTTGTCTTGCAGCGCCTGGTCTGGCTCGGCTTGGGTGAGGCGGCCCAGGCGGTCGTAGGTGTAGGCGCTGGCGCCTTCTTCGCTTTCGATGCGTGTGATGTGGCCCGCCGGGTTGCGGCTGTAGCGGCGCTGGAGCAGCTGGGCTGCGCTGGCTCCGGCGCCTTGGGGTTTGGCTCCGGTGACTTGCAGTTGCGCCAGGCGCTGGAAGGCGTCGGGCTTTTGCGTGATGCGCGCGCCTGCGGGTAACTCGATTTGGCTGGGCATGAGCCATTGGTAGGCGCCTAGCGCAATGCGGCTTTGGTCGGGCAGGCTGATTTGTTTGAGCCGGCCTTTTTCCCAAGCAAAGTCCTGGCGGCTGCCGTCAGGCCAGCTTTGGCTTTGCAGCTGACCGTCGGCGGTGAATGACCCCATAGCAAGCCGCTGTGTGATTCATTCATTTTCCTGATTTCATGTGTGACCAGGCATTCTCTGGCTTGCACTCCGGATGGAAACAGTAATGCCCTTCCCAAAGCAAGCATAAAAACCATTTTCATGACACACTCCATCAGAAAAAAAATAATATACCAGCTAGCACTCGTCGCAATCAATCAAAAAATGATCATTGCGAAGCCGGTTCTTGACGTGTTTCTCGATCTTGTCTATTTTTTCTTCTTTTTCGGCATCAGTAGATAGATTTTCCGTATACACATATATATACCACGAGGCTATGCGCCCGTGCTGCCCTCTCCTTTTTGCATCAAATGGAAGAAAATCCAATAAGAACAAGTTTTCAAAATCCCTGCTCGCAATCAGCAAGGCTGTATCATTCTTTCTGGGAGTGCCAACAACAATTCCATTCCTGAATAAATGTCTATATTCAGACAACAAGACAGACTTCTGCACATATTTATACAGTTTCTCTTCTGGAACGATTATTGGAAAGGTGGATTTTAGCAATCTAGCATGCAACTTGATGTTCAACCGATAGCCATTTTCCCGGTTGAAATCGTGCCAAGCCTCTCCCGCCTTTTCACTTGCATCGCCAAATGTAGCCAGCATATTGGCTTTTCCGTCTAGCATTTCTCCTGTATATATTAGATCAACACCTTTCAGGTAAGCTGTAAATTGTATAAATTGATCATTTTTTCCTTCATGATTGCAAAAACCATGCAAAAAATCTTCTTTATAAAAATCAACAATCATGCGCCCATTACGCCTGATACGCGACTCCAAATCAATATCATAATAATATCCATACCAATAGCTCTGCCAACGATACAATGAATAGAGAGATTGCTCAACCGCTTTTTTGATTTCGTTTTTAGACAGACACTCACGCGCGTGAGCCTCCACAGCGAAAAGTGGCGCAATACATAAGATGATCCTTAAAATCACTTTTTAGCCTTTCAATCCTGAAATAATGCACGCATATCTTTGTCCTTCCCGCTCCCTTACTCTGATTAAATCCATCGTATTCATACTGCACTTTTCTTGAAGAAGCCAACGCCGCATCAATACAATCTTTCAGCTTTTGACATTCTTTGTCAGCCAGTTTGGATGAATTTGCCTCGGCTTTCCTATATTGGGGGCTCTTGTAACCAATAAACTGGCCTTTCTTGGATAGAACACCTATCACTGTATTATACCCCCACATTTGTTCATTTGCATTAACCCTGTTATAAATCACATCCGTAATGGCTCTTTTTTCCTTGTCTCCTTCATCGCAGCCATAGCTGGCTTCCGCAAAACAGGTCAATGCCACTTCCTTGACGGGCGATTCAGGCAGCTGTGCATCACATGTCGGGCAGGGGTCTGCCTTCGCCTTGGCTTTTCCCTTTCATCCAAAGCTGTCAATCAGCAGCAAGGGGTTGTTATTCACATAAGCAAACAGGTTGATTCCCCCTTCCAACCCAATCGGATCGCTCTGCAAATACCTCCCCGCATTCGGCCTGTAATCCCTGTGAAAGTTGTCATGCGTCTGCGTTTCCTGATCGTAATAATGCCCCGGGAATCTCAGGCTCACTTCTATGTCCTGCTCAATGATTTGCGTTGAGCCAAAGCTCTCTGCAATGGTCTTCCAGCTGATTTGTCTTTCTTTTGTCGTTGTAATATAGGCGTTCCCAAATGGTCTGCGTGCGGCCAGTCATAGCGCGCCTTTGGGTCCGTCAGGCTGCCGCCTGGCGTTTCGGCTTGCCACACCGGATCGGTGCCCCACAGGCCCAGCGCTGGGCCGCTACCAGGTTTAGGCCGCAGGCTTTGGTTATTTGCCCTTGCTCATTGGCTTTCTTTCGCCATTAGGCCCCGCTCTTGCTATTTTATGGCAAGAAGCTCTAAAGGTTTCTGTCCAAAATCGTTCACTGCGGATAGATCGGACCCCATTTTTATCAAATACAGTGCAGATAGATAGCTTCCTTGTTCTACCGCCTCATGCAAAGCGGTATATCCATGCTCTCCTTTTTTATTGATAGGGACTCCATGATCCAATAATCCCTTGATCAGATCAACCCTATTCTGGCACGCGGCCACATGCAACAAAGTGTCTCCATAACTATTGCATGCCAATTTATCAGAAACGTCTACCCCGATCCAATCTGGATAAGTGGCCACATCCTTAATAAACATCTCCAATCCATTATTTTCGACAATCATCACAGCGCTTTCTGTTAGTCAATTCCATCGGCCCCTCAATGGATTTCTAAGATTTTCCAGCTCTTCAGCATGCCCTGCTTCATTATCATTAAATCATTTACGGCGATCTTTACCTCTATTCGGCTTCTATTGAGCCTGATCGCAGAAGCTCGTGCCTTTTGGATTAGGCCCGGCGTATCTTTCTTTATAAGCTTTTCGAGGCCCGTTTGCGCGAGCATATTCAAATATATTCATCCCCCTTCCAGCCCAATCGGGCCGCTCTGCAAATACCGCCCCGCCCCGGGTTGTAATTCCTGCGAAAGTTGTCACGCGTTTGCTCCGCCGGGACGTCGTATTGCCCCGGCAATCTCAGAGGCGCTTTGCTTATCCACAGGCGCAAGAAACAACTGGGCGCAGTGCCCTAGGCGGCGCGCGCTAGCAATGACCGGACGGTCATGATAGAGACGAAAAGGCGTGCATTGCCTGGCTGACCGGCCGCCCGCAGTACATTCCAGCCCCTGCGAACGCAATCCAAGCGAAAGATCCCCATGACAGACCACCTGCCGGACGGCAAGCTGCCCGATTCCATCGCGTCCATCATTGACGACATGCCCCTTGTCATTTCCAAGATCAGCGCGGGGCAGCTCATGAATCTGGCCCGCGAAGAGGGCTATTCCTGCTCCCTTGACGAAGACGGCGACCTGCTCTGGAAGATGGATGGCTATACCACCTACCTGTTCGTGTCCAAAAGCGGGCGCATCATCACTTTTCAAACGGGCTTTCAGTGCGGCGACAAAGACGAGGCCGCGCTGCTTCAGCGCATCAACCAGTGGCATCGCGGCATCCGCTTCGCGCGCACCTACTACGAAAAGCGCCCCGAAAATGCTGATCTGCTCAAGCTGGAGCTGGACATTGATCTGACCGGCGGCGTGACCAAGGAGCGTCTGATCGACTTTCTGATCACCTGCCGCGACATGTTCGGCAAGTGGCGCGCCGAAGTGCTGGATTGACGCTGCCAGCGCCTTTGCCACGGAAAAAGGCCGGCTCTCGCAAGGAGGCTGGCCTTTTTGCTTGATGCCCGCGCCGCAGGCACCGTTCATAACAGGCAGAGCGCATCAATAAGAGGAGCAAATTCAATGGGTTGACATGGCATCTTACGAAGATTTCACTAGGACCTCATGCTATGGCTTTGTGTGCATCAGTGCTTGAAGCATCTGTTCTTTTAGGGGGCCTTCTCGTTCGGTTTCGATAGCTGCAAGGGCTATCCAGTGGTTGCGATCTTCTCCTAATTTCATAGCAAGGCATCCAGCAAGGGCGGGGCTTAACTGGCCCTTTTTTTTCGCCATTGAAAAAGTGCTACGGCTGATGTTTAGCTCTCTACACCAGGCGGCAGCGTTCTTTTTTTTGAGTGCTCTTTCAAGCAACAAAGATGTTTGGTTCATGAAAGTGCCTTTTTGTCAAGGTACGAAGGTTCAATCAGTTTAAACATTTTTTTGTTGCAACTGTTTGAACTAACCACTAGAGTTCAAACAGTCTTAACAAGGAGCCTGCAATGCCCCCTTCCCCATCTCTTCAATCGCTGCTGCTACAGATAAGGGAGCGCGGTTGTCGCGTGTTCATTGGCGGCCACGCTATCCATGTGCCTGCTGGCCTGCACGCCAATCTGATAGCAGGCGTGCTATCTGACTGGCTGCGTGGCAAGGAGATCGGCAAATGACCTACTCGCCGCGTCTCTCTTTTGCTTTGCGCTCCCTGCGCTCACGCCTTCGCTTATCAGCAAGCCGCCGCTCAAGCTTGGCGACTTTGATCTTGATGAACGCGATAAAAGCGGCAAAAGCAATGATGAATATGCCGAATTTCCAAATCATGGAAAGCGCGGCGTCCAAAAGTTCATTCATAAACACTCCCAGCGAAAAAAAGAAATTATGCGGCTTTAAGGCCAAGGAGGCCCGCAAATGAGCATTGTTGATTTCTGCGTTGGTTTTATTTTGGCGGTGTACTTCACGCTGCTTTTTGCTTATTTTTTGTCCATTATTTTGGATGCGTTGCCCCCCGCCCAAACACCCCAGCAACCTGCCTGCTCGCGTGTGCATTGCAGGCCAAGCAAGCAGGCCGGGCGTGGGGGCAACACCTAATAAGTGAGGTGGCGGAATATGTACACATATAACGAACACCTCCAAAGATGTGCTGAATATGCGCGGCAAGGCATATCAGACAAAGAAACATACGTTCAATTACGCATTCTAAAGGGGCAAACAACCGCATGCGCCCGAATTCTGGGGCTTTGGGTCACACCTGAAGGCTCTCACCTGTGGCGTCTGGCGCTGCAATGGCCCTTCAGCGGCCTTAAATACGCCGCCTTTGAACGTGTGAGACTGTGCAGCGGGGTGGGTAGCGGCTGTACCTGCCAAACGCAGCACGGGGCCGATACGGGGCGCGGAGGGGCCCCCGCTTGCGGGGAGGCGCCGCGCCTCGTTGAGGCCCCGCGCGAAGCATTTGAACGGCTTCATTTTGAGCTGCTCAAAAAACAGGCAGCGGGGCGTGACGTGATGGTTACACGTCACTTTAGTCCGGAAAACCGGAAAAACTGCCTAAAAAACGTGCAGCCATGACCTCCGTTTTTCGCTTGCATCGTGGTGGCAAAGACTGGCATGTCTGCCCTGCCAGCCAGGTGCAATCCGTCGGCTTCTGCGACTGGATCAGCATCTATCAGCAACACGCCTGCGATCTGCCCCGTTTGTGTGATGGTGCGTTTATCAGCATCGATAAGGATGGAAACACTGTCAATACAACGCTAAAGAAACTGAAAGTGGAAGGCAGCCACGAAACCCGCGTTTTTATTCGTTGTGATGGTGGAACAGTTTATTTTGAAGGCAATGTTAGCCGGTTTGGCAGGCCCGATAATGTTTTCGGATATTCATTCATTGACTGTATCCAGAAAATCAACAATCTGATTGTTCAGCATGGATTGCCTGCATTCACGGAAGGTAATCGCTTTATCACGAACTGGCGCGGCAATCCACGCAGTGAATGGACTGGTGCAATCATTACCCGCGTTGATTTGACGGAAAACTTTTCAACCGGTTCACGGGATGAAGCCATAGCTTTTATGCGCTGGCTTCAGGGCCAGCAAGTTAGCCGTCTCAAAACAGGCACATATGGCGATTGTGAAACGGTCGATTTTGGCAGGGGTTCAAGGCGTGTTTATAGCAAAGCCTATTTGAAATCGGCAGAAATTCGCCGTCATTCAAAAGGAGATGCCTATCTTGAAAAGTTGGCTGACTGGTGCGACGAAGTGGGATTAATCAGATTTGAGACTACCTATAAAACCACGAAGCTGCATGATATGGGTTGTCACTTTTTGGGCGGGTTCGATATGAAGCAATTGGAAATGGATTTCAAAGAGCGCAAGGAAGTATTGACTCGCAATTCGGCTGAAATGGATGATTTTTCTCAACTGCCAAAAAGCATTCTTGCGACTTATCGAATGTGGCAGGCGGGTGATGACATAACGGCTAAATTGAAAAGGTCGCAATTCTATGTTCATAGAAAGGCGTTGTTGCCTTATGGCGTCGATATAGCCGTCAAAAGCAACGTCATAAAGTTTCAACCGCGAACAAGGGTAATCAAGCTCGGCCCTGTTCAAAAACCGGAATGGTACGAGCTACCCGAAATTGAAAGGAAATTGTATGGAACTGGTAGTTGAAATCGTTGGCATCAAGGCATTCAAAGGCACGATTGATGGCAAGGTTATTGATTCGGCGAGTCTGTTTGGCGTAGTGCGTCTGGATAGTCGTTTCAATCGAAGGGATGAATCAGGAACTAATTGGAAAACAGGCTTTGCGCTGGAAGAGTGGAAGCTGCCTGGCAGTGAAATAGCTATGCGCATGATGCATCTGAATCCGTCTATCAAGAATCCGGTTTCCGTCAAGCTGGAAATTGAACGCGTTTCAAACGGCAAGGAATCAACGGAAGTCATTATTGACGCCGTTCCGTTAAACAAATCCATTGTGGATCAAGAAACTGGCGAAATAAAAACACCGCAAGCGCAGCATCAAAAGAAAGCGGCTTGATGAAAGTATTGGTTCTGGCATCTTTGCTTTCAGTGCTGGCGGGTTGTGCTGCCTACGATCCGCCGCATCAATTCAATGATATTTGGCATGCTGAAGATCATTATCCTGAAAAGTGGAGACAAAGGAGAAAATGAATGGAAGATGAAGTCCATTGTGGTTTTTGTGGTTGGCAGGGTGCTAGCGATGATTTAGTGTCTGGAATACCTGAAGGGTTTGGGGAAGAGGCGGGGGATAATCCTGAAGTTTTGCAGTGGATGTTTTTGGATCCTGAATATCCTCAGTGTTGTCCTGAATGTGGCTCGCTTGTATCTAGAGATGATTTGCCGCCTTATATAGGAAAATATCAGTGATATGACACTGCAAGATCTGCAACAAATCGGTATCACGCCGGAAAGCGTGGCTCATGCAATCGGTTTCGGCTTTGCAGTGGTGGCTAGTTTTGCTATTGCGGGCTGGGCTGTTGGCGTAGTCATTAGCATCGTTCGCAAGATTTGAGATTGCAGCTTGAAGATTGCTGGGGTTCTTTTTGGTGCAATTTCGCACTGTATTCCTTGAAAGGGAAAATATGAAAAAGTTTCTTCAAAAAAACTGGCAAAAAGCCACGGTAGCAACCGGTCTTGTGCTGGCTTCTGGCTATGCAAATGCCGCTGATCCGATTTCAACGCTTTTGGATGGTATTGATATTAGTTCAGCGGCTGCAAAGATTGCTGCGTTCGGTATTGCTGTGGTCGGTATTGCACTGGGTATTCACGGTATTACTGTTGCCAAACGCGTGATCAATAAAATGTAATCATGCTAACGATAGCCCTGGTTGTTCTGATTCATGTGGTTTTTGCCCTGATTGGAGCAATCGGGGCTATTTGCTTTTTTTGGTTTATCAAATGAAAAAGTTACTTGCATTATTAATGTTGCTTGTGCATGTAGCTGTGTTTGCAGATTTTACGCCTCTGCCTATTTTTGAAGGTGAGGTGGGTCGGGGCATTGGCGCTAATAAAAAGTCGTATTTTGATAATATGGGCGCTTGTAAAGCTTGGGTTTCCGGTTTGGTTTCGGAGCCTTCGTATTGGAATGATTGCTCTGCTACTTATAGCGGGACTGGACTTTGTGAAAATTATCGAGCAAAGAAAGATGATTTTACGGTTGGTTCTTGTTCAGAGGAATCATTTTGTCCCGATAATTCAACGACTCATAGAAGAAGAAATGAAAAGGATAAGATAATAACTACTTGTACTTGCCTTGGTGGTTATGTTGAAAAAGATCATGCTTGTGTGAAGCCTAAGACTTGTGAGGCGGGAAAAGAAATTCATCGTGATTTTCCGGTTAAAGGCCCATCGCAATTATGTGATGGCGGTTGTATGTATAAGCTTGAGGCGTCAGTTGATACTGGCGAATATGGTTGGGGTGGTGATTATGTAGGAACTGGTGCGGAATGTAGTGATAAGCCAGATAAGCCAGATAAGCCAGATGAACCTAAGCCTGATCCGAATCCGGGCGATGGCGGTTCCGGTGGTGGCGGCGGTTCTGGTGGTGGCGGCGGTTCCGGTGGTGGTGGTTCTGGCGATGGCGGCGGCTCCGGTGGTGGCGGTTCTGGTGGTGGCTCTGGTAATGGCGGCGGTTCCGTTGGTGGTGGCGGTTCTGGCGGTGGCGGCGGTTCTGGCGGTGGTGGTGGCTCTGGCGATGGCGGCGGCTCTGGTGATGGCGGCGGCTCTGGTGATGGCGGCGGCTCTGGTGATGGCGGCGGCTCTGGCGATGGCGGTGGCTCTGGCGATGGCCACGGTTCTGGCGATGGCCACGGTTCTGGCGATGGCCACGGCTCTGGCGATGGCCACGGCTCTGGCGATGGCCACGGCTCTGGCGATGGCAAGCCAGGTGGCAAGCCGGGTGGCAAGCCGGGTGGTAAGCCTGATGGAAATGGCCAGTGTGAAGGAAATGACTGCGCAGATAACAACGCTGGCCCGGGTTTGCCTGGCACGCCTGATCTTTATAAAAAGAAATATAAGGATGGAATTAAAGGTGTTTGGAATGAAAGAAGCGCCGAAATGAAAAAAACGCCTTTGGGCGGTTTGGCTGGCCGATTGCTTCCCAAAGTCAATAGCGGCGCTTGTCCTAAATGGATGGTTGATTTGAATTTTGGCGGCAGGTTGAATTATGGAACGGGTGATGTATCTCCGCCTTGCTGGATTTGGCCTGTTCTTCGTGCAATGGTTATTTGTTGTGCCTTGATATTTGCAAGCCGATTGATATTTGGCGGAGCATAAACTATTTGGTGTGTTATGGGTAATATATCAATCAGGAGTGGGGGAGCGTAAGCGGTGGGCAAGTTCATGGAGTCATTTCAGAGAAATGACGGAATGCACTTGTCCACGGCTGTAGCGTAGGGGCGAGGGCGCTTGCCCCTCTGGCCCGTAGGGCCAGATATAAACGGTGGATATTGGAGCTTGAGATGCTTAATTGGTTAAAGCAACGCATAGTTGATGTAATAAAGTGGTTTGCCGATATATTCATCGCAGTATTCAAAGCGCTATGGGATTTGGTAACAGACTTGTTTTCATGGGTATTTGATCAGTTGATGGGCCTGGTTGTTTCGGCGCTTTCCGCAATCGATCTCGGCGGCCTGAATAACTATAATCCTCAAACGGGTTTTACTTCGGAAATGTTGAACATAATGGGGCTTTTGGGGGTGGGCGAGGCGTCGGCCATTATTGTGACTGCGATTGGGATCAGGTTGATTTTGCAGCTGATTCCTTTTGTTCGGTTGGGGAGTTAAATGATCAATCTGTTGCTGGGGGCTCCGGGTGGCGGCAAAAGCTATGAAGCCGTCGCATATCATGTTTTTCCTGCTGTTCAGTCCGGTAGAAAGGTGATTACTAATCTGCCGCTTTATGTTGATGTTTTTGCGGCTATTGTGCCTGGCTGTGAGAATCTGATTGAGATAAGGACTGAAACCAAGGGTATAAAGCCTGAACCTCAAATAAAGAACGTTTTTGGCAGAGAAGTTGATGTTAGCGGTGCATCAACCTGGTCGAATAGGCCGTTCGCACATGTTGAGGATTATCAAGATGAATGGCGCGATGAGAATGGCAGGGGGCCGCTTTATGTCATAGATGAATGTCATTTCTGTTTGCCGCTGGGTAAAACAGATACGGCGGTAGAAGAGTGGTATAGCATGCATCGTCACTACAATGTCGATGTGTTGCTTATCACGCAAAGCTACGGCAAATGCAGCAGGGCTATTATCGATCTTGTCCAGGTCTGCTATAAGGTAAGAAAAGCCATTGCTTTTGGCAAAAGCGATGGATATTTTAGAAAGGTGCTTGATGGCCCGCGCGGCGGTGAAATCAGCGTTCAGCAACGCAAATATGATAGTAAGTTTTTCAAGCTTTATCGAAGCCATACGCACGGAACCGCTCTCGATGAAAAGGATCCGGATGATGTATCTCCGCTCATCGTCAAATATCGGAGATTCACTAGATTCGTCTGGCTTCTTTCATTTTTTGCCTTGATTTATGCATTCTGGCCTTCTGATGGTAAAAAGCCCGAAAACACGCAGAAGCCGAAAAAGGCATCTGAAAGCGTATCCATGATAAGCGATGATTTATCGGATGAAATGACCTATAGGAACGATCGAAAGCCGGATGATGAATCAGCGAAATCAGTTGAGCAAGAAGATGAAAATAAGGAGCTAGAAATAGAGCAGTTAAAAGGTAAGCGCATGCATGTTACTGGCTCAATGGAAATGGGGAACAAAAGACTCATTACATTTACCGTCTCCGATTCGAGTTCTAGGATATTTGATTTGACAAGCGATGATTTGGAAGCGATGGGTTATAAAGTGCGCATGCTTTCGTCTTGCATCGTCATGTTGGAAATGAATGGCAGATCAACGCCAGTAGTTTGCGATGCGCCCTATATGCAGCCAGGCACGCAGGATAAGCCTGTTGTTTACGATTCATTCAATGGCCGGTGGAGCAACGAGCGACAACAATAAAAAAACCGCCTTCAGGCGGTTTTTTTATTGGGGTGGCGGTGTTATTGCCAAAACTTGATTAGGATTGCCAGTGCACCTAGCCCGCCAAATAGCGCAGTCAAAGTCCAGCGCTGCATTTCAGTCAGGGCTTTTAGCAATCGTGTTTCCATTTCGGCCATGTCTTTTTGTATGGTGGCGATGTCGCCGCGGGTAGCCAGCTGTTGCGAATGCAGCGAGTAGCGGCGATCAATTGCCGAATTGATGGATTCGGCAACGGCTTTGGCTTTATCTGCTGGCACGTTGACGGCGGTCAGCGCTTCAAAGATTTCCAGTTCCATAGGGAGCGTCCTTTCAATAGTTGGCGGAGATTTTGCCCGTTTCTCCGGTTGGTGATGGCGCCGGGGCGCAGCCCTGGGGCCATCACCATGAGGAGCAACAACTCAACAAAACGGCCAGACTGTCAAGGGGCCGCGCGCAAGCCGCAGCCCGTAGCGAAGCGAAGGGACCGGGTGAGCACGGCGGCGAAGCCCTTGCCCTTGACAGTCTGGCCGTTTTGTGGAACGGGCAACCTGGCCCAAATGAAGCCACCAGCAGCGCCAAAGCAGGCGCAGCGTTCAAAAAGGAGAAAACACATGCGGTATGGATATGCCCGCGTCAGCACTATTGAGCAAGATCACGCTTTGCAGTTGGCCGCCCTGAAGGCTGCACGATGCGCCCAAATCGTGCAGGAAAAGCGATCAGGCGTAAAGCAACGGCCAGAGCTTGAGCGGCTGCTATCAAAACTGGAACAAGGCGATGAGCTTGTGATCTACAAGCTGGATCGATTGGCCAGGAGCCTGAAAGACCTGCTGTCAATTGTTGAGCGTCTGCAAGCCAAAGGAGCGCACCTGCGAAGCCTTACGGAACCGCTGAACCATGACACGCCGGCCGGCAGGATGTTGATGCAGATGCTGGGCGTCTTTGCCGAATTTGAGCGATCAATCATCCGGGAACGCTGCATGGCGGGCCAGCTTGAAGCGCTGAAGCAGGGCAGGCCCATAGGCAGGCAAAGCCGGATACCGCTGCAAGAGCAAAGCGAGATCATCGAATTGATCGCAGCGGGAATGCCGCATAGAGCGGTGGCAGACGCTTACGGCATCAGTGCCAGCCGCGCCCTTGCGATTTATCACGAAGCAACAGGCCGCAAACGGCGCAACTGGGGTGTGCTCCGCAAGTTGTATTACGACAACATTAACCATGCAAGATGAAGGGACTTGCTATGGAAATCGAAGCAAGAATTGCACACAATTTAAGCAAAAGGCGGTGCACATAAAGGTATTGGAAACAGAGCAAAAAAAGCCTTTCTGCAACCCCTCCACGCCCTCCCCTTCATGCGCTGCCTTCATGCGCCGCCGCCTCGCGCGCGGCGCTGATTGCGGCGCTGATGAGCGGCTCTTGCCGGCGCTCGCGCAGGCAGGCGAACAGCAGGGCGACTTCGCGCACGGGGCCGCCCAGC
>ERZ773054.1372-NODE-1372-length-14951-cov-9.848886_pt1 | contig 14951 bp, 4 predicted proteins | sample MGYA00580630_ERZ773054 | MGnify/ENA primary metagenome ERZ773054 (study PRJEB29015, sample SAMEA2737994) | human oral metagenome | biome: human oral; feature: human-associated habitat; material: dental | place: China | collected 2115 ... | reverse complement strand
CAGGCGACAAGAAGATCAACGTCATCAAGGCTGTCCGTGAGGCAACGGGTCTCGGCCTGAAGGAAGCGAAGGAGCTCGTTGACGGCGCACCGAAGCCGGTCAAGGAGAACGTCGGCAAGGCTGAGGCTGAGGAGCTCAAGGGCAAGCTCGAAGAGGCCGGCGCAACGGTCGAGCTGAAGTAATTCAGACGAAACTGAGAAACTGATTTGGAGAAACCGCTTTCCCATGTGGGGAGGCGGTTTTTCTTTGCGGTGAATGAGGAAGTACACAGTACATTAGAATTGTGAAATCCATCCAAAAGTAACAAATGAATCTAGGAACAAAGTCGTTTATATGTTAAGATAGGGACAAGGATAAACGATAATGATATTGAAGTAATAGTAAAGGTAAAAGGATGTGTGGAGGATCGGATGCAGATGAATCAATATAAGGTGGGAAGAAAAACGGGCGTGCAGCGTGTCGAAGGACATACGGCGCGCTTCTTTCTTGTTTCCTGTATGGCGATGTCCGTCTGTGCATCTCCTGCCTTTGCAGCAGAGCCGACCGTGACCGCAGAGCAGCGTATCTGGGTTGCGCGCTATACGTTCTCGGGGGAGAATCCCGTGACAGAGGCGGAGCTTGCGGATGTGCTCGCAGCGCATAGGCATAAGGATGCGACACTCACGGAACTCGAGGCGCAGGCAGAGGAGGTTACGAAATACCTCCGTTCCAAGGGATATTTTGTTGCCTTTGCCTATCTCGCACCACAGAACTTCAAGGATGGTGTGGTGAACTTCACCATTGTACCGGGACACTACGATCAGATCATTGTGAACAACGAGTCCTACCTCAAGGAGGAGGCAATCCGACGCGAGATCGGTATTTCTTCCGGTGAGCTTGTGAAAAAAAGTACGCTCAATCGAGGTGTCTGGCTGACAAACGATCTCTCACGCGTGGAGGCAAATACGCAGCTGAAGGCAGGCAGCCGGCAGGGGACGACGGATCTTGTCGTCAATGTCAAGAACAAGGGACACCGTACATGGGGCTATGTCGGTGTTGATAACGGCGGCTACCGCTATACGGGACGCTATCAGTACAGTGCATTCGTCAACTATGCCAGTCCCGCGCGTGAGGGCGATCTGCTCTCTGTCGGCGGCGTTCTGTCGAACGGCGGTATGTGGTCGGGCTCGGCCTCCTACACAACACCGATTGCCAAGCAGGGCGAGCGTGTCGGTGTGAGTTATGCACGCTCGCATTACACGCTCGGCGGCACATTCTCGGCACTTGACTACACGGGCACGGCAGAGACGGTGAGCGTTCACTGGCAGCACAATTTCAAACGCGGCCGTGATGTAAACATCTACGGAACCGTTCGTCTCGATCTCAAAAGTCTCGAAGATGAGGCAAAGGGGATGGCCTACAACAATCCAAAGAGTGCGCGCAACTGGGTGTTTGGTGTGAACGGCGACAGTTTGGATCGCTTTTGGACGGGTGGTAAAAATACGTTCGCGTTGAACTATACACACGGGGATCTCTCCATTGACGACGAGATGCAGCGTTTGTACGATGCGGCGACGGCGCAGACGGCAGGTCAATTCGGCAAGTGGAATCTCGAGCTTACGCGGCTGCAGCACGTCAGTGAGCGCGTCTCACTCTATCTGAGCTATCAGCGGCAGTGGGCATCGAAGAATCTGGATTCGTCAGAGAAGATGTCCCTCGGTGGACCGAACGGCGTACGTGCCTATCCTGTCGGCGAGGCATCGGGGGATGACGGCTGGCGTTGGACATCGGAGCTGCGCTGGAATCTGCCGACGCGTGAGGGCGATGAAAATGTATGGCAGCTGATTGCATTCGCAGACGGCGGTCATGTGAGTCTCTATCACAACAAGCTGCCGGGCTACACCGGTGTTGCAGGGCGCAGCCTTTACGGTGCGGGTGTGGGCGTGCATTGGAGCAATCAGGCAAACTGGGTGGCACGCGCGTACTATGCATGGAAAATTGGGTCGGAGGACGCCGTTTCGGATACGGATCGCAGCGGGCGTTTCTGGTTTCAGATTTATAAATTCTTCTGATGGGGCTATCACCACTGTGTTTTGATTGAAGGGGTATCAATATGAGCATGATGAGAAAGCAGCGGCGTGGACAGATGCGACGCAGTCTGCGCAGCGGTATCGGCATCCTGGCAGCGGGTGCGATGATGATGGGCGGCATGCATCCCGCGATGGCACTGCCGCAGGGCGGACAGGTTGCGGCGGGTGCGGCAGACATTGCCGCATCGCAGGCGGAGATGGCGATTCATCAGGCAACGCAGAATGCCGTCATCAACTGGAACTCGTTCAACATCGGCGCGGGCGAGCGCGTCAATATCTATCAGCCGAATGCTCAGGCGGCTTTGCTGAACCGTGTGCTCGGGGGGAATCCCTCCGAGATCTTCGGCACGCTCTCGGCGAACGGCCGCGTCTTCCTCGTCAACCCTGCGGGGGTACTCTTTGCGCCCGGCGCACAGGTGGATGCGGGCTCGATTCTCGCCTCGACGATGAACATTACGAATGCGGACTTTATGGCGGGAAAATACGCCTTTGTCGGCACGCCGAGTGACGGCAAGGTAATTAACCGCACCTCTCTCCTTGCGAAAAATGAGGGGACAGTCGCCCTGCTCGGCAAGGATGTCGTGAACGAGGGCGTCATTGTTGCGAAGAAGGGCGCAGCGGTACTCGCGGCGGGCGAAGCCGTGTCGCTTGACTTTAACGGCGACGGCAAGGTCTCGGTCGTCCCGACGAAGGCGGCGATGGAGCAGGCAGTCACGAACAAAGGTCTCGTCGAAGCAGACGGAGGCCTCGTTTTCATGTCCGCAGCGACGGGCGATGCGCTGACGCGCTCGGCGGTCAATCAGGAGGGCATCGTGCGTGCCGCGAGCCTTGACGGCAAGGCGGGCGCGATCCGCATGACGGCGAACGACGTGCGCCTTGCGGCGGGCAGCGTGACGGACGTGAGCGGCGCGAAAGCCGGCACGGTTGAGATCGGCGGCGGCTGGCAGGGCACGGGCGACCTCGCGCACGCACAGAATGTCACGATCGAGCGCGGCGCGGCTCTGCGTGCCGATGCGACGCAGGCAGGCGCATCGGGCGGCACGGTTGCCGTCTGGTCGGACGGTATGACGAAGTTCGCGGGCGAGATCACGGCACGCGGCAAAGGCACGGGCGCGGGAGGTGCGGTCGAGACCTCGGGTGCACAGGTGCAGATCACGGGTGCAGTCAACGCTTCGTCCGAAATGGGCAAGGCGGGCGAATGGCTGATCGATCCCGGTGATATCGAGGTCAAGACGCGTGCGGTGGGCGATCCCGAAGCCGGCTCTCAGGCGGACGTGCAGACCGTCACCAATTCGCTGAACGGCGGCACATCTGTAACCATTCAGACGGCGAACCTCACGGGGCCGAATGACAACTCCATCACCGTATCGGATGCCATCAACAAGACGGCGGGCGGCGACGCGACCCTTTCGCTCAAGGCAACGGGCAGCATAAACATCAACGCCGACATCACGTCGACGGCGGGGAAGCTGAATGTGGACATCACCTCCGATACGAATCATCGTGCGGGCGGCAGCGTCAGCGTCGCGAGCGGAAAGAACATCAAGACGCTCGGCGGCAATGTCAAGATCGGCGGCGGTCTCGTTGAGAATGGCATCGGCTTTGCGAACTCGCAGAGCGCGGGCGAAGCGGGCATCACGCTCAACAATGCTGTGATCGATACCACGGACGGCATGACCGCGAGCGGCAATGTCGAACTTGCGGGAAGTACGACGGCGAGCGCGGCGGGCATATCACTCGTGGGCACGACGATCACGGCGGGCGCGGGCAAGGTCACGCTCATCGGCAACTCTACGGGCGGTGGCAAGGGGCTCTCCATCGATGGTGCATCGAGCATCACGACACGCAGCGTCGAGCTGCGCACAGACTCCGTTGACCTTTCGGGTACGATCACGGGCGACAGCGACCCTGCCGGCACGGCGAAGATCTGGACGCTCTCAGACGGGAAGACCGTCAACTTTGGCACAGGCACGGGCGGACTTGATCTCGCGAGCAATACGTTCACGAGTGCGGGAACGATTCGGAACTTCAAGAAGAATACGGTTGGCGACGCGGGGAAAGCGGCAGATATTATCACAAACGGCGTGACGGCGGACAGTGATCTGGAGCTGTATACGGGCGCGGGCATGCTGACGGTCAGCGGTGCGGTCAGTGTCGCTTCGGCGCATGCGCTGACGCTCGGCTCGAAGAACGCCATCACAGGCGCGGGTGCCGTTACGTCGGATGCACTTGTACTGGACGCGGCAGATGCAACCGTGAATCTCACGGGAATGCACGCAGTTACGAAGCTCGACGGCAAGGCGAAAGGGTTGATCTTTAAGAACAGCGGCAATCTGACCGTTGGCGGTGAGACGGGACTGACAACTGCAGCGGGTGGTGCAGATATTGAAGTGACGGCGGGTGATCTCACCGTCGGCGCACACGGCATGACGAACGGCGCGGGCGCGATGAAGCTGAAGGCAAGCGGCACACTTGCGCTCGACGCGAGCGCCGAGGTCAAATCGACGGGTGCGGCAGCAACGGCGCTTGAGGCGGCTGCGGTCCATTTCGATACGGGCAGCAAAGTCTCGACGGCGGGCGGCACCATCCATGTGAAGACGGATGCACTGACGCTCCCCACGGGAGCGCAGGGCACTCTTTCGAGTGCAAACGGTGCGGTCACGGTCGAGACAAGGACGGCGGGCAAGACGCTGTCTGTCGGTTCTTCGAGTGCCGCCGATCTTGATTTGCCGAATCTTGACTTTATCAATTCGGGAACGGGTGAAATCCACCTTGGCAATGATCAGACGGGAGCTGTCGAAGTCGGTACGGCGGATGTCAAGGCACCGCTGACGGCGGAATCTGCATCGACGATTAAGTTCACGGGTGTGCTCACGAATGCTAGCGGCAAGGATACGACATTCAAGGCGAATGCCGTTGACTTTGGCGCAGGTGCAAACCTCGCGGCGGGTGCGGGCACGATGACCATGGTGACGGACAGCGTCACGAACTGGAACAATGTCACGTTCGCCGATACGAACGATGCGGGTACATTCGTGCTGAAGCCCAAAACGGCAGGGAACTTCACTGTCGGCGGCACGGCAGGTCTTGTGACGGATGCAGGCTTTGGAAAGCTCAAGGCGGGAAATTTCCATAATGTCCATATTGGTGACAAGGCAAATGCGGGGACGGCGACGATCGCGGGTATTTCGAGCGGCAATCTGCCGACGTATACGAGCATCCTCACGAACGGTACGCTCTCCATCACGGGCACAGTGCACGGTGCAGCGGGCGATACGCTTGCCCTGCATGGCGATGGTCTGACACAGAGCGCACCGATTGAGGTTGGCAATCTGCTGCTTCTCGGCAAAGGCTCGATGGATCTCGGCACGCAGCCGAATGCGATCAAGAATATCGCCGCCGATATGTCGGACGGCAATTTGAAGCTTAAGAACAACACCCACATGAAGGTCGCCGTCGTTGAAGACCGCACGATAAATCCTGCGAAGAGTGTCGACGGTCTCAAGACGAAGGCGACGGATATCAAGATGGCGGCGGGACAGAAACTCACGGTCGAGGGCAAGCTGACCTCGACGGACGATACGACGATTGAGGCAGATGATCTCGACCTCGGCACGGGTAAGGTCAATGTCGGCAAGCAGCTCACACTCGAAAAGGCAAATAAGGCGCAGACCATTAATGTTGGTACGGGGGCGGGAGACTGGAATATTGACAACACTGCTTACGGCAAGATCAAGATCGGCGGCGGGACGCAGACGGGTGACGTGAACATCAAGGGCGCGACGTTCAAGAAGCCCTCGGACATCGAAACGACGGGCAATGTCAAGCTGACGGGCACGACGAAGGCGGGCGCGGACGGCAAGTCCGACATGAAAATCAAGGCACATACAGCAGAGCTGCCGACGGCGGCGGATACGCTCGCCGTCAAGAACCTCACGCTCGACCTTTCGGGAGGGCTTGATCTCGGTGCAGGTAAAATCCTCGGACAGCAGGACGGCAAGGTCAAGGTCAGCGGTGTGCCGTCGGGCAAGGATATCTATATTAAGAATGATGCCAGCGGCGTGCCGTCCACGGGCTATCATATTTCCTATCGCTCGATCAACGACACGCTCGACGGCTTCGGCGGCTTTGATGTCGCGGGCGATCAGAACCTCTACTTCTACGGCGGTACGGTCAAGAAGTCCATCAACGCGGCGGGCAAGCTCGGTGTCGAGGTACGCGAAAACCTTGAACTTGAGGGGGAAGGTGCAAAGCTCACGATCGGCGCAGATCCGACGCAGACGGGGCATGATCCCGCCTCTGTCATCACGGGTGGCTTTACCGTAAAGAGCGGCAAGAGTGTCACCGTCAAGGGCAAGGGCGCGGGGATCAGTGTCAATACAGCACAGGCGATTACACTGGAGAACAATGCCGCATTCAAGGTTGAGGGGGACGAAGCGCAGGTTGGTCTGCATTCGCGCGGCAACAAGGTCATCTTTGGCGACGATGCCTCCCTCGCGATCTCTGGCAGCAAGGCGAATGTACAGGCGACGGGAACAGAACTCGATCTCGATGCACGTGCGAAGATCAACCTCGGCAATGACAGCGCGGGCTATCTCGCCCTCAATGTCGATGCGGTCAATGAAACTGCGGGCGAAGACCATACGACGAACATCACGGGCAAGGGCAGGCTCGATCTTGCTCCGCGCACTACAGGCAGGGCAATGACGGTCGATAACAATGCGGCGGGTGCAGGTCTCCACATCACGGGCGATCAGCTCAATGGAAAGCTCTTCGGCAGTGATTTCGGCGAACTGAGTCTCGGCAACGAGGCGACGGGCGATGTCACGATCGACGGCATCACAGCGAATAACAGCGTCACGATCCGCACGAAGGATACGAACAAGGTCACCATCGGCACGAACGGGCTGACGGTCGGCAGCAACCGCCGCGTGACGCTCAAGACCGGATCGGTGGAGAACTCGGGCGGCACGGGCACGATGACTGTCGGCGCGGGCAGCGCACTGAACCTCTATACGAACAGCATCGCAAACCTCGCAGCGCATGGGAGCAGTCCGTCCGTCACGGGCACGGGCACGCTCGGCATTGGCACGTATGACGGCACGAAGACCATCGGCCTCGGTGACGGCGCAATGGGCGACCTACAGCTGACGAACAACAAGTTTACAGATGTATTCGGTCCGAATTTCTCGCATTACGCCATCGGCAACGGTACGCAGGGCACCATCAATGTGAAAAATTCTTCCCTCGGGAAGGACGTGACGCTCCAAGCGGATCACATCAACTTTGCGGGAGACATGACGCTTGCGGCGGACAAGACGCTCGTTGTCAACGCCAAGACGGCGGCGAACCAGACGGCGGGCAAGATCACGGCGCATAAGCTCGCACTCCTCGGCGGCAATATCGCACTCGAAAAAGACAACGAAATCGGCACGCTTGCGGCGAATGCGCTCTCCGTGAAGGTCAAGTCCGATGCCTTGACCATTGGGCAGATCACAACGCCTGCGGGTGCGCCTGTCGCTTCGAGCACCATCAAGGGCGTGACGTCGGGAGAAGCCGGCGGTACGGCGGGCGACATCGTGCTTTCCGCCAATGCTATGACCTTCACCGAGGGTGTCGAGGGCACGGGTCTTACCCTGCCAGAGAACCTCTTTGGCGGCAGCAAGATCAAGGACGGATTCAAGCACGTCTATCTTGGCCGCGAAGACGCGACGGGCGCGACGAAGGTCGGCGGTACGCTGAACTTTGTCGATCCGACGACGATTCGCTCGGGTAAGACAGCAGGAACAATGACGGTCGACAGCGCGGCGAAGATTACGACGAACGGCAATGATTTTGCGCTCGAATCGAAGGATCTGACGACCGCAGCGGGAAGTTCCGTCGATACGGGGACGGGCAATCTTACGCTCAAGACCGACAAGATCGACCTCAACGGCAAGATGAAGGGCAAGAAGGCACTCAATATCCTGCCGATGTCCCACAATCAGGACATCAGCCTCGGTGCGGATGATCCGACGAAGCTCTCGCTGCTCAATCGCTATTTTGATGGCAGCGACCGCACCTTCTGGGAATACGAAATCGTTAACATCGGCGACAAGGGGGGCGGCGGCCGCCTCTACCAGAGCGGCACGATTGACACGCCCTTCCGCGTCAACATCCAGCAGGCGATTACGAGCGGCACGGGCGGTGTCAATATCGCGGGCACGATTAAGACGAACGGAAAGGACTACAGCATCGTCAGCCGTGAGGTCAATCTGAACAATGCAACGATTTCTGCGGACGATCCGAATGGTGTGCACCATGGCAACGTCACCATTCAGGCAGATACACTCAACCCCACAAACAGTAAAATCACGGGTCATGGAGATGTGACCTTTGATACCTATACCCCGGGGAAGTCGATCCACTTCGGTACGGGTGGTTCTGCTTCGGATTTCAGTCTGCCGTCGAATATTTTCAGCGGCACGGGTCTCCTGCAGAAGAATGCAGACGGCAGGGGCTTCCGCAAGATCCGCATCGGCGGACAGAATGCGGGCGATGTCTCCGTCGGCAACGTCGATCTGCCCGAGGGACTCGCGGATACACTTGCCATCAAGTCGCGCGGTACGGTGAGCTCGACGGGCGTTCTGAAATCCGTTCCGACTCTTGAGGTGGAGGCGAACTCCGTCAACCTTACGGGGCCGAACGAGATCAAGAACCTTGGCAATATCACGTCCGCCGCAGGCGTTTCGATCGAGACGAAGGGCGGAACGAACGTCACGGGTGTGATCACGGGCAATAACGCTCCGATCAATATTACAAACAAAAATGGCGGCAATGTCACAATCGCACCCGGCGGGCAGATCGTTGGTACGGGTACGTCCGATGTCGTCATCGAAGCGCGGGGCGGCGCGTTCAAGAACAAGCGCGGCGCAAGTGCTATCCAGACCGCCCCCGGCCAGCGATATGTTGTTCATACGGAGGACTCCGTCGAGAACGAGATCGACGGGCTTGTATTCCAGTTCCGCAAATACGGAGTGGACTACAACAATCGCAGCGCCTTCCCTGTTCCGCCCGGCAAGAATGCCATGTTCTACAAGTACCAGCCTGAGCTCAAGCTCTACTCGACACGTACCTACGGTGACGACAATTCGGCCTTCTTCAACTCGACGGCAGGTTTCCACATCGTTGATGACGGGAATGCCAAGCGCCGTGCACTCGACAAGGCGGAGGTCGACTATATCCGCGACCATGTGATTGACTCCGGTACGCACAATTTCGGCACGACGAAGCTGACGAATGTCAATGCCGACGTCAATACGGCGGACGGTACGGTGACGAATGCATTTACCGATGTCAATATGCGGTCGGGCGCACATACCTACGGCTCGGATTCGACCATTGCCAATGAGAAGATTACCTATCAGGGGCACAATGATCTCAACTACAAGATCACGGTCGACTACCGCATCGTGCCGCGTGAAGTTACGGTCACAGGAAAGACGGAGACCGTGAACTACGACGGCACGGCACACAGCTACACGGGCAACGCAGGTGTCACATTCTCGAATTTCGCGAACAGCCAGACGGCGATGACGGCCGGCATCTCGGGCTCTGTTTCCTATACCCCGATCGCGGACGTGACCAAGCCAACGGGCTACGCACAGGGCGCTGTCCATGCGGGCGAGTACAGTGTTGACCTGAAAAACAGCACGCTTGCGGCAAACAATTATAAATTCAAGTATGTACCGGGCAAGCTGACGATCAAACCGATCGATATCCACTTCACTGCGCCGGGCGGTGAACGCATCTACGGTGCGCCGAACGACAGCGTGACGATTCCTGCGCCATCGTATACAGGGGCGCTTATCTCAGGTGACAGTTTTGCGAAGTACTCGGTTACGGCAATGGACGGCAGCAATCCGGTTACGGAGCGCACAGGTGTTGGCACATACGCGATGACACTTAACGGTGCTGCTCTTGCACCCGGTAGCCGAAGCCTTGCGACGGACTACAACATCACCTCGACCACGGGGACGCTGACGATCAAGAAGCGTCCGCTGACGATCACGGCGGGCGACAAGTCGCGTGTCTACGGCGATGCGAATACGACAGCGGGCTATGTCAACAATACGGCGAAGGTCAACGTCGGCGCGACAACCGCGACGACGGGACTCGTCAACGGCGATGCCATTGACGATGTGACGGAGACGATCGATCCGACAGCAATCGTCACGACAAATGCAGGCACGGCAGGTCTTTGGACAAAGGCGAGCGCCGCGCACTTCTCTTCGGGGACGGCAAACAATTACAACATCACCTACGTTGACGGACATTTCAATATCACGAAGCGTGCACTGACGCTCGTGGCGGGCGATAAGAGCCGTATCTACGGCACGGCAAACAGCACTGCGAACTACGTGAATGGGACGAATCTCTTCCGTGTCAAGGCGGGCACGAATCTCGTGAACGGCGATACGATCTCCTCGGTGACGGAGACGATTGATCCGCATGCGACCGTCACGACGGACGCAGGAACGGCCGGGCTCAAGACGAAGATTGCGGGTGCAGTCTTTGGTACGGGCAACGCGAACAACTACGATATTTCGTATGAAGATGGCAGCTTTGCCATCACGCCGCGCGATCTGACGCTGCGTGCAGGAAACAAGACGCGCATCTACGGAACGGAGAACAGCACCGCCGTCTACACGGGCGGTACGACGAAGTTCCGCGCGGATGCAGCGACCGCGACCACGGGCTTGGTGAACGGCGACACCGTCACCGATGTCATAGAGACCACGAATGCGACACGCACGTCGAACGTCAATGACACGGGGCTCAAAACCTCGATCACGAACGCGCACTTTGGCACGGGCAAGGCATCGAACTACCACATCACCTACGTGGACGGCGGCTTTGCTGTCACGAAACGCGACCTCTACATTGCAGCGGGCGACAAGAGCCGCGCCTACGGTGCGGATAATGCGACGGCGCACTATGTGAACGGTACGAGGCGTCTCAATGTGCGCACGGCAGACGCTGCGACGGGGCTTGCGAACGGAGATGTGATTTCGAGTGTCACAGAGATAATCGATCCGCTGGCGACGGTCACGACGGACGCGGGTATGCCGCACCTCTGGACGCGCGTCTCTGACGCGCAGTTCGGTGCGGGACTTGCCTCGAACTACGCGATTCACTACGCAGACGGCAGATTTACCATCTCGCCGCGCGAGGTGCTGATCACGGCGGGCAGTGCCTCCCGTGACTACGGTGCACCGAATCCCGTCATAACCGCATACACGATTGAGCGCGGCGATCATGCGTCGCAGCGCGGCCTGCTTGCGGGCGACGACATCAGCGGCATCGCATCATACTATGATGCAGGGATGCATGCGACCACACGCGGCGGTATCTATCGGGGCGTGATCCACGTCGATCCCGCCTCGGTTACGGCGGGCTATACGGGGGCAACGGCACGCTCCAACTATCACTTTAACTATGCGCCCGGGGATCTGACCATCGCTATGCGCGGCTTCGATATGGGCACGCCTGAGGGCAGGGCCGTAACGACGGGGAGTTCCTCTGCGGCGCAAATTACGGCGGGGCTGACGGGCACCCATTCTGCTGCGGCAAGAATCGGAGGCTCGGGTACAAGTCGGCGGAGCACGGGCGGCATCGGCGGAGCGTCCGTCGGCGGGAATGCAGGGGACTCTGTGACAGCGGGGGCATCCTCAACGGGAGCGCTGCGGGATACGAGTTTCGCCGATGGTGTAACTGTTCAGATGCCGCAGAATACGGCATCGTCGCACTGGACAAACCGCGTCGTACTGACGGCGGGGAGCACATCGGAGGCGCATGACTTCGTCGAGCACAAGGACGGCTCGTTTGGCTTCGACCTCGGCAGGACGCGCGGTGACCGCGGCTTCCATCCTGAGAATCCGGCGAACAATACGTCTGAGGCAATTCCTGTACTCTTTACGGATGGCGGAACGCGTGACCTTGACGGTATCTATACAGTCAACTACGCGCCGGATAAGCTGGCGATCAAGCCATCCTCGAAGAAGGTTGACATTCCGGACCCGAAGGAGATTCGCAGCGCTTCGAAACAGGCACTCAGTTTCCTCTATCAGACGGCGAACGGCTCTTTTGCGGTGACGTTTGGCAACGGGATTGTGACGCTCTATCCGAAGGACGATGCCGCTCTCACCATAGTCACCAGCGAAGATCGCAAGGCCGAGCGTGCCGTGCTCGCTTCGGGGCTTCTCACGTCAATCGAGGATCTCGGCGTGACCCCTGTGGAGATTCGCGCCGTCTACATCTTCAATGTGATGGAGGAGTAAACGGCAGAAGGGTAAAACTTCATAAATCATATGCTGCTTGGGGCTGCTGTACGAAGCTTTTAGTTTCGTGCAGCAGTCCCTTCTTTGTGTCCCTTCGATTGCTTCAAAAAAATCATTTTGACTTTTTGTCATTTTGCTCTTGACTTTTTGCTTTTTACCGTGTATATTCAGTATAGCTTTTGATTAGCACTCGGTTTTAGAGAGTGCTAACAGCGACTGAAACGTGTTGAAAGGAGAGGAGAGGGGTGAATGTCGGACGATCTGGACGCACGCAAGAGTCAGATCCTGTGGGCGGTTGTCGATGACTACATTGCATCGGCAGAGCCGGTCGGATCACGCACCCTTGCGAAGAAATACAATCTCGGCATCAGCCCTGCCACCATTCGGAACGAGATGGCGGATCTCGAGATGCTCGGCTATCTTGAGCATCCGCACACATCCGCCGGACGCATTCCATCGTCGAAGGGGTATCGGTTCTACGTCGATGGGCTTCAGCCCGTCGCCCCGGTGACGGATGCCGAGAAGCAGAAGATTCACGACTGGTACAACAGACGCGTGCGGCGGCTTGACGAGGTCTTTCAGGAGACGGCACGGCTGATTGCGGATGTGACGCATAATGTATCACTCGTACTTGCGCCGCAGGCGGCGCAGTCGACGTTCCGCATGCTGCAGTTCCTGCCGCTCGATATGACGCACGCAATTGCCGTGCTCATGACGGATGCGGGTTTCGTTGAAAACCGTATCGTCGAGATCCCTGATGGTGCGACGTTCGCAGATTTTCAGCGCATGGCGGGGGCGGTCAACATGACCCTCTCGGGGAAGGCGCTCAGCGATGTGACGAAGACAGATATGCGCCGCGTGCGCGATGCCATCGGCGATGAATCCATTTTCGTCGCGGCAGTGGAGGTCATGCACCGTGCGCTCGAAGGGCGCTCGGAGGAGCGCCTCTACCTCGGCGGCACGGCACAGCTCCTCGGCAACCCCGAGTTTCAGGATCTCGAGCGCGTCCGCGCGATGCTGCTCGTCCTCGAGCGTGAGGATCTCGTCAAGGACATCCTGCACACGCACGCGGGCGAGGGCCTTGAGGTCACGATCGGGCGCGAGAACAAGAGCAGCACATTCTGGGACAGCAGTTTCATCACGGCGACATACCATGTCGACGGCAGGCTGCTCGGAACGATTGCCGTGCTCGGTCCGACGCGCATGGAGTACGCGAAGGCAATGCGTATTTTGGACTATGTAAACACAAACCTGACAGAGATGATCTATCAGCTGAAATGGTAGGAGAGGTGAACAGCTTGCAGGAAAACGAAGAGATGACCGCAGAGGAGCAGCCCGTGGACGCAGTGACGGATACGGAGGAGGCTCCCGCAGAGGGCGTCGTGGAGGATGTCCCCGCAGAGGAGGACAAGACCGCCGCACTCGAGGCGGAGGTGCAGGAAAAGAACGACCGCATCCTTCGGCTTCAGGCGGACTTTGAGAACTTTCGCCGCCGTACGGCGAAGGAGAAGGAGGAACTCGCCGCCGTCATCACACAGAATCTGCTTACCGATCTCCTGCCGCTGCTCGACAACTTCGAGCGGGCAATGGCGGTGGAACAGACGGATGTGGAGGCATTTCAAAAGGGTGTGGAGATGATCTTCACGCAGCTCCGCGAGGTGATGGAAAAGCATGGGCTTGAGCACATCGACGCGGAGGGACAGCCCTTCGACCCGAATGTACATCAAGCGGTCATGCGTGTCGAGAATTCCGATGTGGAGGACGGCACGATCACACAGGTCTTGCAGAAGGGCTACCAAGCAAAGGGCAGGGTCATCCGCCCCGCCATGGTGCAGGTAGCCGGTAACTAAGAGAATAAGATCTATAAGATTTTGGAGGAATATAAAATGGCTAAAGTAATTGGTATCGATCTTGGAACGACGAACTCCGTTGTCTCCGTCATGGAGGGCGGCGAGCCGACCGTCATCACGAACCCCGAGGGCAGCCGCATCACACCGTCCGTCGTGGGCTTTACAAAGGACGGGCAGCGTCTTGTCGGTCGTCTCGCAAAGAACCAGGCGGTCTCGAACCCCGACCGCACGATTTCATCCATCAAGCGTCATATGGGCGAGGGCAACTATCATGTGACGATCGACGGCAAGAATTACACACCGCCCGAGATCTCCGCGATGATCCTGCAGAAGCTCAAGAGCGATGCGGAGGCATATCTCGGCGAGACCGTTTCGCAGGCGGTTATCACCGTCCCGGCGTACTTCAACGACAGCCAGCGTCAGGCAACGAAGGATGCGGGCAAGATCGCGGGGCTCGAAGTCCTGCGCATCATCAACGAGCCGACGGCGGCGGCGCTTGCCTACGGTCTCGACAAGGATCAGGACGAGACCGTACTCGTATTCGACCTCGGCGGCGGTACGTTCGACGTGTCCATCCTCGAGCTCAGCGAAGGTGTGTTCGAGGTCAAGGCGACGAACGGCGACACGGTGCTCGGCGGCGATGACTTCGACAAGAAGGTCATGGACTGGATGGTCGAGGAATTCAAAAAGGAGAACGGCATCGACCTCTCGCA
>ERZ773054.1371-NODE-1371-length-14952-cov-19.748540_pt1 | contig 14952 bp, 14 predicted proteins | sample MGYA00580630_ERZ773054 | MGnify/ENA primary metagenome ERZ773054 (study PRJEB29015, sample SAMEA2737994) | human oral metagenome | biome: human oral; feature: human-associated habitat; material: dental | place: China | collected 2115 ... | reverse complement strand
GCAGATTCGCCTCCTCGAGCCGGTGACGAGCCTCCTCATCGCCCGCCTCCATGCGCTGTGCGAGTTCGACCTCCTCCTCTGCCGTCAGGAGCGGCACATGGCCAATCTCCTTGAGGTACATTCGTACGGGATCATCGAGGGATATCCCCTCCGGAACAGAGAGGTCGATCTCGATCTCTTCCTTCTCCGGCGGCTCATCATCTGCGGGCTCTTCCGCCGCTGTGGCCTGTACATCATCGACGATCTCAACGCCCTCGTTGCTGAACCGCTGATACATATCGTCCATTTCGTCGGGGGACATATCCTGTTTTTGCAGTGCGTCAATGAGTTCACCGTAGGTCAGCGTACCGCCATTCTGCTTGCCTTTGGCAAGCAGGCGTTCAATGATCTCGGTGCTCGGCGCTTCTTTCTGCTCCGTCCCCTCTGCCATAGTACGCTCCTCCTTATCGTGTATTCGCAAGGCAGCTGTCTGCCTTATAAGTCAATATTCCCCTGCAGTTTGCGCAGACGCACCGGGTGACGGAGTTTCCGCAGGGCCTTGGCCTCAATCTGACGAATGCGCTCGCGCGTCACGCCGAAGCTCTGTCCGACCTCCTCGAGTGTGCGCGAACGCCCGTCCTCGAGGCCGAAGCGCAGACGCAGCACCTCCGCCTCACGCGGTGCGAGGGTCTTCAGCACATCTGCAATCTGCTCTTTGAGCAGCATCATCGATGCGGCATCCGCAGGGTCAAGCGCCGCCTCATCCTCGATGAAATCGCCGAGGTGGGAGTCCTCCTCCTCCCCGATCGGTGTCTCGAGCGACACGGGTTCCTGCGCGATCTTCATGATCTCGCGCACACGCGCCGTGCTCAGCCCCATATGCTTTGCCACCTCATCGGGGGTCGCGTCGCGTCCGAGTTCCTGCAGCAGCTGCCGCGAGATACGGATGTACTTGTTGATCGTCTCGACCATGTGGACGGGGATGCGGATCGTACGCGCCTGATCGGCGATCGCGCGCGTAATCGCCTGCCGAATCCACCATGTCGCATAGGTGCTGAATTTATAGCCCTTGCTGTAATCGAATTTCTCAACGGCCTTCAAGAGGCCGAGATTCCCCTCCTGGATGAGATCGAGAAAGAGCATGCCGCGCCCGACGTAGCGCTTGGCAATGCTGACGACCAGGCGCAGGTTCGCCTCCTCAAGGCGATGCCGCGCACTCTCGTCGCCCGCCTCCATACGCCGCGCGAGTTCGATCTCCTCATCCGCCGTAAGCAGAGGAACCCGGCCGATTTCCTTGAGGTACATGCGGACAGGATCGTCGACGGCGACGCCCTCCGGAACACTGAGCTCCGTCTCGAGGTCAAGCTCTGCGTCGTCTTTATCGAGATCTTCTTCGAGGTCCGCCGGCTCCTCGCCGATCATCTCTCCGGCCTCTGTATCGTCCACAATCTCCACGTTCCCGTCGATGAGGCGCTGATACAGCATGTCCATCGCGTCGGGGGTCATCATCTGCTGCTCCAGCGCTTCGACCAGCTCGCTGCAGGTGAGCGTATCGCCGTTCGCCTTGCCCCGCTCCAAGAGCTCGTCCATGCGCTCGGTGCCGCGCTCTTCTTCTCGTTCAATCAATGCTGCCGCGGTCTGCATGCTGCCCCCTCCCTTCGCTCTCTAAAATCATCAAAATAAAGCCTATCGTTTCACATATCAAAATAAAAGCAATCAACAAACAGTTTCCTCGGTATCATTCGTACAGATTTTCATGGGTGAGTTCATCCTGGATTCTTTTCACCTGGTTTAATTCGTCAATGTATGCCGCTTTTCCTTCTTGCATCATCTCTTCCGCACGATGCGTGTGCCGCGCGAGCTGCTGCGTCAAATATGCGCGCCGCAGCGTGCCGAGCGCCTCCCGGCAGGAATCTGCCGTCCGCCCGTCCTCTACGAGGGCGCGCGAAATCTCCGTGCCCGCATCCGCCGGCAGCGCCGCGATGAAATCGGCGTCCAGTGCCCCGCCCTGTGCCAGGCGGCGCTCCATTGAACGGAAGATCTCCCCAAGGAAGTCGTCGGGGAAATCGTCTGACGGAACGACGGATAAAATTCTCATGAGAAGATCCGCATCGCGCCAGACTGCAGCAATCAGCTCACGTCCGGCACGCCGCAGGACATCGTCCGGCTGACGCGTCGGCGTGCGCTGCGGCGTCTGCACGGAGGTCTCCCGGGGCCTTCCCTGCCGCAGGTAGCTCCGCAGCGCATCGGCAACGACCCCCTCGTCGAGGAACAGCTCCGCCGCCGTCCGCCGCATGTAAGCGCCGCGTGCGACCTCATCCAGATCCGCGAGCACGGGCAGCATCTCCGCAAGCGCTGCACGCCGTCCGTCAATCCCGTCCGCCATATGCGCACGCACATGCCGCAGACGATATTCGGGCGCGGGCACCGCCGTCTCAACGAGCGCACGGAATGCCGCCGCGCCATGGGTACGGACATATTCGTCGGGATCCTTGCCGTCCGGCAGGAGGAGAACACGCACCTCTGCCGTGCGGCCGCGTACCGCAGCGAGTGCGCGCAGGGTTGCCTCCTGCCCCGCCGCATCGCTGTCATAGCAAAAGACAATGCGCGGCGCGCGGCGCAGCAGCAGCGCCGCATGGTCACTCGTGAACGAGGTACCGAGCGTCGCTACGACATTCGCTGCGCCCGCCTCCCATGCAGCGATCGCGTCCATATAGCCCTCGACCACAATGGCGCAGCCCTCCTGCGCGATGGCGCGATGTGCACGGTCAAGGCCGAAGAGGAGCTTTCGCTTGTTGAATACGGGCGTCTCCGCCGTATTGAGATATTTCGGCTTCGCATCGCTGAGCGCGCGTCCGCCGAATCCGACGACGCGGCCGCGCTCATCCGCGATGGGAATGATGACGCGGTTGCGGAAGCGGTCATAGACCCCGCCCCCGCGCTCACGCACGGCGGCAAGCCCCGCGTCGACGAGAATCTTCTCCGAGATGCCGCGTTTTTTGAACGCATCGGAAAGCTTCGACCACGCATCCGGCGCAAAGCCCAGCTGATAGCGCTCGATCGCTTCGTCCGTGATGCCGCGCCCCGCGAGATACGCCTTGCCCGCTGCACCGTAGCGCGTGACGGTGAGGCAGCTGTGGAAAAAATCCCGTGCAAGCGCATTCGCGCGCCGCAGATCGTCCAGCGCCCGCAGGCGCGCCTCCTCACGCGCATCACGTTTTCGCTCCGGCAGGGGAATGCCGAGCTGCTCCGCCTGGCGTTTGATCGCCTCGAACGGTGTGATGTGCTCCATGAGCGATATGAATTTAAATGCATCGCCGCCCGCGTGGCAGCCGAAGCAGTAGAAGAAGCCCTCGGCCGGCACGACGGAGAACGATGCGGTCTTTTCGTTATGGAAGGGACAGCAGCCCCAGTAGCGGTTGCCCTTGCGCTTCAGGGAGACATAGCCCTGCACGACGGCGAGAATGTCGGTCTGAGCGCGCACCTGCTGCACGAACGCCTCCATCCTCGGGTCACGCATAGGTTTCTCCTTTATTAGATTGGTTTGATCGTCATCTGATCGACGGGCGGGATGTAGATCTCGCGGAAGAGCGCGACGGCATAGCTGTCCGTCAGCCCCGCCACGTAGTCCACGACGCACTGCTCACGCCCCCACTTTTCCGCACGAGCGATAAACTCGCGCGGGAGGGTGTCGAAATAGACGGTGAAGTGGTCCATCAGCGCACGCAGAACAAAGCCCGCCTGTGCACGCTCATGGGCGAGCGTCTTGGAGTGGTAGATGTGTTCAAACATAAAGGCGCGGAACGTGTCCATCACATGCTGCACCGCATCCGAGAGCGCCGCATCCCCGCGTGCCTCCGAGGTGATAATCATGTCGGATACCATGCTCGTAATCATCGCCGAGATATCCGTGCCGAACACGTCCCGCACCTCGGCGGGCAGCTCCTCGGCCGTGAGGAGCCCCGCACGGATGCTGTCGTCGTAGTCGTGGCAGAGATAGGCAATGCGGTCGGCGATGCGCACGATCCGCCCCTCGAACGTCGTCGGCATCCCCTTGCCCGTGTGGTTCAGGATGCCGTCCCGCACCTCGTTCGTGAGGTTCAGCCCGTGCCCGCCGCGCTCTAAGATCTCAACCATGCGCAGACTTTGCTCGTTGTGCGCAAAATGACCCGTGATCTCCTCCACGACCGCCTCGCCCGCATGCCCAAAAGGCGTATGCCCGACATCGTGCCCGAGCGCAATCGCCTCCGTCAGATCCTCGTTGAGCCTGAGGCCGCGTGCGATCGTACGTGAGATCTGCGCCACCTCAAGGCTGTGCGTCATGCGCGTGCGGTAGTGATCGCCCGCGACAATGTAGACCTGCGTCTTGTGCTTGAGCCTTCGGAACGATTTGGAGTGAAGAATGCGGTCGCGGTCACGCTGGAACTTCGTGCGGAAGGGGCACTCCTCCATGGGATGACTGCGTTTCGCATCTGCACTGCGTGCCGCAAGCGGGGAGAGGAGTGCATCCTCCTGCGCCTCAAGCCGTTCCCGAACGGTCAAGGCCGTCACCTCCCGCTTACTTAATCACCATGACGGGGATCTTCGACTCCTCAATCACCTTCTGACTGACGCTGCCGATGAGCACTCCCTTGAGGAGGCCGAGGCCACGGCTGCCCATGATGATCATGTCGCTGCCCTCTTCATCCGCGACCTCGAGAATACTCTTTGCGATGCTGCCGCTCTTGACGTGCTTGCGCGCCTTGCGGTCGCCCGAGAGCTTCTCCCAGATGCGTTCAAAGACGATATGGCTCGGGATGTCCTTGTTGATGTTGCTCGCAACGTAGACGAAATCAAGCTCTGCATTGCACTTCTCCGCGAAGAAGAGTGCCTCATCGACCGCCTTGCAGCCGCCGACCGAGCCATCGACCGGAACGAGAATCTTTTTGATCTTGCTCATCTTAATCCCTCCTAATCACGTTTTAGCAAGAGTATTTACTAAGGTATCAGTATATTTCGATGATTGAAGGATAAAATCCTCTCTCTGCGAAAAAAAAGTATCATCTACAGCAGGCCTTCCTCGGAAAAACTGAAGAACGCCTCTCCGCCGAGGATCACATGATCCGTCACGGGAATGCCGAGCAGTGCGCCCGCCTCCTTCAGCACGCGCGTGATACGGAGGTCCTCCGCGCTCGGCGCAGGGTCCCCGCTCGGATGGTTGTGTGCGAGAATGATGTGTGCCGCCCCGCAGCGGATCGCGGGTTCAAAGACCTCGCGTGGGTGCACAAGGGTGTTGGTCAGCGTGCCGACGGATACCTCCGCAACCATCAGCAGCTCATTCTTCGAGCTGAGCGGCAGGACGAGGAAGTGTTCCCGCTTCTCCGCAGAAAGACGCGGCTGCAGCAGCTCTGCCGCCTCCGCTGCCTCACAGATGCGCGGGCGGCTCTTGGCCGCATACTGCGCCCGCCGTCCGAGCTCGAGCGCGGCAAGCACCGTCGCCGCCTTGGCCGTGCCGATGCCCGGGATACGCGCAAACTCGGCACAGGGCATGGAAAGGATCTCCTGCAGACCCGTCTCCCGAAACCGCGCGACGATGCCATGCGCCAGCGCGAGCACATTCTCCCCCGCGCGCCCCGTCCGCAGGAGAATCGCAAGCAGCTCCGCATCGCTGAGCGCCGCCGCGCCGCGTTCGATCAGACGCTCGCGCGGACGTTCCCCCTGCGGCAGATCACGCAGATTCATCCGCATCCTCCATCGCAACGCCCGCCCTGCGTGCAAGTGCTGCGACCGCGTGGAGCGGCAGCCCGACGACGTTCGAGAACGACCCGTGCAGCTCCTCGATGTAGATCGCCGCACGCCCTTGGATCGCGTATGCACCCGCCTTTCCCATCGGCTCGCCCGTCGCGACGTAGGCGGCGATCTCGTCCTGCGTGAGGGGTGCAAACCGCACGGTCGTCTCCACCGCATCCGTGTATTCGCATCCGTCCGTGACCCATGCGATCCCCGTGAGCACCGTATGCTGCCGCCCCTCAATCGCAGAGAGCATGCGGCGCGCCTCAGCGGCATCCCTCGGCTTCCCGAAGGACTGCCCGTTCACCACAACGGCGGTGTCCGCACCGAGCACAGCGTGCCCCGGATACTCCGCCGCCACCTTGCGCGCCTTGATGAGCGCATTGTAGACCACCGCATCACGCGGACGCTCCTCGTCCTTCACCTCATCCACGGCGGGCGTGATGGAGACAAATTTTGCCCCGATCTGCCGCAGGAGTGCACGCCTGCGCGGCGAGGCGGATGCCAGTATGAACATAGTCCCTCTCTAACTCAAAAAGGCACCGAAACTGTGTCGGTGCCTTCCACAAATTTCTCTGTTCAATTTGATTCGCCCCCGTGCGGGCTTTTTCCTGCAAATATTTATAGCAAATATCGCAGATACACATAGACCGTCGAGAGGACGATCGTCAGCAGCATGAGCGGGAACCCGATCTTAAAGTAGCGGATAAAGCTGATGTGCACGCCGCGCTCCGCCGCCATCCCCGCCACGATGAGGTTCGCCGACGCGCCGACGAGCGTACCGTTGCCGCCGAGACACGCGCCGAGCGCGAGCGACCACCAGAGCGGCTCGAGGTTCGTAATCCCCATCGCGCCCATGTTTTGAATCAGCGGAATCATCGTCGCCACAAACGGGATGTTGTCGAGCACGGACGAGATGATCGCGCTCATCCAGAGGATCAGCAGCGCCGTTGCCGTCAAGTCTCCCCCGGTTGCTTCTACCGCAGTTTCAGCCAGCTGTGCAATAATGCCAACTTCGATTAATCCGCCGACCGCGATAAAGAGCCCGATGAAGAAAAAGATCGTCGGCCACTCGACCGCGTGCATCGCCTTCTCCACGAGATGCTCGCTGCCGCCCGCGAGGAGGAGCAGCAGGAATCCGCCCGTAAGCGCGATCAGCGAGGACTCGATGTGCGTAAAGGAGTGCGTGAAGAAGCCGAGAATCGTGAGCCCCAGCACGAAGAGCGAACGCTTTAAGAGGCTGTGATCCGTGATCGCCGCCTTCTCGTCCATCTGCATCAGCTCCGCCTGCAGCGCGGGCGTTGTGACGAGGTCCTTGCGATAGATCGCGGCCATGATGAACATGACAACCACCATCGAGATGATCGCAATCGGTGCGAGGTGCTCGATGAACATGACGAAGGTCAGCTCCTTCACCGCACTGCCGATCATGATGTTCGGCGGATCGCCGATGAGCGTCGCCGTGCCGCCGATGTTCGATGCAATGATCTGCGTCAGGAGATACGGCATGGGGTCGAGCTTTAGGATCTTCGTGATGCTGAACGTCACGGGCACCATGAGGAGCACGGTGGTCACGTTGTCGAGAAAGGCGGAAAAGACCGCCGTAATCAGACAGAGATAGACGAGAATGCGGCGCGGCTCCGCCTTTGCCGATTTCGCCGCCTTGATTGCGACGTAGTCGAACAGCCCGGTCTCCTTTGTCACACCAACGAGGACCATCATGCCGACGAGGAGCCCCAGCGTCTCAAAGTCGACATGGTGCAGTGCCGTCTCCTGCGAGAGGATGCCGAGCAGCATCATGAGCACTGCGCCGATCATTGCGGCAACCGTGCGGTGAATCTTCTCCGAGACAATCACCATATACATCACAACAAAGATTATCGCGGCCAACGTTTCCATGTAAGCGCCTCCTTTGTGGACCAAATTTTGCGAGCGGCACACACAGACTGCCGCCGCGCACGACTTTGTTCATTTTATCACAAGGTTCAAACAGGTGACAAGTTTTTTCCGTGTACAATTTTGTGGATGAACCGAAACGGGGCTGCTCCAAGGTCAAACGACCTCGCAGCAGCCCCCATGTGGAATCTCCGTATCCCCGTTACCGCTTCAAACATTCTCCGTTTGTCGCGATCACGTTCTTATACCAGTAAAACGATTTCTTGCGATATCGTGCGAGCGTTCCCGACCCGTCGTCGTTGCGGTCGACGTAGATGAAGCCGTACCGCTTTGACATCTGCGCCGTCGACGCGCTCACGAGATCGATGCAGCCCCACGTCGTATAGCCCATGACGGGCACGCCGTCGGCGATCGCCTCCTCCACCTGCACGAGATGATCGTTCAGGTAATCGATGCGGTAGTCGTCGTTCACTGTCATCCCATCCGCACCGTCCGCGACGAGCACATCCTTCGCCCCAAGCCCATTCTCGACAATAAACAGGGGCTTCTGCCAGCGGTCATAGTAACGATTGAGCACGAGCCGCAGTCCCTGCGGGTCGATCTGCCACCCCCACTCACTCGCCGTGAGGTATGGATTCTTCTTCCCGCCGAGGAGATTGCCGCCGCCCATCGTACCGCCCGCGCCCTCACAGATGCTGACGTAGTAGCTGAACGAGACGAAGTCCACCGTATGCTCCCGCAGCAGCCGCAGCTCCTCCTCCGTCGCACGGATCTCAATGCCGTTCTCGCGGAAGTAGCGCTTCATATAGCCGGGGTACACGCCGCGTACATGCATATCCCCGAAGAAGTCGTTGAAATGCTCCGCACGCATAACGGCGATCATGTCATCGGGCGCAGGGGTCAGTGGATACGTCGGCATCGCGAGAATCATGCAGCCGATCTGTGCCTCTGGAATAATCTCATGCCCAATCTTCGTCGCAAGTGCCGACGCGACGAACTCATGATGGCACGCCTGATAGAGGTCTTGGAGCGACAGCTCCGATTTCGGCGTCAGGATTCCACCCGAGAGGAGCGGCTCGTGCAGCACGGAGTTGATCTCGTTGAACGTCAGCCAGTACTTCACCTTGCCGCGGTAGCGCGTGAAGATCGTCCGCACGTAGCGCTCGTAGAAGCCGATGAGGTCATGGTTCATCCAGCCGTTGTATGCCTTTGCGAGATGCAGCGGCGTCTCGTAGTGCGAGATCGTCACGAGCGGCTCGATGCCGTATTTCCGGCACTCGTCGAAGAGATCGTCGTAGAACTGCAGCCCCGCCTCATTCGGCTCCGCATCGTCGCCGTTCGGATAGATGCGGCTCCACGCAATCGACGTGCGAAACACCTTGAACCCCATCTCGGCGAAGAGGGCGATGTCCTCCTTGTATCGATGATAGAAGTCGATCGCCGTAAGTTTCAGATTGTCCGCCGTCGGCTCTGCAGTCGGTGCGCCCGTGATGCCGCACGGCATGATATCCTGTATATCGATCCCCTTGCCGTCCAAATTGTATGCGCCCTCGCACTGATTTGCCGCGACCGCACCGCCCCAGAGGAAGCCCTTCGGAAATGCCATATCGTGCTCCTTTGCCGCTCGATGGCAGCACGTGCCGTATATTGTTTTACGCCAGTTCGATGCCGTTGTCCTGTGCGAGCTTGCGGATGATCGGCTCGGGCAGCTCCGCCGCCTTGGCGACAGCCGCCGGATCCGTCCCCGTGCGCAGGAGGTTCAGCGCCACGCTGATCACACCCTGCTTGCGCCCGCGGAACTCCCCCTCGCTGATGCCCTCCGCCTTGCCCGCCTCTTTGCCTTTCTCCCACGCAGTCTGAAGATCCGCCTCATAGCCCGCACGCATCGCCTCTACGCGCTGCGCACTCATCGAACGAATCAATTCTCCCACATTTGTCTCGCTCATTGCTCGTCCCATCCTTTCTGCTCTCCATACGACAATACACAAGTTTTCCAGTCCATCCTGCACCTTATGCAAATGAAACGTGCGGCGGCGGTATATGCTTTTCTGTCGCTGCTGTTCCCGCTTGCTCATCACAAGACGAAGACAAGTCCTGTGCCGCCAGTTCCTCCTGAAACCACCCCTCAAGGGCGTCATATTCGCGCTTGAAGGCAGGATCTTTCATCTTCTCTTTGTGGTATTCCGCAAATGTCATCACGACGGATTCCTCCTTCGATAATCCTCTCGGTACTCTTTGGCACGCGCGATTTCCTGCGGCGGGGTCTGCTGCGTTTTCTTGACGAAGCCGTTTGTCAGAACGGCCGTATCGCCTACGATAAAAAAGTACAGTACGCGTGTGATATTCCCACCAAAGGAAATACGCAGCTCCATAATCCCATCCGCAAGTTCCTTGGAGTGCGGTGCGCGAAGTTGATGTCCTTTCACTTCCAGTAGGCGAATGGTACGCGAAACCTTCGCATACATCTTCGCATCAAGGGAATCCAAGAATTCCACGATGGGGATTGTTCCATCCTCTTTCTCGTAGAAGACGACGTTCATCGATATTCCCCCAGTGTTTCTTTCTATCGGAATTATACCACAGAGTGCAATTCTGTTGCAATAAAGCAAAACCGTCCCCCGCAAGGGACGGCTGTAAAAACCTTACTTCTTCCGATAGATGATCGGGCTGCGCACGAGGTACTCAAACGGTGCGCTGAGGCAGTGGACGAGGCGTGAGAACGGGAAGAGGAACGCGACCGCCATCCACGAGAACATGTGGATGCGGAACATGAGCGGCACGTTCTCCATGTAGTCGATCTCTGGGCTGAGCGCAAGAACCGAGCGGAACCACGGCGAGATGGTCTCGCGGTAGTCAAAACCGCCCTGCACGGCGTTCAGCGTCGTGGACGCGCAGCCTGTGAAGATCGCAAGGAAGAGAAATAAGTAGAGCCACTTGTCCATCGTCGATGTGTTGACCGCCATGCGGTCCTTGCCGAAACGGCGGATGAGGAGCAGAATGAAGCCCCCGAAGAAGAGCACGCCTGCGGGCGCGCCGCCGCCGAGTGCGATCATGTGGTAGAGGTGCTCGTCGATGCCCGCCGCCTCGGTCATGAACTTCGGGATGAGCACGCCGATGACGTGACCGCCGAATGCCATGAGAAGTCCAAGGTGGAACATTGGCCCCGCAATCTTCAGATCGCTCTTGGAGAGGAACTGACTGGACTTCGTCGTCCAGTTCCGCTCAAAGACGGTGTAGCGCACAATCGTCCCCACGATGAGGAACGTGAACGCGATGTAGGGCAGGACGCCCCAAACAAATTGTTTCATTATGCTGTCCTCCCTTCGAGTCCTGCCGCCTCCGTGAGTACGACATCGAGGAGAAATGCGTAGGGCAGCTTCGCCTCGATCAGACGGTCGCGCAGGAGTTCCAGTTTCGGACGCACCTCGGTCAGGATGTGCAGCGACTCACGCTCGGGCACTGCTGCCGCGAGTTCGAGGATCGCGGGCAGGTAGTCGGGCAGCTCGTGATTGAGGTCATAGCCCGCATCGAGGAAGAGCTGCTTGTACGCGAGCATCTCCTCGGACTGCTTGCCGAAATCCGTACGGTTGTGCGTCGTGAGATAGAGGTTCGTGTTCTGCGAGAAGTCAAAGGCACGCACATAGGCATCCTCGAACTCCTGCGGGTCGCTCTCCCCGATGTAGCCGAAGAACTCCTCGAACACCTCGCGCGACTGCGGACGTTCGACATCTGCGACCACCGCCGCATGTGTGGGAACGCCCTCCCACCACTCTGCCGAGGGGTACTCGAACAGGTAGGAGGTGAGAAGGAGCGGTGTCTGAATGCGGTTCGTATCCATCAGCAGCACCCTCCGGGACAGGCATAGCCGACCGAGCCCTGCAGCTCGCGCAGCTTCTCATGCGTGACATCCTGCAGTCCTGCGGGGATGTTGAAGCGGTCGCGGCGCTTGGCAATGCCGAGCAGGCGGTACATCGCCTCGTAGGTCTCAAGGTCATGCGTGAGGTTCTCCGGCAGCTCCTCGCCCGTCTGCTTTGTGCGCATGACGGCGCGCAGCTCGAGCAGGACGCGCAGCACGCGCTCGATCGCGGCCTCATCGCCCGCCGTCAGCAGCTGTGCGAGGTAGGCGACGGGGATGCGCATCTCCGCCGCACCCGGGAAGAACACCTTCTCCTCCACGCGCCGCGCAATCGGGCTGAGGGGTGGTACATACCAGACGTTCGGCAGCGTGCGGTACTCCGGATGGAGTGGGAACGCAAGCTGCCACTCGGCGATCAGCTTGTACGAGGGTGAGTTCTGCGCCGCACGGATCCAGCGGTCGGGGATGCCCGCCGCCTGTGCCGCCTTCACGGTCTCGGGATCGTTCGGGTCGCAGAGCGCACCGAGGTACGCCTTGTAAATATCCTTCGGATCGGGCGTGGATGCTGCGGTCTTGACCTTGTCCGCATCGTAGAGCAGGACACCGATATAGCGCATACGCCCGACACAGCCGTCGCTGCACACGGTCGGCAGACCGTTCTCAAGACGAGGGAAGCAGAACGTGCACTTCTCCGCCTTGTTCGTCTCCCAGTTGTAGTAGATCTTCTTGTACGGGCAGGACGGAACGCAGTGCCGCCAGCCGCGGCAGCCGTCCTGCGAGATGAGCACCACACCGTCCTCGTCGCGCTTGTAGATCGCGCCCGAGGGGCACGCCGCAACGCACGCGGGGTTCAGGCAGTGGTTGCAGAGACGCGGCAGGTGCTTCATGAAGATGTCGTGGAACTCGAGCGTGATCTCCTGTTCCATCTTGCTGAGGTTGTAATCCTTGCGCGCGGACTGTCCGTCTGCGAGATCGTCCTCCCAGTTCGGGCCCCACTTGATCTCCATGCGCTTCTGCGTAATCAGCGAGCGCGGACGTGCGACGGGCTGATGATTGCGCCGCTTCGTGTGGATCAGCGTCTCATAGTCGTATGTCCACGGCTCATAGTAGTCGTCCATCTCGGGCTGCTGCGGATGGTAGAACAGCTTCGCCAGGCGCGTCATCATGCCGCCCGTTTTGAGGCTCAGCTGACCGTCCTTCAGCTCCCAGCCGCCCTTCCACTTCTCCTGGTTCTCCCACTGCTTCGGGTATCCGATGCCGGGCTTCGTTTCGACGTTGTTGAAATACATATACTCCGCGCCGCGTCGGTTCGTCCAGACGTTCTTGCAGAGGATGGAGCACGTGTGACAGCCAATGCACTTGTCCAAATTCATGACCATCGCAATCTGCGCTTTAATCTTCAAGCCAATCTACCTCCTCCATGCGCCGCACGACGACGTACGAGTCGCGCTGATTGCCCGTCGGGCCGTAGTAGTTGAAACCGTAGCTGAGCTGCCCGTAGCCGCCGATGAGGTGGGTGGGCTTGATGTGAATGTGTGTCGGCGTATTGTGCGTGCCCGCGCGCGTGCCCGAGATCTTCGAGCCCGGCACATTGATGTGGCGATCCTGCGCGTGGTGCATAAAGACACTGCCCTGCGGGAGGCGCGGCGAGACAACGACGCGCGAGGCGACGACACCGTTGCGGTTGTAGAGCTCGATCCAGTCGTTGTCCTTCACACCGATCTCCGCCGCGTCCTTCTCGCTCATCCATACGCTCTGTCCGCCGCGGAACATCGTGAGCATCTGCTGCGCGTCGAAGTACATGCTGTGTGTGCTCCACTTGTTGTGGGGCGTGAGGTACTTCAGCGTGATTTCCTTCTGCGTGCCGTTCAGCGACTTGTTCATCGGACGGAAGTCGAGGATCGGACGGTAGACCGCCTGTGCCTCGCCGAACTCGCGCATGACCTCGTGGTCCATGTAGAAATGCTGCCGCCCTGTCAGTGTGCGGAACGGGATCAGCTCCTCCACGTTGTTCGTAAAGGGCGTGTAGCGGCGGTTCTGGTTGCTGCCCGTAAAGGTCGGCGCGGTGATCGTCTCACGCGGCTGCGCGATGACCTGATCGTAAGTAAACCGCTCGTCCTCGCGATCCTTCGCTAGCTTCACGAGGTTGTCGAGACCCGTGCGCTTCTCGACCGCCTCCCATGCGCGGACAGCCGTCCTGCCGCAGGTGGTCGGGGACATTCCAAGCACTGCATCAATCGCCTGCCGCGCCTCATAGATCGAGGGGCAGCCGTAGGACACATAGTCCTTGTTCTGGATGATGCCGTTGCGCCGGCGGATCTCCTCGTAGTCCTCCGCCGAGTCCCACGTATTGCCGTGGCTCGCCGTCTTGCCGCCCGCATTCGGGCCGAGCGCGATCCACTTCTCATAGAGCTTCGTATAGTCGATGGTGTTGGACGCAATATTTGGCATCGTCTTACCGGGGATTGGCTCGCACTCGCCCTTGCTCCAGTCGCGCACGATGCCGTCCGGCTGTGCCAGCTCCGCCTCGCTGTCGTGGCCGAGCGGGGTCGCGGCGATGTTCGTGTACGGCGTGAGCTTTGCGTCCTTTGCCACCTCAGACACCGCCTGTGCCAGTGTGCGGTAGATGTCCCAGTCCGTGCGCGACTCCCAGAGCGGATCGACCGCCGGCTGGAAGGGATGGACGAAGGGATGCATATCCGTCGAGGAAAGATCCGTCTTCTCGTACCATGTCGCAGTCGGCAGCACGATGTCGGAGTAGAGCGCGTTGCCCGCCATGCGGAAATCGAGCGAAACGAGGAGATCGAGCTTGCCCTCGAGCGCACCGCCCGGCTTCTCCAGCTCCTCCTTCTCGCGCCACTTGACCTCCTGCGGGTGCGTCGCACAGTCCTCCTCCTGGAAGATGCTGTTCTCCGTGCCGAGGAGATACTTGAGGAAGTAGTCATTGCCCTTCGCGGACGAGCCGAGCAGGTTGCAGCGCCAGACAAAGAGGTTGCGCGGGAAGTTCTCGGGTGCATCGGGGTCTTCCCATGCGAATTTCAGCGACTTGTCCTTGAGACTCTTGACGATGTACTCCTTGATGCCGTCCGCGCCCTCGAAGCCCGCCGCCTTTGCATCCGCTGCGAGGTCGTTCGAGCCGCGGTTGAACGTCGGATAGGACGGTGCCCAGCCCAGACGCGCCGCCATAACGGCATAGTCCGCCGCATGGCTGTAGCGTGCGTTTTCATTCGCCGCCGTCAGCGCGTCCGTCTGGATCTCGTCGCTGCGCCACTGGTCGGTCGCAAAGTAGTAGAACGAGGTCGAGTTGAGCAGCTTCGGCGGACCCTGCCAGTCCGAGCCGCTCATGATGCGCGCCCAGCCCTCATTCGGGCGCAGTTTCTCCTGTCCGACGTAGTGTGCCCAGCCGCCGCCGTTGCGCCCCTCGCAGCCCGTGAAGAGCAGGAGGTTGATGA
>ERZ773054.1360-NODE-1360-length-15051-cov-4.684516_pt1 | contig 15051 bp, 28 predicted proteins | sample MGYA00580630_ERZ773054 | MGnify/ENA primary metagenome ERZ773054 (study PRJEB29015, sample SAMEA2737994) | human oral metagenome | biome: human oral; feature: human-associated habitat; material: dental | place: China | collected 2115 ... | reverse complement strand
CGTCAGAACCAACCTTGCGCCGCAGAAATTGGCTTTCGTTTTTAGCCCAGTTCCTAACTGCGGCTTTCCAGTCTTTCATCGGAGCTCTCCCTACTACCCAGCCTTTGGCCTCGTAGAAATCGAAAAATGCCTCCGCGTCGATATTTTTGCCCGCTTCCTTACAATACGCCCTTATCTGCTCGATCGTAGGTTTTTGAAATTTTTTAGGCTTTGCGGGTTCTTGATTTTGGATGGGAGGCGAGAAATTATCGCTTTGCAAAAAATCATCTGCGGGGGTCGTTTCTCGCGTACGCGCGTTAGCGAGCGATAGCGAGCTACTTTTTAAAGGCTTGTAATATTCTTGGCTTGTAATATTATGGCTTGTATTATTACACATATTATAGCCGTTAACATTTTTGTTAACGGTCGGTTGATCTTTTTGGTAACCGCGGTTAACATTTTTGTTAACGGCGTTGTCATTTTCATCAACGGCGGTTGACGTAGATAGATTTTCAAACGCGACTATTTTTATCTTTCTATTCGTTACTACGGTACCAAATTTTTCATCCTCGGTTTTTATGTAACCATAATCTCTAAGTATGCTGATTTGCCGCGAGATATTTTCGGGTGTAGTTTTTAATTTCTCTGCTAGGTATTGATTTGAAGCATAGCAATATCCCTCTTTTGCCGACAAAGACGCAATTAGAAGCAGTAGGCGCAGTTGAGACTTTATCCTATCGTCAAAAAGCCATTGATTGAAGCAGATAGCATATCCGCCGCTTAAATTTTCGCTCATATCCTCTCTCCTTTGAAGTATTCGACTATTTTTCCCGCAAGGGCTATCTGCCCCTTGCCAGTGATTTTGGTGGTGAATTTTTGATGCGTGCCGGTGCTGCCTGCGAACGTCTGCGTCGTGACCTCGAAATAGCCTCTGTCGATGTAGCGCTGCATTGGCACGTTGTGGCGCGTGCCTCCGCTGATGAGATAGCCGCTAGCGCGCAGGAAGTCAAATAGTCTATTCTGCCCTATCGACACCCCCTCGCTGTCGCTTAAAAGCTTGGCGTAGTTGCCGATCAGAATGCTATCGACGCTAGCCTCGACCGATTTGGCGAAGCTCACATAAGGCGCGTCGGCTCTCGCCTTTTGCTGCAAAGTTTCTATCTGCTGTGCCTGTTCGGCGGCTAAATAAAGTGCTTGTGAAAACGTTTGCGGCGTTTGGTATTTTTGCAGGATAAAATCGCTCGCCCAATCTCTGAAAATTATCGTCTGCGGCGTTTCGGTCAGTTTAAAACCTAACGTGATAACGCCCTTTTTCGTCCAAAACACCATTTTTTGAGGCGTCGGATACACCCCGGACAAATCGGGCGGGGTGTCTGTTAAGCCCCCTTTGCCGTCGTTAAACATATCTTTGTAGTAAAAATGCACCCCTTCGACGTATTCAGTCGCGCCCTGCGTGCGCTGTTTCCTTACCGCTTCTTGGGTCACGCCGTAAGCCTGCGCTACCTGTCTATCCGATAGGCTCCAAGTGTCTCGGTATTCTAAAACTTCTAAATCTACGCCATTTAATTTTATTAGCTCTTTCATCGGTCATCCTTTCTGAATTCTTAAAGGGTGTCGGTAGCAATGACACCCTTTGTAACTAGCCTATATCGGCATCCTGCTCTTTAATAAATCTTTAAGATTTATCGCGAGTTCTGAATGCCGCCCGCGGTTTCAAAGGGGTAGGCATAAAATACCCCCTCCTTTTCAAACTCCGTATTTATCACATCTCTCACTTGCTTAGGGTCTGAAATGTCTAAAACCCTGCATACGTCGTTCAAACAAAACAGCGGCTCGTTTTTCTCATCGACCGCAACTCTGATCTCAAAGTCATCTTTTCTAAAAATTTCTAGGTCCATTTACGTTCCTTATTAAATTTATTCATCCTAAAAGCCCCTTGCGATATAATTTATTTGCATTTCAACACAAGGAGCTATCACGATGAACACCCTTATCATCTCTTACGATCTTCATCAGATCGGGCAAAATTACGCAGCCCTTAGCGAGGCCATATGAAACCTAGGAAGCTGGTGCCACTGCTTGGGTTCGACTTGGATAGTAAAAACAAGCCTAAACCATCTGCAAGCAGCAAAAAGATTAGAGGCGACGATAGATCAAAACGACGCCCTAATCGTAATTCAAGCATTCGGCACCGATGCCTCTTGGACGGGCTTTGACAAAGAAAGGTCCGATTGGTTTAAGTCCAATTTGTAGCTCTCGCGCTCGCCGACGTAATCTAGGGCGTATTTATAGTTTTCCATACGCCCCAACAAATATGTATCTTGCGGCAAGCTAAACGGCATACCGCCAAATTTAAGCACCGTTCCTTTTTTAAAAAGGATTTTTTCTAGCGGCTCGTCCTTTTTAGCTTCGGCCGCCAGCTTTGATTTTTTCATATCCTCTCCTTAAATTTGACTTTCATTTAAATCCTCTGTAGAATTCCGCCGCCAAGCTAAGAAATTCATCACAAAGGATTTAAATGACGGACAAAGAGATAGTTTTAGAACTAACTAAAGCAATCATAGAAAAACAACTTTCAGTGCAAGGCGTCGTAAGCAGAAACTTAGACGCCCCAACGCTCGGCGAAAACATCGGAGCTTTATTTAACGCTATAGCTAAAAAAATAGCTCCTACGCTTATCGATTTAGATAAAAACCAAGATCGAAATAAGCAATAAGTATTTCTACCATCTTAGCTTGGTCTTTTCTGTCCGTGCATTTGTCTAGCTCTGCTACTATTTTTTTAAGCGATTTTAAAAAGCGCTTGTTTTCAGCCTTTTTCTCATCGGCGTTTAACGTCGTTTGCATTTTTTTTATCCTTTCTGCATCTAATTTCCGTGAGGATATCCTCTTCCTCATCTTTGTACTCTTCCGTAATGAAACCGATCGCGCTTGAGCCTCCGCCCAACTTATCGACCTCCTCGCGAAGCTTCTTTATCGCGCTTGAGTTTTTAATCTCGCGTTTGGTTTTCACGTCCAGCGCTCCAAATTTCCACGCAAAGCGCGATTATCCCGCTGAGGGCGAAAGCAAGGTCTGCGGTCATTTTTCGTTCGCTACGCTTTCTACGAGCTTCGCGAGCGCCTGCGTCTCTAACCCGTGATCAATCAAAACCGCCATAAAATCAATGCAAAACCTCACCACCTCGCTATCGTTTTTGAACCCTTTTTTGTTTTGGATTTTGACGATGGCGGCAATGTTCTGATTAGAAAGCTTAAAAGCCTTACTTTCGTTATACTTCGGCGCTACCATTCTTAGCCTTTCGTAATATTTTCAAAGAGCCGAATAAGTGGGTATTATTCTTAACAAAGCTTGGGAGATCGGCGCACTCCTTGGCAGGAATACCAAAATACTCCTCAAGCTTTGCGGCATTGTCTACGGTCGGCTTGCTATCGCCGGTAAACCAGCCCGATACCGCGCCTTGAGTGATTTTAAGTTTTTTCGCTATTTGCGATTGGGTAATTTTTTTCTGTTCCATAGGTCATATATTAGCAATTCCTATATTAGAAAATGCTTAAAAAAATAGGAATTGCCAATTATAGATTTGGTAAAATTAAATTATTAGTAGGAGGCATAAATGGAACTTTCAGATGTGATAAGCTCTGCTAGAAAAAAAGCGAAGCTAACGCAAAAAGAGCTAGCGGATAAAATGGGCGTTTCGCAAGGAACGATAGGGCAATATGAAACGAAAAAAGGCGAAATAGGCAAAGATGGCAAGGAAAAGAAAACCGCTAATCCGTCTCTTGATAAAATTCCCGATATGGCAGAAATTTTAGATTTAGACGTGACCAGTTTTTTTCCATCTCACCCGGAGCTAAAAAACCAGATCGTCAAAAAAGAGCTGAAAAATAATTTTGAAAAATACGCTCATCTGATCCCTGCCGAGTATAGCCTGAAAAACGTGGTGTTTCTCTCTAAATCGGAGATGCGGGTAGGCGCGGGCAGCGAGGGCACGTTCGATCTAGAAATGCTAGACAAAGAGGAGCGAAAGGTAGCGGTAGATAAAAGCTTCGTAAAGGGGCTAAATCCCGTAAATTTAAGAGTTTTCGAGGTAGTGGGCGATAGTATGTTGCCCGACTTTGAGGAGAGCGATTGGGCGGTCGTCGATATGGTAAATAACCGCGGTAATTTTGTCAGAATAGCGGGGGTTTATGTCGTTCGAATGGGCGAAATCGTGTATATAAAAAGGGTCGAATTCCTGCCGAACGACAATGTCAAACTCATTAGCCTAAATCCGAAATACGGCGATATTTATCCGCACAAAGAGGGCTACGATTGCGAGATATTAGGCAAGGTCTGCGGAAAAATACATTATGAGGTCCATAAGGGGCTTACTTTTGATAATTTTGGAATAAAATAATCCGCGTAGTCGGATCATATTCTATAAATTCTAAGAAATTTTAAGAAAGATATAGGAATTTATAGGGGGCTAACATATAGCGATATTCTAGAGCTTAAATTTGTCCTTTATCGCGCTAAAGGGTTTCGGCTTAAATTCTCCTTGATATGGCGCGCTATTTTCTTTGCTATTCATCTGCGCGGCATACGCAGCGCTTGCGGCGTGCAACATCAGCGCCTCATACCAGCTTAAATTTGTATCGGTCGCTCTACAAAACGCCTCTATCTCACAAAAATCAATACCTACGGCGCCAAAGCCTGTAGCCCTACAATATCCGATCTCATCAAGCAGTAGAAATAGGTGTTTGCCTGCAAGCAGGGGCGGGAGCTCCCGCTCATCTGCGCCCGTTTTGGCGTAATATGCCAGCTGGCGGGCGTATAAGATGAGCGAGGCGCTTACTTTTTTAAGAAATTTCTTGCATCCTCTACAAATTTTTCAACTTGAGCCGCGATGATAGGATAGCTCTCGTATAATTTTTCCGCCGCTTCGGGGCTAAATTTTAACTCCTTGCCTCCCTCGGTAAGCCCACTCCACCCGGTAGTAAGAGCCGCTAAAATATGGGCGGTACTCGCCTTGTCGTTTTTGACCGAGTTTATGAGCGCCGCGCGCCCCTTTTTGCCGTGTAGGCACAAGAGCTTGATTTTAATATCGGTCGGCTTATTGTCGAGATCCAAAATCGTAAGCTCAATCCCCGCTTCACCGTTAGATATGTCGAAATTTTTCAAATCCATCCTTACGCTCCTTTTGCCTCAATAATATCGTCAAGGCGGGTGATTTTGATAGTCGCAGGCACGCGCACTACGTCATTTTTGGCGATAGATGCGCCCGTTTTGACGTTTATAAACTCGCCCGTAATGTAAGTCGGGTGCTTGCTTGCTCCACTCGCGGGCTCATCGGAGCCTACGATGATGAACTGCTTGCGCTGCTTTTTGTTAAACATCTCCATAAGCTCTTTCACGCCGTTATCCTGCCCCGCGGCATAAAATAGCTTGATCTCGGTTTCGCTGTAGCTGACCGAGCCTTGAGACACTACCGTCGTGTCGCTATCGATGCATTGGTATTCGTTTGTGGAGCGGGTTTTCGTAAAATCGCCCAAATCCTCAAGATATGCAATGCGCTTCGCCGTGCCTAGCGCGGTTTTGATTTTGGTCGCATTGCCCAAATCTACATCTGTGCCGCAAATATAAAATTGCGTAAGTTGGCTATCCGTAACTGCTAGCTTATCTGCCATTTTCTACTCCTCATAGGTTTTAAAGTAAATTGAGACGGCAACGCCGTAGCGATCGCCGTCAACGCCTAGTATATTCACGCTACAAGGAGCTATGATATACACCTCATCAAATTTAGCGCCCGCATAAAAAACCTTTGCGTAGCTCTCCGCGCGTGCTAAAGCATCTTTTACACCTCGCCCCGTAGGATAGCGGAGTGTAATTTGAAATACGCCGCTATGCTCTGCGATATTATCGTCTATCGCGATGCTAGTAGGACGAGCGGGCAAAAAGTGCAGCTGCTGATACGGCACGCCCTCTTTAGGGCTATACGTAGCGTTTTCAAACTGCGTATCAATGCGCGGCGTAACGCTTAAAATAGCCTGCTCTATCGTCTGTCTAGCCTTTAACATTTGCCCTCCTAAAATACGTGTTCCAGCGCACGATATTGCGCCTTACCATACCTTGCGGCGCCTTTTTACTCCAGCCCTCGAATTCTATCCGGTAGGCGTAAGGTAAATTATTAGTGAAATAAAACACTTTGTCTAATTTATACCCCTGTGATACCGTTACCTCTAGCCTCGCTCTTGACGCATCGGCGGTCTGTTCGGTAGTCTCCGTGCTAGCGGCATCTACGCTAGGAAACCAATTGTTTTTCAGCCTGCCCGTATCCACGGGGGTGTCTGAAATAATATCGCCACAAAGCCCAACAATAGCCGCCTTAATCGCGTTCTCGCTCTGATTTAGGGCGATGAGCTCGAACTCCGCCACGCTGTCTACTTCCATACCGCCACCAATTGATGCAACGCGATGTCCTCGCCGCCCCACACCGCATCATTGTATTTGATAGTATATGTGCCGTGCGGAAACTCTATTTTATCGTTGTTCTGCGGCACAAAGGGGAGGGATTTAGCAGCTATGAGTATAACGCTATCGCCCTCGTTGAGTAGCCCTTTTTCTATCAAATTTGAATAGCTTTTAGCGCTATCGATATACGCCTTTACCGGGCGGCTTTCATAATTTAGGCTCATCTCGCCCGTTTTTGGATCGTAGATTTGCCCCGCTTGCCGCTTATAAATGCCGTTTTTGCCGAATTTTTCAAGCAATTTAAATGCCGTATTTTTGGCTTTTTCGTTTAGCACCGATTATCCTTTACTTCGCGGACGAGCTAAGCCCGTCCTTGCGAGCGGGAGCTTTCGCTCCCTGCACCCACCTAAAGCACACCGCCGCTGTCGGCGTCGGCGTCAACATCTATCGACCTTTAGCATCGAGCTAGCGTAAACGTTTTTCAAAAAAGGCTTTAGCAGGCTGCAAACATAGGCATATTTAGTCGTAGGATCGGCGCTACTGCTATATTCTACTTCGATACTGCCTACCTTTTCTTTGGTGGTTAGCCGCTCAATGTCGCTTAATAGCTCGCCCGAATTAGCTTTTATCGCAAGCTCGCATACGGCAAATTTAAACTTTGCGGGCATTCCAAAAGGATTGCGAGGAAACGCCAGCGCCTGATCCGCCTTTAGCTTCTCGCCCTGCCATTTTCCCCAATAAACCGCCTCTAAATAATCGGTCGCCTTGATAATGGCCGCCTCTTTTGCCGCGCTATCTAGCCCCGCCCAAGCCCCGTTTTTGCGCACCGAAAAATATTCGTCCGCAAATTCTACCGAAACATAGGCGTTGGCACCCACCAACCCTGTGCCGTCCTCTGGTATCATTGCTCTAGCTTCTCTTTTATGGCGGCTTTCGTGCCGTCCGCATTGGTGTATTCAACACCCAAATGAGCCGCCAGTAGCTTCAATTCACCAGCTTTAAGCGTATCTAGCCTCGATATTAGGTCGCCATAATTAACCTCTTGTTGCGCTCCTTTTAACGTTAAAGCGGGCGGATCTTTCACGCCATCACCCGCATCAAATTTAGCGTCAATGATGGTTAAGCCCCGCTCTTTGGCTAGAGCTTTAACGTCCTCGTTATACTGAAACGTCGGGAATTCCACATACCAAATTTTAGGCATTTTTCACCTCCTAATTCTTAGCTGCGTCGCCTACTAGTAGCACGCCCGCAGTATCTTTATCGCTAGCTACGACTTTATCCCAGTTTGTGCCGGTGCCTAGCTTTGCGTTATCGGGGCTTTTGCCACCGCTTGCCATATCCCAAGAATAACCCTTGAGCGACAATCCAAATGTATAATCAGCCTGATAGGTTGTTTCTATGCGCTCCTTGCCGTTGTTGGTTTGAATATTAGTGATTAGATCACCCGCATTGCTAACTATCGCCGCCCCCGCAGTTAGCGCCAAAACGTAGTCTTTATTCGGCGTTCCCGCCTTGTAAAGCGCAGGCGCATCAGTCACCACTACGCGACGCCCCAAAATCTCTACGACGAGCACGTTTTCAGCCTTAAATAGCTGTGCGGCGTTAGCTATGTTTTGACCGATTAGCTTATGAAATACCGCACCTCTCATTATATTAGCTGTTATCGCCGAGCTTCGATCGCCGAATTTGGCGTAGGCGTTGTTTAGGTTGGCTTGGTTTATACCACCGCTCGCGCTTACGTCGTTTACTACGCCCGCGTTGTTGCCGATAGCTCCGACAAGCGCGGAAATAGCGGTGTTTAACATATCGCTTATCAAAGCCTCGCTCATATTGCGCGAGATCACTTCAATCGCGTTAGACGGGTCTTTTAATATCCAAGTCATCTGGCTAGGCTCAAACACCACAGGCCCGAAACCTCCCGCTACTTTTACGGCGTTATCCTGCTCTTGTTTTAGCGCCGTAGCCGTAGCCGCCGCGTTCGCCGCGTATCTATCCACCCTGCGCTGTGCGGAGTGGATGCCCTTAAAAAAGCTCTCCTGCATAAAATCGCCGTCGATGCCCTTGGAGTTTAAAACTATCGTGCCTCCGCTTGCCGCATTAAATTTTTCGATATCTTGATCCAGCGTTTCTATCGTCGCGCGGGTTATATACTCGGAAAATACTTTCATATCACTTAGTGCCATTTTTTATTCCTTTAAGTTAAATTTCTCGTTTATCGCGGCTATTCGCTCCTCGCGGCTGCCGCCCCATTTCGCGCTCGCGCTAGCAGTGTTATTGCTTCCGCCTGCGCCTCCGCCTTGCCCTTGCGGCGCGGCTATAAAAGCCTTGCCATCTTTTTGCGCCCATTCGCTTACGAATTCGCTTATAGGCTTATCCGCGATGTATGCCTTTAGCTCGCCTTTTTCATCTTTTAGGCTAGCCTGCCCGCGCAAAAGTGCTTTGGCTGCTTCTAAAAACTCCGCCTTTACGCCCGCTTTTGCGAGATTATCGCTTAGCCCCGCGTCTATGAGATATCTATTCAACGAGCCATTGGCCGTCGACAGATCCGCATTCAATTTTTTGACGTCGGCGTCATACTTTTTGACAAGCTTGTCGTTTTCGGACTTGAGCTCGTCAAATTTAGTCTCAAGCTCGGCGTATTTCTCAGCATCTACTGCGTCGTTGTTTTTGGCTTTTAGCCTTTTGATTTCGCCCAAAAGCTCTTTATTTTTGGCGCTCATCGCTTCTTTTTCGGCCTGCAAGTCACCGACTTGCTTTTCTAGCTCCTCAATTGTCATTTCTACACTCCCATTAGGAAATTAAGGCACTGCCTTTAAAAGAATGATAGCTGAAATTTGAATTTGGGTTGGTTTTGGTGTGTTTGTTTAGAAGGCGGCGGACAGAAGCCCGCCGAGGCCATGAATTAGTTTATTTGTTTTTCGGCTCGTCGCCAATAGATAGGTTTGTTTGCGCGATCTCGCTTTTGCAGGTCGCCGTATTTACGAATTCCAGTTTTGGATGCCCTACGAAAAAGCCTATCCCTACACTGCCTTTTACACAATATACTTCGTTTGGTTTGGTTTGCAAATTTAAAGAGCTTTTGGCTTCGGTTTTAGCCCAAATCTCATAATTCTTATTTGCGTCTAGCATTGTCTCTAAATATCCCTTAGGGCGAAGCGTGCCGATAGTGGCGTTTTTATCTTTGTTATCTACGTGAATATCGTAAGAGATAGCGCTACCACCAAATCCGCCCTCTCGATAAACATATAATAAAGCCTTGCCTTGTTCCGCCTGCTTAAATTCTTTGAAGCTCGGACCTTTGGCAGAGCACCCCGCAAGCATAAAGGCCGCAACCGCTGCGGTCAACACAAATGAAACTTTTTTCATTTTCTACTCCTTATTATAAAAATTTGCTACTTCGATGATTTTCTGTGAATGTTTGTATATGTCGTCTATGCTATTTATGAGAATTTTATCCTCATTCTTATTTTTATCCATAATCCCGATATATTTTTTATTTTCCGAGAGATAAAGCCTGCATATGGTCTTTCGATTATTATCGTCGAATAGGATTGCGAAGTATGATTGGGCGTCGCGGTAAAATACCCTATCTAGTTGCACTGATCGGCATAAAATAGCGCGAATGATATGGAAAGCCTCTATTTCCTCGTCCGTGGTTATAATTTTAGGCATCTTGATCTCGTCGCTTACATCGGTGTTTGGTTTTGTCTCTTTGTTTAGTGCCGCTTCCAGCCTTTCGTTGACGTTTTCGCTAATGTATTGAGACAACAGGTCTTTTATAAGCCCCGAGAATTGATCGATTATCCTCTCCGTAACAACCCCGGTATATACTTTTTTAATAAAAAATTTGATAAATTCCTTACCGGGCTCTTTCATTTCGTCCGCTATCACGCTTCTAAACTCATTTGAGTATTTTAAAGTGTTCGCAGTGCTAAGGATTTCATCAAAATTAAAGCTTTCTTTTTGAAATTTTAATAGCTCGGAAAGATGACTGTCTTTTATTTTTAGGATATTAAAACTTAAAAACGGCGTCGTATCCATTTTGTTTTTATCGTCTAAGTCTGTAAAAAATTTATATGTTATGCCGTTTGTGAGTATTGCAAATTTTGCTGGAGTGGCGGTGAAATATCTAAAGAGTTGAGACTCGTTGCCTGCGTTAAGATCAACGCCTGCTTTTTTGCATTCTATAAGGACTATCGGCTCGCCGTCTTTAAAAATCGCATAGTCTATCTTTTCCCCTTGCTTAATCCCCACATCCGCCGTAAACTCCGGGACCACCTCATTTGGGTCAAAGACATCATACCCTAAAGCCCTAATAAACGGCATAATAAAAGCGTTTTTGGTAGCCTCTTCCGTGCAAACATTATTTTTAGTGCTTTCTATTTTTGTAGCGATATCCCGTATTTTATTTTTGAATTCCGCGAATTCCATATTCGCCTCCTTATTTTTTTTGTTTAGGAATTATACTACTAAAAATATTAGCTATTCCTATTAATTTAAGCTATCTTTAATATAGGCTATGCTAATATTCCCTCATTAAAACCAAGGTGACCCACACCTAGCCCGCGTCGGGTTAAAGCTACGGGAAGCGTCCGTATGGATACGACAATCCATACCCGAGTAACCAGCCCCGATAGCGACAAGTTCGGGGGTAGAAAAATCCTTGTTAAACTTTCTTTATGGCGGACGTGCCAAGCGGCGCGCTAAATTGCAACAACGGCCTTTATCGGTTAAACCGAACGTCCGCCGCCATATCCATAAATGAGCCTCCACTCCGCTTTGCTCCTTGTGGCGGGTATCCACGCAAATGAAATTTTACATCGGAGGCTCTTTTATGGATATTTTTTTAAGGAGACAACGATGGAAAATCAAGAGTTTCAAGACGTCGCCGATGAGTTTGCAAATGGCGTTTCGCAGTATCTGCACTCCGTAGCGGAGCATCTATGCGAAGTTTCGCAGATGAGCGGCATCGGGCTAAGCGATCTGCTAATAGACCTCGCGCTGCTAGCAAGAGCTACGGAACGAAAAAAGGAGGAGCGCGATGTTACAGTTTCTGAAAAGGATATTTAAGAGGCGCACGAAATTTACGATCTCAAATCTTAGATTTGGGATATTGAAAGGATAGGAAATGTCAAATATCGAGGAGCTAGAGCAGGCTTTAGCAAGCTTAAAGGCTCTAATAAAAGCAAAAAAAGACTATGAAAAACTAAGCGACAAATATGTAAAAGTTGATTATAGAGAGCTTACGCGATCGCAACAAGCAAGGCTGAACGACAGACTAAGCGATGCCGCGTTTGACGTGAAAGTAAAAGCCGATAACCTCCACGCCGATTTGGTGGATGCAAATTTGTGTGAGATGAAAGAATTTTATGAACAACGAGAGCTTAGACAGGGTGCGGGCTTGGGTCACGTGTATCGTGCGGCTTATTTGCCCAAAATTCCGCAAAAGTATAAACAAATGCAGAGGACTGAAAAATGAGCCTAAAAGACTTTAGAGAAGAATTTATAGCTTACCGGACTCAGATAGGCGTATATAAACACACGAAATTTAGCAGCTTTGCTAAATTTGTAAATGCTAGAAAAAAGGATATGCGATGCGCGAAACAATGAGTATCAAAGACTACCACGCGCGAGCCGAAATCTCTAAAAGCGATCTTGATTTGCTTGCCAAAAGCCCCTACCACTTCAAATTCAAAGACGAGTTTGAAAAGCCAGATAGCAAGGCCTTGATCTTAGGCTCCGCCGTGCATAAGCTGGTTTTAGAGCCTGCGGATTTTTTAAAAGAATTTGCCGCGGAGCCGAAAACCGATAGGCGCACCAAAGAGGGCAAAGAAATCTACGCGGAGTTTTTAAAGGGCGCGGAGGGTAAGATCGTCCTAGACGCCGAAGCCTATGAGAAAGCGACCGCTATTGCTAACGCGGTAAATTCTATGAGAGAGACGGCGCTTTTCTTAAAAGACGGGCTAGCCGAGCAGAGCTATTTTGCGGAGATTTCGGGGGTGCCCGTGAGGTGTCGCCCCGATTTTCTCAACGAAGCGCTAGGGCTTTGCGTAGATTTGAAAACGACCTCCGACGCTAGTGCGGACGGATTTGCAAAATCGGTAGCAAATTTCAACTACCACATCCAAGCGGCGTTTTATACCGACATCTTAAGGCTATGTGGCAAGCGCGTGGATAACTTCCTGTTTATCGCGGTCGAAACCAAAAAGCCTTATATGACGGGCTTTTATACGCTAGACGAGGCGGCGATAGAGCAAGGGCGCAAGACATATCTAGCCTTGCTTGAGCGTTACAAGCTTTGCCTAGAGCGCGGGCGGTGGTGGGGATATGCCAAATTTGAGCCCGAGAGCAAAGAGATAGAGGCGGTGCAGACGTTAAGTCTGCCTGCGTGGAAATTTTATGAGAGCATAGCGTAAGGATAAAAGATGAACCAATTGCAACAAACCAAACCACAAAGCCCGGCAAAAAATTTTAATAGCTTAATGGCGAAATTCGCCGAGCAAAAGATGAGCGAGATCGTAGCCCTTAGCGGCGGTAGCAGGGTCAAGGCGGATAAATTCGTAACCGATCTAACCCTGCTTGGGATGGATAAGAATATTTTAGAGTGCGATCCTGTATCCGTCTTTAGCGTCGCTCTTAAAATCGCTCAAGTGGGGCTATCGATAGTAAAAGAGCAGAAGCAAGCCTACATCGTGCCATTTATGGAGCAAGGCGTCAAAAAAGCTCAACTGCAAATAGGCTACATCGGCTGGCGAATTTTAGCAAAGCGGGCAGGCTATGACATAGACGCCGAGCTGGTGTATGAGTGCGATAAATTTGAATATACCGTCGATGAAAACGGCAAGAAATTCATATTTGAAGCCAATCTAAAAGATCGCAACGAAACCGACGCCGCGTGGATAAATGAAAATTTATTAGGCGCGATGGTGTGGGCTAGAGATAAAAACGGCGTAACCAAAGATTTCATTAGCGCAAAGAAGCTAAATCAGCTAAAAAACACCAATCAAGCGGTAAAAAAGGGCAAATTTTCAGCGTGGACGAATTGGAGCGAGGAGATGTATAAGGCAAAAGCCATTAAATATATCGCCTCAAAACTACCGACCGATGATTTTATGCTGATGAGTGCGGTAAATGCCGAAAACGAGGCCTACAAAGAACAACCGAAACTAGAGCAAACGCAGCAGCCGCAAAATTTAAACGAATTCTTAGCAAATGCCGCACAGCAAAAAGCGGAGCACGTCGTCGAACCCGAAAGAGAGGCGATTATCGAGGCCGCACCGCTAGATGTTGACGTAGGCGACACTCCGCGCCCGCACGACGTTTTGCAGCAAGAGTTAATGAACCGTGGCGCGAGCGAGATTGAGGCCGAGGATTTGGTGATGAAATTTAACGACGTAAACGAAGTCAATCAAATTTTAGCCGATCCGAATGCGATCGACGCGCTGATGGAAGATTTGAGGAGCTGATATGAAAGCATTAGAAATTTTAGGCGCATTATTTACAAGTTTAAATAGTGTAAGGCCTATGCAGGGAACACCACAAGCAAAAAAGAGCAAAGTATATTCCCGCCGCTCAAAAGTAAAACGAACAAAAGGGGCGCGCGATAGGAACCAAAGGGCGAGAGCGAATAGACGAAAGAGTAAGAGATGTTGAATAAGGTAGTCTTAATCGGAAATTTAACTCGCGATATCGGGCTAAGATACACGCAGAGCGGATATTGCGTCGGAAACGCGGGTATCGCCATAACGAGAAAATTTAAGAATGCGCAAGGAGAAACCGTAGAGGAAACTTGCTTTATCGATTTAAAATTTTTTGGCCGCACGGCGGAGGTCGCGAACCAATACCTACGCAAAGGCTCAAAGCTTGCCGTCGAAGGGCGGCTAAAGCTGGAGCAATGGCAGGATCAAAGCGGACAAAACCGCAGCAAACACGTAGTAGAGGTAGAGAGCCTAGAGATGCTAGGCAGCCCTCAAAATTCGGGCGGCGCGCAAAGCTACTCTCAAAGCGGCGGAACACAAGGCGGGCAAGCCCCTAGCCAAAGTCGTAAACCCGCTCCGCAAAGCGTCGATAAATACGATGACGGTGGCAACACGATCCCGTTTTAAGGAGGAAACAATGACAGAGGAGGAATGGCTAAACGAATACGGCGACTATAACGAATGGCGCGCCGCAGCAGAGACACAATGGTGGGATGATTACGGAGCGGATGCAGCGTATGATAGAGAGATAGACGACGCGATAGATTTTGCAGAGAGGGAGCCCTATGTGGATGAACGCGAGTGAATTTGCAAGGCGCGAAGGCAAAAAGCTCTACGTGATAGATGTGCAGGCAAGTAAGGACCGAAAGATCGGACGCACGGATCGCTTCCGTAAAGTAGGCGGAGTGCTACAGATAGAGACGGAGCACTACTATCTAGCCTTTAAAGATCCGATCACTCCCGCGCTTAAAGAGCGAATAGAGCGGCTTTATTATGAGGCGATCGAATTAGTCGCAAGCGATTATGAGCTTGCGTGGATCGCGCACAAAGGCACGGGCTCGCCACACTTAAATGTGCTTCAGCGCTTTATACGCTTTAAGTGGCATCGCGGCGGAAAGATAGTAGAGAAAATGTGCGAGAACCT
>ERZ773054.1357-NODE-1357-length-15107-cov-14.965387_pt1 | contig 15107 bp, 15 predicted proteins | sample MGYA00580630_ERZ773054 | MGnify/ENA primary metagenome ERZ773054 (study PRJEB29015, sample SAMEA2737994) | human oral metagenome | biome: human oral; feature: human-associated habitat; material: dental | place: China | collected 2115 ... | reverse complement strand
AATATTTTAAAAAACTATAATATTGAATATAAAGTTAAGAAAAATAAAATAGGAATTGTGTTTTTTATAAAAATAAAATAAATAGTTTTAAAGCTATTTATTTTTCTTTCTTCAATTACTAATTATTTTTTGTTATAATTAATTAGGAGAAGATATGGGAAGAAAAGCACGTAAAAATATAATCACTGAAAATAAAATAAGAATAATAGGGGCAATACTAAATTTATTTTCTATATGTGGAATTATTTTTCAAGAAGGTAGTTTTGCTGCTGTATCTAAAGCTGGAGCAATATATTTATTTGGAATATATTACATATTTTTTTTAGTGGCTTTATTTCTTTTTTCAGGATATATGCTTATAAAAAATGCTTTACCAAAACTATCTATTATTTTTAATAAAAAAATGATAGGAATATATTTGATTATTATAGCTTTACTTACTCTTGCAAGTTTAAATTTTTATCATAAAGAAACTTTTGAAGTATTTATGAAAAATCATTTACAAATAATAAATAGTTCTATCACTTTAATGTTTAGTAATAAAGTTTATGCTATTAAAACAGGTGGAATGATAGGAGGAGGTTTTTCTTTTCTTTTTGGTATGCTTTTATCAGTAAATGGAGCTAAGATATTTTCATATGTTTTAATATTTATAGGAATATGTGTAATAACAGGATTTTCAATCTTAGACTTTATTAAAAATAATTATAATAAAGTAAAAGAAAGTGATTTATTTAGTAAAAAAGAAGAACATAAAGAAAAAGAAGTAGAAGACAAAGAAGAAAAGAGTAATAAAAATTTTATGTCTTCTATATCTAATTTGTTCCTAAAAGAAGTAGATGAAGAATCTAAACCTGAAGAACAATATATAGTAGATTTAAAAGAATTAGATCAATATAAAACTAAAAATGATTCTAAAGTTATTTTAGAAGACCTACAAAAAACTATGGAATTAGAACAAATAAAAGAAGAAGATTTAATCCCTAATAATAATAGTTCTAAAGAATATGTTTTACCTACATTAGATATTTTAAAACCTACTAAGAATAAACTTAAAGATAGAAATAAAATGGTTCAAAAAGTTAGTTCTATTCTAGTTCAAACACTTTCAGAATATCAAGTAGAAGCTCAAGTGGTAGATGCTCATATAGGACCTTCTTTTACTCAATATGAATTAACTATTAAAACTGGTACAAAATTATCTAAAATACTTTCTTTAGATAAAGAGTTAAGTTTAAGTTTAGGAGTTAAAGATGTTAAAATAGAAGCTCCTATACCTGGTAAAAAGACAGTTGGTATAGAAGTTGCTAATGATGAAACTGATATGGTTGGATTAAGAGAAATATTAGAAAAGACTCCTCTTAATAAAAAAGATAATAAACTTTTAGTAGCACTTGGTAAAAATGTTATGGGGCTTGCTAAATTTTGTGAAATTAATAAAACACCTCACTTGTTAGTAGCTGGATCAACGGGAAGCGGTAAATCAGTTTGTATTAATGGTATTATTATTTCTATTTTGATGCGTGCAAAACCTGATGAAGTTAAACTTATGTTAATAGATCCTAAAAAAGTTGAACTTGGTATTTATAACGGAATACCTCATTTGATGAGACCAGTTGTAACTGATCCTAGACAAGCTAGTGTGGCACTTCAAAAATTAGTAGAAGAAATGGAAAGAAGATTTTCTACATTTGAAAAAAATAAAGTTAAAAATATTGAAGGATATAATTCTTTGAATATAGAAAAAATGCCATATATAGTATGTATTATTGATGAACTTGCTGACTTGATGATGGTAGCTAGTAAAGAAGTTCAAGCATCAATTATGAGAATTACTCAAATGGCTAGAGCAGCAGGGATTCACTTGATAGTTGCAACTCAAAGACCATCTACAGATATAATTACTGGGGTTGTTAAATCAAATATTCCATCTCGTATATCTTTTGCAGTATCTTCTGGAATAGATTCTAGAACAATTTTAGATCAAACAGGAGCAGAAAAATTATTAGGTAAAGGGGATATGCTTTTTAAACCAATAGATGATAATAATCCTGAAAGAATTCAAGGAGCATTTGTATCTGATGAAGAAATAGCTAAGGTAGTTGATTATGCAGTAGCTCAACAAATAGAAACTCATGTAGATAATTTATTTATGAATTTAGAAACACCTGATACTAAAAATGAAGTTAAAGTAGAGGGAAGTAAAGAGGATGAAAACAATGATGATGAAGAAGCATTTTATAATGAAGTCCTTGATTTTGCAATAAATGCAGGGAAAATAAGCGCATCTTTAATCCAAAGACATTTTAGAGTAGGATATAATAAAGCAGCTAGAACTATAGATACTTTAGAAGAAAGAGGAGTTATAGGACCAAGTAATGGTTCTAAACCAAGAGAAGTATTAATACCTAAGGAAGAAGAAATATAAAAGGGAGTAAAAATGATAGGGAATATAATTGAAGTACTTGGAAATAGAGTAAGAGTTAATTTAGCTATTGATATAACAGGACAAAATAACTTTTTAGGAGTTCATGTAATATTTGAAGATAATGATAAAAAGATAGTAGGAGAAATAGTTTTTCTTGATAAAAAGGAATGTCATATTAATATTGTTGGAGAAATAGTAGGTGATAAATTCATTTCTGGAATAAACGATAGGCCAGCTTTTAAATCAAAAGTGAGAATTATTACTATGCCAGAATTAGAAATAATTTTAGGTAAACAAGAAAAAACTAAAGATAAAACTTTTTTTGGATTATCTACAGTTTATAAAAACTATAAAATAAACGTTGATACTAATAGCTTTTTTTCTAATCATTTTGCAATATTTGGAAATAGTGGTAGTGGAAAAAGTTGTACTTTTGCTAAAATAATTCAAAGTGTTTTTGACAATAGTGAAAATCCACCAATAAAATCTAGATTTATTATATTTGATGCATATGGTGAATATATAAAAGCTTTTTCACATATAAATACTATAAATTCAAAATTATCTACAAAAGTAATTACAACTGATATAAAAGATACAAATAATGAATTACTACAAATACCAGTATGGTTGCTTGATATAGATGACATTGCATTACTTCTTAATGCTGATAGAGTAGAACAACTACCTATAATAGAAAAAGCATTAAAATTAGCTCCAATTTTTAAAAGTGAAAATGAAGAAATTATTCAGTTAAAAAATGATATTATAGCAAGAGCATTAATAGACATAGTTAGAAGTGGAAAAGAATCTACTATTATTAGAGATCAACTTGTAGCAGTATTATCTACTTATTTTACAAAAGATTTGAACTTAAATAGTGAAATACATCAACCTGGATATGTAAGAACTTTTAAACAATGTTTACAAATTGATGCTATGGGAAAAATGGCAGATATAGAAATAGTTGTAAGCTTTTTAAATAGTTTTATTAATGATACATTTAAAATACCTGATCCAGATGGAAGTATAGTATATAATTTAGTAGATTTAAAAAGTGCTTTAGATTTTGCTCTTATATCTGAAGGTATATTAAAAAGTGAAAAAATATTTGATTATGCTAATGTTTTAAGTGTAAGACTTAATTCTTTAGCTAATTCAGAATATGGAAAATATTTTCAAATATCAGATAAGATGAGTAAAGAAGAATACATATCGTATTTATTTTTAAATAAAGAAAATCGTTTAGCTCAAATTTTGGATGTTAATATCAATTATGTTGACGATAGACTAGGAAAAGTTATAGCTAAAATAATATCTAGAATGGTATTTAATGTTTTAGTTAAAAGTCCTATAAGAGGTGCTAATCCAATTCATATTGTAATTGAAGAAGCTCATAGATATGTTCAAGAAGATAATGATTTAAAATTACTTGGATATAATATATTTGATAGAATTACTAAAGAAGGTAGAAAATATGGTACTATTTTAGGACTTATTACTCAAAGACCTAGTGAACTTACAGATACATCAGTTTCTCAATGTGCTAACTTTATAATATTAAAAATACAACATCCTAAAGACTTAGAATATGTTGCTAATATGGTTCCAAATATTAGTCAAGAAGGAATAAATCAAGTTAAAAATTTACCAGCAGGTACATCTTTAGCATTTGGAAGTGCATTTCCATTATCTATAAATATTAAGTTTCCACTTGCAAGTCCAGAACCATTATCTAACAATAGTGATATCGTTAAAATATGGTATAGTAATTAGTCGTTATAGTTAATAGAAGATATTAAGAAAAGGAGATATGAAAATGGATAAAATGGTATTAGAAACACAAAAATGGTTGAATGAAACTTATGGAAAAGACTCTAGGTTTAAAAAGGTTGATGAGAACGGTAAAACGGGCTGGCCAACAATTTATGCGTTGATTCGAGCATTACAAATTGAATTAGGTATATCTAATACAGTAGATAATTTTGGACCAGGAACACAATCTTTATTTTTAAAAAGATGGCCATCAGGTATATTTGAACAAAATAAAAGTGACAAAACAACATCAAATGTGTATTCAATTATTCAAGGATCACTTTGGTGTAAAGGATATTCTGTTGGAAGTGGAATTAGTCAAAATTTCTATAGTGGTACAGGAAATGCAATAAAAAGATTGAAAGCTGATATGGGAATAGAAGGAAATTCTACAGTTACTCTTGATATTATGAAATCGTTATTATCTATGCAACAATATGTATTGCTAAAGCATTATGGAGGAACAACTGATGTAAGAAACATTCAACAAAAAATAAATAGAGAATATAAAAATTACACAGGTATAATTCCTTGTGATGGTCTTTATGGTAGAGAAATGAATAAAGCCCTTATCCAAATTTTACAATCATTAGAGGGATATTCTTCTAATGATGCTACTGGATACTTTGGAAATGGAACAAAAAGTAAATTAAAGACAATAACAAGTTCTAACTTTTCTTCATATGGAAAATGGGTATGGCTTGCAAAAGCGACATTAAATTGTTTAGGTTATAAATGTATTCAAGATAATATTTGGAATAGTGATTTTGAAAATAATTTATCTAAATTTCAAGAAGATTATAAAATATCAGTAAATAAACAATTAGATATAAATACTTGGATGGCATTATTAACAAGTAAGGGAAATCCTGATAGGCCAGCTAAAGCTTGTGATACAAGATTTGAAGTTACTGATTTATTATTAGAAAAATTAAAGTCAGATGGTTATGAGATTGTAGGTAGATATTTAACAGGTGGTTCATTTAAAGAAATAAAAGATGGAGAGTTAGAAAGAATTGTAAATGGAGGGATGAAATATTTTCCTATTTTTCAAGAAAACGGAAGAGTAATAGATGAGTTTACCTATGAGAAAGGTTTGGAACATGGTAAAAAAGCAAGTATAGCAGCTTTAAATAAAGGAGTTCCATCTACAGTAATTTATTTTGCAGTAGATATGGATGTATACGATTATCAGATTGATAGTAATATAATTCCTTATTTTAAAGGTATTAATGAAACTATTGATCCAAGATATTCTGTAGGAATTTATGCATATAGAAATGTTTGCACAAGGATAGCTAATATTGGATATTCTATTTCAAGCTTCGTATCTGATATGTCTACTGCTTTTAGTGGAAACTTAGGATTTCCAATACCAAAAAACTGGAATTATGATCAATTCCATGAAATACATGGATATGGTGGTGTAACTGGGATCTAGATAAAGTAGCTTATAGTGGAAAAATTTCTCCGTGTAATATTGTTCTTGAAAAAGAAGAATATCAAGATGATGAAATTAGACTTATTAAATGGATAAAAGACACAGAAGATCTTTGTGTTGAAAAGTCTAAAAATATTTTATTACTTATATATGGATATAATCATGTAATTGGAAGAGCAATTTTAGAAAATTTAAGGAAACCAGAATATTGGGGAGATAAATATGGAGGAATGTGGAGACTTTACACACCAGAAATAACTCCTGATGCTAAAGAAGTTTCTGCAAGAATGATTTATCAGTTGATTTGTGATAAACAACCTAAAATAAAAGATAAAGTGAGTGGTATTGATATTGCTCATATGTCAGCGACAATTCTTGGATATATGCATTGGGGTACACCCAAGACTAAATCGAATTACAGTTTAGGTGATTTAGGTGGTTGGCTGCTAGATTTATTACAAATTTGGGGTGTATATGATAAAGAAGCAAAGGATAAAAATCTTAAAGATTGGTTAAAACAACATTTAGGTAGTAAGACTGATGGTAAAGGTTTTGGATATGATGATGTTTTAGCAGATTCAGATGCATATTTAATTATAAAAAGAGGTATTTTGAATTTATCTAAATCTTTAATAAATATATATCGATATAGTAAAAATGAAAGAATAAAAATGTTTTATAAAGAAAGGTTTGATTCATCAAAGCAAAATGTTATAGATTCATTTGTTAAAGTATCGGATGGTATAGATTTTGGATCTATCGAAAATATAGATAAAAAATATTTAAAAGATGCAGCTAAAGCTGATAATTTACCAACAAAAGAACAAGCGATAATTTTAGCTACAAGTTTTGCTGATTTTATTGCAAATCCTGAATGATAAAAAAATAATGAAAACGATATAATTTTATATCGTTTTCATTATGGAGTATAACAAAATGTTGTTAATAAAATTTAAGAAAGTGTCATTAGTGAAAGTAGTGTTATAAATAAAGAAAGCCAAACTACGAAAAAAGTAAAAATAATAATACAAACAAACAACAATATTTTTATTAATATTAATAGTATATTTTTTTTCTTTGGTGGAGAAATTTTATTTTGTGTTAGGTTTGATTTTAAAATAATAATTAAATTAATAATATGCAAAGTTATAGAAATAAATAAAAAAATGTATCCGATACTATTTATTAAAATTGTATATTTGACAGCTTTATTTATTGCTTCATGAGTACTTGGTTTATAAGGAGGTATTGTAGTTGGTAAAAAATGAATAATATTTAGCTGCTGTAAAATAACCAATAACATTAGTGTTAAGCTAAGTAAAAAAAATATATTAGCAATAAATTTTAATTTTTTCATAAAAGTATCTCCTTAAACTATAATTTGCTAAAACATATATTAAAAGAATAATTTTATATATATTATAATGAAAAATATACATTATTACTAGTGTTTCCATGAATACGATTTAGAATATGAACTTACAAAGATAGTAAAGTATATCATATAAATAGACAATTTGTATATAATTCACTAAATAAATATGAAAGAGATTTCAATAAAAAGCAACAAAGATAAAAATAATGAAATATTAGGAAAATGACATTAATGCAAGTAGTGTTATTAATAAAGAAATTCCAAGTACAACAAGAGTGAAAATAATAATACAAATAAATAACAATATTTTTATTATTAGTAATAGTATATTTTTATTTTTCGAAGTAGAAATTTCATTTTTTGTTTTCTTTGATTTTAAAGTAATAATTAAATTAATAATATGCAAAGTTATAGAAATAAATAAAAAAATGTATCCGATACTATTTATTAAAATTGTATATTGGTCAGATTTATTTATTTCTTCAATAGTAGTTCGTTTATAAGGATCTACTGTAGTTGGTAAAAAATGAATAATATTTAGCTGTTGTAAAATAACCAATAACATTAGTATTAAGCTAAGTAAAAAAAATATGTTAGCAATAAATTTTAATTTTTTCATAAAATCATCTTCCGAAATTTAAATTGTAATGTGTTGAGACAAATATTATAAAAACTATATTAAATAAAGTATCTCTTACGAATATTATACAAAATAGATTCATTATTGTCAGTTTTTAAATCTATTTTAAATTATGATATGTAACTAATTTTAGTGACAAAAATAAAAAATTTTGTTATTATTTTAGTGTATGATATAAAGGAGTTTAATAATTATGGCATTTAATTTGAAAACTATATTTTCTAATAAAGATGAAAATGATGGAATGGAAGAATATGTAAGTGATGATAGAGGACAAGCTGAAGTAACAGATAAAATGATTATTTTAGAACCTCGTGCATTTTCTGAAGCAAAACAAATAGCAGATTATTTAAAAAAGAGAAATGGAGTAATAGTTAATTTAAAAAGAGTTACACCTGATCAAGGTAAAAGAATAGTAGACTTTTTAAATGGAACTCTTTATGCTCTTGGAGGAGTAATTCAAAAGTTAGGTAGTGGAATATTTTTATGTACACCTAAGAATATTGGTGTAGAAGGTGAAATATCTCACGATTCAGAAGTTAAGAATAAAAAAGAAGAAAATGAATTAGATTTTTAAAAATATTTAATTTATAGGGTGAAGATATGAATAATTTTTCTTATGAGGAAAATGGATATAACAAAAAAGAAGTAAATTCTTTTGTTGATAGTGTGATAACTAATACAGAAAATTTAGTTAAAAAATGTAATGAATATGAAAAAAAGATAAATAGTTTAAATAAAGAGCTTAATAGTTATAGAAGTAAAGAAAAAGAACTTGGAGAATCTTTAATTAAAGCTACTGAAATTTCTCATACAATTAGAGAAAACGCTTTAAAAGAAAGAGATTCTTTACTTTCTTCCGTTAATGAAGAAAAAGAAACTATTATAAAAGCTGCTTATCAAAAATTACAAGATATAGAGTTAAAAAGATTAACTATTATCCAAAATATTCAAATATATAAAGAAAAATTAAAATTCATATTAAAAGAACAAGAAAAATATTTAGAAGAAATAGATATCATTACAAGAGAAAGCGAGTAAAAAATGAAAAAAGAAAATAAGAAGAAAGAAACTAAAAAAGAAATAAAAGATATTAAAAAAGAAGAAATTAAAAAAACAGCTAGTGTAAAACAAGAAAATAAAGTTAAAGCTATATTTTCTAAAGTGATGGATACATTAAAAAATTGTTCATTATATATAACACTTGTATCATGTGTTATTTCATTAATTCTATTAGTTATAGTATTAATAGATAAACCTAAATTAGATTTGTTATATTCGTTTTTAGGACCACAAATTAAAGAAGTACAAGAACAAAGAAAATTAGCAGCAAAATACAATGAAATAGTAAGTAGTTTTAAAAATATTACAGCAGATGAAATAGCAAATAAATATAAAGAAGATAAATTAACATTTGTATACTATGGAAGAAGTGGATGTCAGTATTGTGTTAAATATGCACCTATAGTAAAAGAAGTAGCAAAAGAAAAGAATATTGAAGTAAATTACTTTAATGCTGATCAATTAACACAAGAAGGAGCAGAAAAACTTATAGCTTTAAATAATGAATTTAATAGTGGATTAAGAGGAACTCCATTTACATTTGCATTTAAAAATGGAAAATTAGTTGGAACATTAACTGGTTATGTTGATAAACAACAATTAGCTAATTTTATTGATAAAATTAAAAATAAATAAAAAAAACAGGTTTTATAACCTGTTTTTATATTGCAACAACTCCTTTTACTTCTGGTATGTGTTCCATTAAAAAACTTTCAATACCATCTTTTATTGTATAATCCGCTAGATAACATCCTTCGCATGCTCCAAGTAATTTTACATAAAGTATACCATCTTCAAATTTTATTACTTCTAAGTCACCACCATCATTTTTAATATATGGTTTTACTATTTCTAAATATTCATTTATTTCTTCTAAAATATTTTTATTATCTTTTTTCATAAAATTTATTATACATTAAATAATGATATTTTAAAAGATAAAAGAGAGTGTTATAATTAGCATATGTATAAAGAAAAACAAATAGTTAAAGGTTTAGTTACAGGTGTAACTGATTATGGTATTTTTTTGAAGTTTGATGGTGAATATACTGGTTTACTTCATATATCAGAGATATCTAATAAATATGTTACTGATATAAATAGTTATGCTAAAGTAGGAGATTATATATTTTTAAAAGTATTAGAAGTAGATAATGAAAATAAACACTTAAAATTAACAATTAAATATAAAGAAAATAAAAAATATGTAGAAATAGAAGAAAGTAAAGAAGGTTTTACTAAGTTAAGAGAAGAATTAGATAATTTTATAGCACTGAAGAAAGAAGAAATGAATAGTAGAGATATTGCATAATATTTTAATATTTGATACTATTATATATAGTAAAGTGAGAATAGGAAATAATAGTATGAGAATAATGGATTTTATGAGTTTTGATTTATCTTGGTTTAAATCATTACCAGGTATATTACTTATTTTAGGATGTTTTTGTTTAATAATAGCAATAATATTAATACCTACATTAACAAAGAAAAAGGATGAATTTGAAGTAGATTTAGATCCAAAAGAGGGAGAAGAACTATTAAATAAAGAAGAAGTTAGTGATTCTATAAATAATATTACAACTGCTCCTCTTAATACTTCTAATGTAGAAGAAGTAAAAGCACCAGTAGAAAACGTAATGCCAGTAGTAGAAAATACTAATGTAGCAGAACCTGTTGAAGAAAATAAAAAGATTGTAATAGAACCAATTGCTGATAATACTCTAGTGACAGCTAATACTGAAATTCAAAATAATAATCCAGTTAGTTTTGATAATCAAGATACATTAAATCAAGCACCAACAGTTTTAAATTTAGAACCAAAAGAAGAAGCTGCTCCTGTTCCTATGATGGAAGAACCAAAAGGAGATGAAGTAGCACCTCAAGTAGTTAATACTGCTCCAGTTTCTAATGAACAAAACATAACTATTCCAGAAGTAATTCCAACAATAATAGAAAATACAACAGAAGTAAAAGAAGAAATACCTGTAAAAAATGATTCATTTGGAGGAGAAAAACTATTACCAGATGATTTTAAAATTGAAATAAATGAAAAGAAAGAAGCTTTTGGAGGAGAAAAACTATTACCAGATGATTTTAAAGCTGAAATAGAAAAACCTCATTTATCTAATACTCAAAGCTTCAGTTTAAGAGATATAGCAGTTCAAAAAGAAAAAACTGTAGAAGCACCTATTAAAGAAGAAGTAAAAGAAGTAGTAGAAACTTCTATACCTAGAGTTGAGGCTCCAGTAGTAGAAGAAAAGAAAAAAGACGATATAGAACTTTTAGAATTATAAGACATTTCTATGTCTTTTCTTTTTGTCAAATTTTAAAATTATTAAAAAATGTGTTATAATTATATTGCCTGTTAATAGGAGGATATTTGAAAGAATTATTTGCAATATCGTTGATAAGTTTGGCATCTTTATTTACTAGTAATAACAAAAGTATTAAAAATGTAGATGAATTTATGAGTGTTGCGAAGACTAAAGTTAATAGAAAAGTCGTTTATGAAAATATGACTATTGAAGAATTAGGGCAGAAGATTGAAAAATCACTTAATTCTAATTTAACAGGTAAAGGTTTAGTTTTTGCGAAATACTCTATTCAGTATAATGTAGATCCATATATGGCAGTTGCTATATCATTACATGAAACAGGATGTAAATGGAATTGTAGTACTTTAGTTAAACGTTGTAATAACATAGGAGGTCAAAAGGGTAATCCAGGTTGTATGGGTTCTTATCAAGGGTTTAGGACTTTAGATGAAGGTATAGAAGGTTTCTTTAAGAATTTGAAACAAAACTATATTGATTATGGTTTGACAACACCAGAAGCTATTAATCCTAAATATGCTGAAAATAAAGAGTGGCATGTAAACATAAGAAAATACATGAACGCTATAAGAAACTCTTAAAATATGATTTTCAAAAAATATAAAAATCAAGAAAAATCAAAAATTCAGTTTTTTGATTTTTTTATTTTTTTATAAAAATTATTTATAATAAAAACACAGCATTTCCTTATAAAATAAAGAAATTAACAAAAATATTTAAAGTACAAAAATCTAAAAATGTCAATTTTGTAAATTTACAAAATTTGAAAAAATTTATTTTTTTATTTTTTGTTGTTAAATAAGGCTTTTAGAAAAATCTATTCAAAATCTTAAAATTTTGTTATTGACTATGATAATTAAAAATACGAAAATGAGAATAGAAAGGAGAGGTTATATGAGTGAAGAAAGCAATTTAAAAGATATTATTGTTATCAAAAGAAATGGTAAAAAAGTTCCATTTGATGAAACAAAAATAGCTTTAGCAATACAGAAGGGGTTTGATAGTGTAGATGATGAAGATAATAGAAAATATGATTCTAAAGATATTCAAAAGGTCTTAGATAGGGTTATAAAAAATATAGAAGAACAAAAACCGGAAAAATTAAAAATTGAAGAAGTTCAAGATTTAATTGAAAGTTCTTTAAAACATTATAATTATAATGAAGTTTATGAATCATTTTCTAATTACAGAGAAAGAAGAAGAGAATCAAGAGAATTTTTCTTTGATGATAAGAAAAAACATAAGTTTTTAAAAACAATAGAATCATTAGGATTAAAAAATTCTTTTGAAGATAACTCAAAAAGAGAAAATGCTAATGTTAATGGTGATACTGCTATGGGAACTATGCTTCAATATGGTTCTACAATATCAAAAGAATTTTCAAAAGCATATTTGATGAAGAAAAAATATTCGCAGTTACATGATGAAGGTTATATTCACATACATGATCTAGATTTTTATGCAATGGGTACAACTACATGTAATCAATTAGATTTAGAAAAACTATTTAAAACAGGTTTTTCTACAGGACATGGTTATATTAGACCACCTAAAGATATTATGAGTTATGCAGCACTTGCGGCTATCGTAATACAAGCTAATCAAAATGATCAACATGGAGGTCAAGCTATACCAGCATTTGATTATTATTTAGCACCAGGTGTGTTAATGACATTTAAAAAACAATTAAAACAAACAATTAGTGAATTTATAGATTTAATGGGATTTGCTAATTATTTAAATATGAATACTATTGTTAAAGAAATAGATAAGATAACTACAATTACAATAGATTCAAGTTTCTTTGAAAAATTTATTAAAGATAATGAAGTGGTAGAAAGATTATTTTCTATGGCTATTGAAAAAGCTTATATGAAAACAAATAGAATAACATATCAAGCTATGGAAGGATTTATTCATAATTTAAATACAATGCATTCAAGAGCAGGAGCACAAGTACCTTTTTCATCTATTAATTTTGGAACAGATACTAGTGCTGAAGGAAGAATGATTATAAAAAATTATTTATATTCTTTAGATAGTGGTCTTGGAAGAGGAGAAACTCCAATATTTCCAATATCTATTTTCAAAGTTAAAGAGGGAATTAACTTTAATAAGGAAGATCCTAACTACGATTTGTTTAGATTGTCTTGTGAAGTATCTGCTAAAAGATTATTCCCTAATTTCTCATTTATAGATTCTAAATTTAATAAAGAATTTTATAAAGAAGGTGATTATAGAACTGAAGTAGGTTATATGGGATGTAGAACTAGGGTTATGGCTAACGTAGCAGATCCAAGTAAAGCTATTACACCTGGAAGAGGTAACTTATCATTTACTTCTATAAATTTAGTTAGAATAGGTATTAAACATGGAATAATTAATGGTCAAACAGATTTAAAAGGTTTTTATGAAGAATTAAAACAATTAATAGAAGATGTGAAAGATCAATTATTAGAAAGATATCAATATCAATGTGAAAAAAGAGTTTATAATTTTCCATTTTTAATGGGTCAAGGTATTTGGTTAGATTCAGAGAAATTAAAACCAACAGACAAAGTTAGAAGAGTTCTTAAACATGGTACATTATCTATTGGATTTATAGGACTTGCTGAATGTTTAAAGGCTCTTATAGGAAAACATCATGGTGAAAGTGAAGAAGCTGAAAAATTAGGACGTGAAATTATTACTTTCATGAGAAAACAAATAGATGAATATGCAGAAAAATATACTTTGAATTTCAGTTTAATTGCAACACCAGCAGAAGGACTTTCTGGTAGATTTACTAAGATAGATAGAGCAATTTATGGAAAACTAAAAGGAATAACTGATAGAGAATACTATACTAATTCATTCCATGTACCAGTTTATTACAACACAAGTATTAAACATAAAATAGAAGTAGAAGCACCATATCATGCTTTAACTAATGGTGGACATATTTCATATATAGAACTAGATGGTGATACTAGTGCCAATGTAGATGCTTTTGAAAAAGTAGTAAGACTTATGAAAGAATATGAAATTGGATATGGAGCAATAAACCATCCAGTTGATAGAGATCCAGTTTGTGGATATGTAGGAGTAATAAATGATACATGTCCAAGATGTGGTAGAAAAGATAAAGAAGCAGTAAGTTTCGAAAGATTACAATCATTAGATTGTTGTTCATTAATAAGGAGGAGTTAATTATGAAAAATGAAAAAATGGTAGGAGAAGGCGTTAAATTCGAAAGAATTAGAAGAATTACAGGTTATTTAGTAGGTACTATAGATAGATTTAACGATGGAAAGAAAAACGAAGAAAAAGATAGAGTTAAACATTCAGGAATAAAAGATATTTATCTATAAAATGAAAATTAGATTAGCTTCATCTATCATGAGAGATAGTATAGTTGATGGAGAAGGGCTTAGAACAGTTATTTGGACTCAAGGATGTCCAAGACATTGTCCTGGGTGTCATAATCCAGAAACTATACCTTATGATGGAGGAAAAGAGTTTGATGTTAAAGAAGTGATAGAAGCTTTAAAAGACTCTAATGAAGGTATAACATTTTCAGGTGGAGACCCCTTTTTACAAGCGAAAGCATGTAGTATAATAGCAAAAGCTTTAAAGAAACAAGGTAAAAGTATTTGGTGTTATACTGGATATATCTATGAAGAACTTTTACAACTTAAAGATTCTAAACCGGAATTTATGGAATTTTTAAAGTATATAGATGTTTTAATAGATGGTCCATTTATAATGAAGAAAAAGAGTATGGATTGTCTTTTTAGAGGCTCTACTAATCAAAGACTTATAGATGTTCCTAAAAGTTTAAAAAATAATAAAACTATAGAAGTAGCTAAATATAAAAATAAAAAGACTTCAAAAGAAAAGAAAAATGATATTTTTATATAAAAAGAAGATTTTATATTAAATCTTCTTTTTTATTTTTATAGTGATATAATGAATATGATATGAAAGCATTTAAGAAATTTAGTATTTTTATTTTTATATTTAGCTACTTC
>ERZ773054.1351-NODE-1351-length-15165-cov-4.025612_pt1 | contig 15165 bp, 15 predicted proteins | sample MGYA00580630_ERZ773054 | MGnify/ENA primary metagenome ERZ773054 (study PRJEB29015, sample SAMEA2737994) | human oral metagenome | biome: human oral; feature: human-associated habitat; material: dental | place: China | collected 2115 ... | reverse complement strand
CGAAAATCATAGTGTGTGGGTAATATATGATGACCTTTATACCGAATTAGTAGCTAATACCTTTGATGAATTTCTTGAAAAAGCAACTTTCCAAAAGCAATGGGATCTTAAATAGTAAATGGACAAAACAATTCTATGGACTCACAGTTTCTCATATACCAAAATCAAGAAGGGGATATCAAGATAGATGTACGCTTTCAAGATGAAACAATATGGCTTTCATTAGACCAAATGGCTACTCTTTTTAGCCGTAGTAATCGTAATAAAATTGCAATTACTCCTTGACAAAAATCCGTTAGAAGCAGGAAAACTACTCTATGCCTTAGTAGCAAAAGATATGCTATTATCCACTAACAAAGGGCGTTGGACTACTTATATTATTAACAAAGAGTATATTCAAGGAGTAGAAAACTCAAGGAGTAAAAAGGCAAGGAGTAATAAAAAAGAAAAAATTATTGAGCGTATTATAGCTTTTTGTCAAGAACCTCACACCTTGCAAGAAATAGCACAAGAATTAGGTTTCTCTGACCGCTATAAGATGAAAAGAAAGTATATAAATCCTTTGTTAGGAGATGTGCTACAAATGACTTCTGTAGAGAGTAAAAATGCTCCTACTCAGAAATATGTAGTAATCAGCAAATGAGAAATCAGCAAATCATTATGATAAATACTCCAAAACCTCCACAAAGAACCATCAGGACTTAGAGGCTTTAGCGAACGCAATATCAAAATTCTATATTTAGATGAAAAAAATACTATTTCTTTTTATTCTTAGCAGTTTTATAACGGCTTGTAGACAACATAAGAAAACCTATGTTGCTGATATCAAAGAAAATTCAATTGCTATTGACTCTTTTTATCACAAAGAAAATATATTTAAATATACTCAGCTGGGTATAGAGTGTAAAAGAGGAAATTTAGACAATGTAAAACAACTTCTTGCTAAAGGAGCGAATAGTAGATTTGCAAAAAAAGATAATTATTTGATATATGACGCCTTGTTTGTAGCCATAGAAAACCGTCATTTGCCTATTGTTAAGTATCTTGTAGAAAACCAAGCAGATATAAATCAAATATATACAGAAGAAGGACTAACACCTCTTGGATTAGCTCGCAAAATAGGAGACAAAGAGATTATTTCGTATCTTATTAAACAAGGTGCAATTAAGTACTCTTCAGATTGGTTGGCAACATACTTAGGTTATTTTTTATATTTAAAAGAAGAAAAGGCAGACCCTCGTGCTTGGGGAAAAATCTTAGTAAAAATAGATGATAATATTGCTCATTTACAGATAGAAACTTATGATAAAAGTAATGATAAGGAATATGTTTTTAAAGAAGAAAAAAACAACGAAATTTCATTTGTAGATTTGAAAAGAGAGGATTATATAAAAATAATAAAGAAAAACAGCACGTACCTTCTCAAGAGTTCTTTTTTAGATAGTTTGTTAGATGAAAACAACTTATATACAATAGAAAAAATAATCAGCAAATGAGAAAATCAACAAATCATTATGATGAATACTCGCAAAACCTCTTATACCACTGCTGCTGAGCAGATAAAAGAAGCTATTCTCAGTAGTCAATATACGGCTGCTAAGCAAGTAAATGCCGTACAACTCTCCTTGTATTACGGCGTAGGACGCTATGTCTCTCAAAATACCCGCAAAGGAGTATGGGGTACAGGAGCTATTGAAGTAATAGCAGAGCAACTTCACAAAGAACTGCCAGGACTTCGTGGGTTTGGAGCTCGGCATTTGCGTAATATGAGAGCCTTTTATGAGGCGTGGCAGGAGTTAGATATCAATTCGGCAGTTGCAACTGCCGAATTACAAGTTGTTGAAAATAAGTTAGATACTAATTTGGAAATCGTGATTTCCAAATTGCAAAATGTATTATCTCCACATTTTGATACGCTTTCAGCCTCTTCTTTTCTATCACTACCTTTTACCCATCATCTTGAGATTTTAAAAGAAGTAAAAGATAATAAGCAACGTCTGTATTATATTCGTTGGGCAATTGAAAATAAAGCTTCTGTGATTTCTTTAAAACGTGCTCTTGCAACAGATATTTATAATGTTCAACCTATCCCTAATAATTTCTCCCAAACGCTCCCTTCCAAGAATTTAGCGCGTAAAGCAGTTGAAATGTTCAAAGATGAGTACTTGCTCGATTTTATTAATGTTGAAGAGATAGGAGAACATGATCTTGCGGATATAGACGAAAGGGTAGTAGAACAACAGATTATCCACAATGTAAAGAACTTTATTATGACTTTTGGCAAGGACTTTACTTTTGTAGGCAATCAATATCATTTGTAAGTGTTTGAGGTAGAACAATATCCTGATTTGCTCTTCTTTAACCGTGAACTTAACTGTTTGGTATGTGTGGAACTCAAAAAAGGCAATTTCAAACCCTCTTATTTAGGACAACTCACCGCCTATTTACGGATTTTAGATGATACAGTAAAGAAACCACACGAAAATCCTACTATTGGTATCATTCTTTGTAAAGACTTTAATAAAGATTTTGTAGAATATGTCATTCAAGACTATCACAAACCAATGGGTGTGGCTCGCTATACCACCACTGCCGAAATGCCTGAACAGTTTCAGCGTGTATTACCCAATATAGAAGAATTGCGTAAAGTATTGTCAAATCAGCCTACTGATAAATAAATCTATGATGAGCAACCCACAACACCTCATTCACACCATACAGCAAGCCTTTTCTGGCGTTACCTTGGGCAGAACCATACGCCAAATATATAATGCTACCAACGAAATTAAAGCCGAAATCGAACAATCTATGCACCAAGCCACCGATATTGATATTAAATTCATTGCCGATACCTCCAAAAAAAATCGGCAAACTCAAAAACGATTTAACAAAATGAAACCCCTCTTAAGCGCCATATTACTCCTCTGTTGCAGCTGCAAATATTTCTCATCCTCTCCTGTCCAAGGGGAGGCAGTAAAAACAGCTGATGTGGTTTATACAGAAAAGAAGGATTCAGTTGAGGAAACACACTCTGAGGGCAAAAGAATAGGCAACCCTATTGATTATAATGCACCTACCATTAAAGAAGTTTATGTAACCACCCGCGATAGTATTGATTTTTATGAGGAAGCCGACGACAAAAGCGCACGTCTTGGCAAATTGCCTTATGCTGAAAAAGTAGAGGTAGTTCAAGAACTTAACTCTTGGTATGGCATAAAACAGCGCACCCAAAGGAAATACAAGCGCAATGATGAGGAGATTATCTTGTGGCAATGGGAAAAACTCTTTATTAAAAAAGAACAAACGGGCGATATTAGCCAAATAAAACTTAACTATAAAGAGCTGATTACTACTGAAGACAAGAAACCGCTCAAGAAAATAAACATTCGTTTTGTGACTAAAGACGAATATCTCGCTCAAAAAGCCAATGCGGTTGATTTTATAGATACTACCAATACTATCAAAAAAGTAAAAGGGAAACTGCGCCTTCCTTGTCAGGAGTGTAAAAACAAATATGTTACTTATATTGATAGCCTTGCACCTAAGTACGATGACAATAGAATAGAACATACCTATATGGGGGAAATACCCTTTCTAAATCAATATCTTATCAGTACTACATACTATGAAGATTGGGATTATACCTTGATTGACAAAACCACAGGTAAAAAGCTTACTTTAGCTGCTTATCCTTATATCACTCCTGATAGACAATATTTTATGACTCTATTAGACAATGTCTATGAAGGAGTTGCAGACTTTTCACTTTATAGTATTGAAGGAACAAATAAAATAAAGAAAGTATTTTCAACCACTTTTACTCAGTGGGCATTAGTATTAGATGAAAAGGATAGAGAACAAGTCTTTATGGGAAGCGACGGGAATCTCTATGCCAAAGTAATTAATGTCTCTGTTCGTTGGGATCAAAAAGGGCACTATAACCCACGAGGTCAGTATATCTGTATTAGTATTAAAAAATAAATCAAACTTATATGAATAATAAAAATCTCCCCCAAAATTGGGATTTCTTTATGTGCCGTATTGAAGGCGCTCCCGCCTCTATACGCACCAACTTAGCCTTGATTGAGATCGCTCCTCTCGAAGGACTCTCACAGCGCTTGCAGTTCTGTATCAAAATGAAAAACCCTAGACCCGACGGACTTTCTTCTAATGAAGAATATCCTATCCTCTGTGATATAGAGGATGCTATAGGCGAAAAAGCGGGAGCTATAGGGGCTGTATTAGCAGGGGTGGTGAAATCGGAAGGGTTTTTAGAACTCTGGTTTTATACCCAAAATGCTGAGGCTTTGGCAAAAACTTGTGAAGAAGCATTACAAGCTTTTGAGGGCTATCAGTCGGGGTATAATATAGCCGAAGACCCTGAATGGGAAGATTATTTTGGTTTCCTCTACCCCGATGAGTTTTCTTACCAAACGATGCAAAACCGCAAAGTGCTAATGCAACTCGAAAAGAATGGCGATAAAATGGAGGTGCCTCGCGAAATCGACCATTTTATCTACTTCAAAGAAGCTGCTCAGCAACAGGCTTTTGCCAAAGAAGTTGAAGCCAAAGGTTTTAAAGTACTTCTTAGCGATGAGAAAACAGTAGAAGAACGCAAAGCAGAAAACTATACGCATCCTTACACAGTTCAAGCCTCTCGTGAAGACAGTCCATTGGATATCGATGATATTGTATGGAATTTGTTAGAACTCGCCTCTCCTTTTGAAGGGGATTACGACGGCTGGGGCTGTGTAAATGTACAATAATATACTACCTTTGCATCAAACAAGAATACTATGAAAAATATATTCCTATCCTTTATATTCCTAACATTTGTCTTTAGCTTGCAAGCTCAGCAAACTGATTGGGAAAGATATGACCTCAAAGGAAAAGTAAAACAAGTAAAAGCCACTACTACTTTCTATTCAGGAGAGTGTGCAGCTCGCATAGACTATGTTCAATGGACGTGCATTACGGAGTTTGACACTCAAGGAAATGTAGTGAAGAACATTTGGTATGCTTGGAAAGAGTTCTCACAAGAGCACCTTTACTCCTATAAAGGAGAGAAAGTAACCCTTAGAGTTCATTTTTACAAGCAAGATAAAATAACAAAAACAAAAACCTATCACTACAAAAAAGGCGAAGAGGAACGTATAGAGAAAGAAATAGAACACACTGAGGAGAGTAATGATATTCCTTACACAGCACGAGTCTGTACATTTACGGTTTTTTACAAAAATCGTATCTTGCGTTCTTCTCCTGCCACTACCTACGAGTATGATGACCACGGCAATTGGATTCACAAAAAGGATACTACCAATTCCCATTGCGTACGGCATAACACAAGGAGTATTGTCTATTATTAAAATATCTGTCTAAGAATGAAAAGAATCTTTTTTTTATTAGTCTTGTTAGGGTCTCTTGCTAAAAGCTATGCAGGTCCTATACTAACTTTCTATGAAGACTTCAGTTTGAAAATAGAAGGTAAAAAAGTGTATTTAGTAAAAAAATACTATAGTAATGGCAATAAAATTGCGATTACTTCTTATGAAAAATACTTATTGCCTTTTGATAGTAAAGAGGCTCATATTGTTATGACAGGTGAGGAGGATGAAAATGAATTAATCATTGCTAATGCCAATGATTACTATTTTGTGGAGTATTTTAGAGATTATACAAATATGAAACAGTGTGTAAGAGCTGTCAAAATGTTTTCTACCAATAGTGTTACTCAAACTTTTAGAAAAAATTGCTTTTATGTAAATGGTAAGTGGGTGAGGGTAGCTATGGAAGATGGTGAGCTTACTCCAATGCCTGATTTTCCCAAGCACCCTACTGTTATCGCTGAATTGGAACATACTACTTTGTTAAAAGATAAAAACTTTGTGTATGAGTATGATAACCGAACATATACTTTAAAAAAGATAGAGGGACTTAATGCTAAAACCGTACAATTTCAAAAAACCAATAGTTATTACAAAAATCTGTTATATGACGATAATGCTTTTTATGTAATGGATTACAATGGGACTGATCTTATGGAAATCACTAAAGATCTGAGAACAAGAGGCTGTAACAGAAAATTTACTGAGGCTACTTTTATCAGGTACCGAAGTGAGGGGGAACCTTATGAACAGTATTTGTTGGATTTTAAAGATGGTAATTTGTGGAGTTGTGATACATATGCTAACTATAGATTTGTACTACCCATTAAGAATGCTACTTATGTAAAAGACCTTGAAATGGTAAAAACAAGTGAAGGATATTATATTTCATTGCGAGATGATGATCAACCTATTGATATGAGTGCTGTGCGAAATCTCAATAAATTACACAGAGTAAAGTATAGTTTTTATTACTTGGATCAGGACGATGATTTGTATACTGATGGAGAACAACAATATATTTGTCTGTATAATATTTCTCAGCATAGAATATTATACCCTCTACAGGTAGAAAAACGCGTTTGGGAAGCCTTCACCTCTAAACAAAAGTATTATCACTATGAAAAAACATTAGAAGATGACTCAAGCACCACAGAAATAGCTGTAGTAGGCAACCAATTGGTAATATATAAAATTACCTCCCTATTTAGTAAAAACTATTTAGAAACACACCATACGCTCCCCATTGAGATTGTTAAAGAAATACCCCTTACATCAGAAGTCAAAGACCTAAAAATGTGTTATGCTACAAGAGATAAACTCATTATTGATGATATCATTATAGATAATATAGCTGATTTTGATACGCTTACTTTTGTAGGAGCTATTTACACTTATGATACACGACAGAGAGAATATGGTTACAAAAGTTATTTCAAAGATAAAAATAGTGTGTATTCTTACTATGAAAAGTCTCAAGAGATGATTAAGGAAAACTACAACCCTAAAACTTTTGATGAAGAAGCCGTGTGGAAACTCAGAGTTAGGCGACCTGGCGATTAGCTCTAAATCAATAGCAAATTATTATATTAACATATTATCATTATGACAAAAGTATTCGAATTACACAAGGCCATCCGTGCCCGTCTGTTGCGCTTCTTAGACGAAGCCACCCCAGAACAATTAGCGCTCATCCCTGAGGGCTTTCATAACAATATCCTATGGAATATAGCCCACTGCGTGGTTACCCAACAGCTGCTTTGTTATAAGCTTGCCGGAGTGCAACCCCATGTCTCAGAAGAGCTGATCAACACTTACAAAAAGGGTACCTCCCCCGATGGGCATATCCCGAGCCAAGAGGAAATCGCTACCCTTCGTCAGCTACTGACCTCCACCCACGACCAAATCATTGAGGACTATCAAAAAGGCGTGTTTGCAGGGAAAGACTATCCTGTCTATGAAACCTCTTTTGGCTATACACTCCACAATGTAGAGGAAGCTATTCTCTTTAACAACACCCATGAGGGTATGCATATAGGAACGATTTTGGCTTTGCGTTATTTTGTCTAATCTTTCTTTAGCTCATAGCGGGTAGTCTTCATCTGGTTACCGTTCTTATAGATGATTTCCTCGGTGATTTCTCCTTTTGGGTTGTAGTACTTCCAAGTGCCTTCCTTTTGGTTATTCAGGTACTGCCCTTCTATATAAGGGGTGCCCGAGAGGTGGTATTCTTTGTATGCCCCCTCTCGGCTACCCTCTTTGTAGTTAATTTCCTTTTCCAAATTTCCCTTTAGAGAAAAGTATTGCCAAAGGCCGTCCTCATAGTCCTTTTTGTAGGCGCCTTTGCGAACAAAGCGACCACGCTCATCATAGAAGACATACGCCCCTTCCCGCTTGTTATTCTTAGCAAAAAACTCCTCCTTGAGTTGGCCATTGTCATAATAGGTCTTCTCATGGGCAGGGTAGTCATTCTCATAGACACTATCCACTTGTAACTGTCCTAAATCGTTATAACGTTTGTAGGGTCCATGGAGTTTGCCACCCTTGAGGGTAGCTAATTCGCGGAGCTTGCCATTCTCATAATAGCGCTCACGAACGGAACTTCCATCGGCTTTGAAATCTTGTTTTTCTCGTAGGGAACCATCGTCAAGTCGTGTCTCCCACTTGCCTGTAGGCTCACCGTTCTTATAGTATTCGGTGGTATATTCTAGGATACCACTACGTCGGTCATAGAATTTTGAATACCATTGTTTTCCATCCTTTACTCCCATTTTGTAATGTTCTTCCTCTATAAGAGTACCATCATTATATTCTTTCCAAGTCCCATCGGGTTTGCCTGCCTTATAGTTACGGTCTTTGACCACCTTGCCGTCGGAGAATTCACGGAACTTACCATCTAACTCATCATTCTTATAGAAATATTCCCGATAGAGCACTCCAGAGCGGCCATACTCTCTGTAAAAGCCACTAAAAGCGCCGTTGGTTAGTTCTGCCTCCTTTTTTACCTTGCCATTGGGGTGGTACTCCTTACTTACGCCTGTAAGTGCTCCATTCTTGTAGCTCTTTTCCCCCATGATTCTTCCCTCACGATCATAGTATTTGGCTATCCCATCGAGTTTGCCATTGGCAAAGGAAGCCTCATAGTATTCCCCATTACCTTGGGCAATCTTGTAGGCTCCAGAGAGGGGTGACTTGTCTTCATAGAGGCTAAAGATACTTTCATTACCGAATTTCTTTTCCTCAATTTCATATTGGTTTACCAATTTCTGTCCATATCCCGCCAAGGCGTATAGGGTTATAAAAGAAAATACGAATCTTTTCATAGGAGTTTAAGTTTGTGGGACAAAGATAAGGATAATTTGGCAATTAGACAATCAAGTAAGAAGTCAAAATTTATCCACTTCTCACTTTCCATTTTTCACTTATCTGATTGTCATGTCGGATAAAAATGTTACCTTTGTACAATCAAAAGAACAATCATGTCCGAAACACAGAATGTAGAATACAAAAGTACTTGGCGTGATGAATACCTCAAATGGATTTGTGGTTTTGCTAATGCAAATGGAGGTACCATTTTCGTTGGCAAAGATGACCAAGGACAAATAGTAGGAGTGCCTCAAGCTAAAAAGTTATTAGAGGATATCCCTAATAAAGTAAGGGATATATTAGGTATCTTGGTGGATGTGAATTTACATGAAACCTCCCAAGGGGATTACTTAGAAATAGCGGTAGAAGCCTACCCTAATCCTGTAAATTACAAAGGACAATACCACTATCGTAGTGGAGCTACCAAACAAGAACTCAAGGGGGTGGCTCTGGATAAATTTTTGTTGCAAAAGCAAGGAAAACGTTGGGATAGTGTGCCTATTACAAAGGTGGCAATAACTGATTTGAAAGAGGAAACCTTAACTTTCTTCAGAGAAAGAGGTATCAGAAGTAAGCGCCTGCCTGATACTATACTGCAGGAGAATACTCAACAATTATTAGAGAATCTAAACCTAATAGAAGATGTGTATCTAAAGCGTGCAGCGGTATTGCTTTTTCATCCCAATCCTGAAAAATTTGTTACAGGGGCTTATATCAAAATAGGCTATTTTCAGCGAGAGGCAGAACTTCTGTTCCAAGATGAGGTGCATGGCAATCTTATAGAACAAGTGGAAAAAACAATAGATCTACTCTTTACCAAATATATCAAAGCACTTATCAGCTACGAAGGTATTCATAGGGTGGAGACTTATGAATATCCCAAAGAAGCTGTGCGTGAAGCTTTACTTAATGCAGTGGCTCACAAAGATTATTCGGGCTTAACTCCTATACAGATAAGGGTGTATAAGGATAGGCTGATGATATGGAATCAAGGATCCCTGCCTGAAAATTGGACAATAGAAAAACTACTAAGTTCCCACTCCTCACGCCCTTATAATCCTGATATAGCAAACGCCTTCTTTAGAGGTGGTTATGTAGAATCATGGGGACGAGGTATTAGTATTATGGCTGAACTCTGTCAGGCACAAGGTCTACCTAAACCCTCGTATAATATAGACGGTTCTGACTTTTGGATAGAGTTTAGAGACCTTTTTAATACAGAGGGATTAAAGGAAAAAGGTCTTAATGAGAGACAGATCAAGGCCGTCTTCTATGTAAAAGAAAATGAAAAGATTACAAATAAAGAATATCAAGAACTTAATAAAATATCTACAAGAACAGCGGCTTATGAGTTGAAAGAGTTGGTAGAAGAATATAAGATTTTTAAGATGTTAGGAGCAAGTGTAAATAAGTTCTATATGTTAATAAATAGTTAATAAAGAGTGCGAAAAATAAAAATTGCCTGCAAAAAGCCTGCAAAAATGTAATCAAACTTATATATGTAATACGTAAAACTAATTATCACATTATCAAATTACCATGGCAACACCCGTACAAAAAGTAACTATCAAAGCTAAATTTCCTCTCTATAAAAAAGAGGAATTAGCCGAGCGTGTAGAGCTTATCACCTTAGAAGAAACAGGATTTGAGTTGGTTGCTCAAAAAGACCTCTATGCGATAGGCGACACCGCTATCTATATCCAACCTGATTATTGCCTGCCCAATACACCTCTCTTTCAGGATTTTATTGCCCCAGCAGGTGATCCTAAGAAGTCTTATCTCGGTAAGATAGAAGACCAGCCTCGCCGTATCCGAGCCATTAAGTTTCCACTCTCTAAAGAGCCTAATGGCGACAAGGTCTATTCCAATGGGATTCTTTTACCTCTTTCCGTAGTAACTTCTCATATAGGGGAACAACCTATCAATGCTGAGAGTTTAGCAATTACCAAGTATGAAGCTCCTATCAAGCTCATGGGTGATACCCAGTTAAGTCCTTTCCCCTCAGGCTGGTATCAAACTGATGAAGAGAATATCAATAATGTGTGGAGTGAGATAGAGTTTCCTATCTACCTAATCGGCACCCAGAAGATAGATGGTACTTCCATTAGTATATCTACTGAGTATATCGCCACACGCAAGAATGTGATGGAGCGCTTTGTAAAGAAAGGCGATACAGAAGTAGAGAGTACCGAAACCTATATCAAATATGGCAGTCAGTACCAAGATATCTTAAGGGCTGCTCAAGAAACAGAAATTGTATTGCGTGGAGAGCTTAACGGACAAGGAGTAGGCAGTTCGGGTAACAAACTCAATCCTGCGCTAAAAGAAGCTGCCAATATTCGTTTCTTCGGCATCGACCGTCTCAGGGGGGGAATCACCTACAAGCTTCCTCATGCTGAGTTTGTAGCCAAAGCACAAGCACTCGGTATTGAGACGGTTCCTATTATCTTTGAAAAAGAATTTAGCAACAGAGGAGAACTGCTCGCCACTTGTGAGGCTTATTTTGCCCAGCATGTGATAGAGGGGATTGTGGTTAGGACTCCTGATAGCAAGTTTTCTGCAAAAATAATGAATAACTACTACGATAGTAAGAAATAACGAGTTGGTAAGCCTGTTGGCAAATCTGCTCATTAGAAAAACTCCCCGTGGTGCGAGCCGCACAGGCGGTTACCATGGGGAGTTTCTGCTATTATTGTGTCTCTCGGGTTATTCTGATTGTGCGTAGCCATAAACCTACACCAAGGTACAACAGACAAGGGATCATCCCCGAAACAGGAGAAATGAGTATATGTTTGCCAGTTTCGATAAGAATATGCTTATCATATATCAGATTATTGATAGTGGTATCTTCAATAGCGTGCATCCACACTCCAGGCCAGATCGATTTCGTAAGACGGAAAAGTTCGGTGTACATTACTGTCCATGAGATGCAACACACCAATGCCATGATGCAAAAAGTTACTTTGTCGTAAGGGAATACAGCAAATAGCTGTTCTGGTTTTAGAAAATAAAAGAAGTAAGGCCAATGCCACGAGCACCACACTATCCCCACAATAAGGTAGAGCCATACATCCTTAATCTTCAAGTGGAGTAAGCGAGCGGTGAGATATCCCCGCCACGCTGATTCTTCAAAGAAATTCTTTACAAATTCCGCTACTACAAAGATGCCAAACCCACCGAGGTAGTCCGTCCAACGGATTTCTACTTTTAGCCATCCGAAGAGCTCTCCTATAAGCAAGGTAAGAGCGATCACCGCAGGGTAAATAAGGGTTGCTACCCCATACCAACGCAAATTTTTCTTGATAAGTGGACGCAAACCCGCATCACGCCAGCCATCGCCCATGAAGGAGCGCAATACGAGCCAAGCCAGTAGGGGGGCAACTATGAAAATACCCATTCCGCGCGTACCATTGCTGGTATCGCTGAAATCACCTGTCGTTTCCCCCGTAAGAACATCTACCCATACGCCTACCCAACCACAGCTGAGGGCTACGAGAATAAAAATACATAAATTGCGAATTGTTCGTGCTTGATGCTTCATGTTTTAAAAATTTTTGATTATCTTTGGGGCAAAATTACAATGGTGGCGGCACCTCTGCAATACTGAATAATAACCATTTTGAAGCTGACAATGGACAAAAGTATAGACGAAATAGCACAGCAATATCTTCCCTATATAAAAATATTGGAACAAGCAGGTAGTTTTGCTGTTTTCCTATCGGATAGGTTTGGGCATTACTACTATGTAACCGAATATATAGAAGCGTCTCAAGAAATTGACATTGAGAAATTGGTGTATCCTGATGATTGGGAGGTGGTAAGAAGAATTGATAAAAAAGTATGGGAGTTCCTAAACACACTCCCCGAGGAAGAAAAATTGGCTTACAAATACATCTATGAGTTGAGAGTATTAGAAAGAGGAAAATATGTACGAATGATTTACCAAATGCGTATATTGGCATTCAAAGAGGATAATTTTTTGGCAATGGGTATCATAGACATCGCTCCTGAACAATCGGCAAACACTTCTGTTCGTTTTCAGATAAAAAACTGTCTTACCGATGAGATCGTACCTTTTGCTATCGAAAGTGCCGCCGATACCTTGCTCACTCCACGAGAAAGAGAGGTACTCGCCCTTGCCAAAGAGGGGATGTTCAGTAAAGAAATATCCGAAAAACTGAACATTAGCATACATACCGTAAACCGCCACCGACAAAATATCCTCGAAAAACTACAAGTAGATAATATGATTGAGGCAGTGAAGTAATCGGCTAATAACAAGATTATTACTACTTTTTTTGCGTTATCATTTAATAAGAAAAATAAGCACCCTTTGCGACAGTACTTTGAAGAACTCGTCTCTCTCACTGATGAGGAGTTTGTCTATACCTAAGAGATTGATAATCACATGTTTAGACGTGTCTCGTGAAACTTGAGTTGTTTGTATTTTACTTCATACCCCCCGAAAATGATATGCCTGATAGTGTCATACATATATTATTCGTATCTTTGCCTCCGAATTTAAAAAGAAAAAGCAATGAAAAAAATAGCAATATTGCTTACCCTTATCACTAGTTTTATGGGGTTAGCACAAAATAAGAAAATACTCTTCGTAGTAACCAACCATACCCAGCTAGGGAATACAGGAGAAACTACGGGCTATTTCCTATCAGAAGTAACACACCCCTTAGAAGTACTGACAGAGGCTGGCTATAAGGTGGATTTTGTGAGTCCGAAGGGCGGTTCAACAACTGCTTATGGGGTGAAGTTAGACGACCCTATCAATAAGAAATATTGGGAAAGTGCCGACTACCAAAAAAAGTTGGCAAACACCCTCGCCCCCTCTGAGGTAAAAGCTAAAGACTATACTGCTATCTTTTATGCGGGTGGGCACGGTACTATGTGGGATTTTGCTAGCAGTGAAGCCCTTGCCAAGATAGCTCAACAGATTTACGAAAAAGGAGGTGTAGTAGCTGCAGTATGTCACGGACCATCGGGCTTAGTGAATGTTAAACTCTCTAATGGTAAATATTTAGTGAGTGGCAAAACTTTGAGCCCTTTTACGAATGAGGAAGAAGAAGCTGTAAAACTCACCAAAGTAGTACCTTATTCATTGGAAGACAAACTCAAAGAACACGGCGCTATTATTGATAAAGCGGGCTTATGGCAAGACAAAGTGAGTGTAGATAATCGTGTAATTACCGGTCAGAACCCGCAATCGGCTAAGAGCGTAGGGGAAGCCATCTTAAAAGAATTGCAAAAATCACCTCTCCGTTTTGATGCTACTAAATACACCACAGAGCAAGTAACACAAGGTGACCAAACCCTTACTGTACATGCTTATGAGGGAATTGTATATGTAACCAATCCTGTAGAAGAGCAGTACCAACAGCTAAATATCTATATTCCTGAGGCCTACTTCAATGGAGGGACTATCAACGGCTTTAACGCCCAAACAGCCCCTATCTTCCTTCCCAATGGAATAGGAGGCTATATGCCCGCCAAGCCTCTTTCACTTACTGGAGGTAAGTTCCAAGATATGAACAACTCGCTTATTATGGCACTTAGCAAAGGCTTTGTAGTAGCCTCACCAGGTGCACGCGGACGTACCTCAGTCACTGGTAAAGCTCCTGCTGTGATTGTAGACCTAAAAGCGGCGGTGCGATACCTCAAATACAACGATAAAGAAATGCCAGGCGATGCCAGCAAAATTATCTCCAATGGTACTAGTGCAGGAGGTGCCTCCTCTGCCCTTTTAGGAGCTTCTGGGGACCAAGCGGCTTACGAGCCTTACTTAAAGGAATTAGGCGCTGCTCCTGCTACCGATGCTATTTTTGCCGTATCAGCTTATTGTCCTATCACCAACTTAGAAAATGCTGATAAAGCCTACGAATGGCAGTTCGGTAACCTGAGTCAGTACAAAACGATGGAGATTTCTATGCTTGATTACAATGTACAACGCACTTATAAGACAGGGACTTTCACAGCTGAGCAAGCTAAAGTATCAGCAGACCTTAAAAAGGACTTCCCCGCTTACCTCAATAGCTTACAACTGAAAGACAGCAAAGGCAAACGGCTTACTCTAAACTCCAAAGGCGAAGGTAGTTTTAAGGAACTGCTAAAGCAAACGATTATAGCTGCTGCCGAAAAAGCACAAAAAGAAGGTACAGACCTTAGTAAATATTCTTTCCTTACGCTTAAAAATGGTAAAGTTACTGCCATAGACTGGGAAGACTATATCACTTATATGGAGCGACACAAAAGTCCCCCAGCTTTTGATGGACTTGACCTCAGTACAGGAGAGAACCAACTTTTTGGTGATAGCAATACAGACAAAAAGCATTTTACCCCTTATGCCTTAAAAAACAGTACTGTAGAAAGCCAAATGGCAGATGCCAATATAGTAAAACTAATG
>ERZ773054.1350-NODE-1350-length-15195-cov-2.807992_pt1 | contig 15195 bp, 14 predicted proteins | sample MGYA00580630_ERZ773054 | MGnify/ENA primary metagenome ERZ773054 (study PRJEB29015, sample SAMEA2737994) | human oral metagenome | biome: human oral; feature: human-associated habitat; material: dental | place: China | collected 2115 ... | reverse complement strand
GACCTCGATGCACCACATCAATGCTGTAGCTGATCAGAGCCATCTCATTTTCAACTGCAAGACGAATTTGACCAACTGGCACAAGATCCGCCATCAAAATAAAAAAATATTGTGTCTTCGTCGTTCCGAGTACACTCTCCAACCATCGGACATGATTCTCATAGACGAGTTCCTCACTATGAAGAGAGTTTACACGGGTCGCTTTCTCGTTACGCCACTGAAAAAGCAGCCTTGCATCAGACAGTTCAACAGGACGCAGGTATAGCCGTCTTTCATCTGTCACAATCATTCACGTCCAGTCTGCAACTTCGCTGCATCTCTCGAAGAGTTTGCGGCATGATACACTTCTGCACAGCCGCCGCAATATCCCCCACCATTACCTCATCCCATCGTCCAAGATAGCAGATATATCCTACTGCCGCACAGTCCTCACAGATCTCAATCTGGTTTTCGGCGACGGCGGTGACAATAGTGGGCAATCCGAGAAAACATCGCTCCCACGTCGTTGTGCCGCCCGCTCCGAGACAGAGGTCGGCGTTTGCCATGAGTTCCGCCATATTGGAAACCTGACAATGATAATGGAGAAAATCGTGCTTCGCGCAAAGATCTTCGATGTGCGTGCGGCGCGGGTTGCTCCCGCCAACGACAATATCCACAGCAACGGAGGAAAGCTGCAGCTGCACGAGCGCACCGATTGCCTTTTCAGTCTCCCACGTCACATCACTGCCGCCATAGAATAGGAGAATGCGGCGCAGACGGCCGTCCCGCTCTCTGAGATGTGCACGCGCCGCATAAAACTCCTCTCGCAGGAGCGCATGGGGTGGACCAAGCAAAAGTTTACATTTCGGTGGTACAAGCCCGTCATAACGGTGCTGCATCTCACGATAGAAGTTCTGATCGAGAAGGATATCACAGTCATGCTGGCGATTTGCCAGATCATCAATCACGAAGATTTCGCGGACAAGGGGACGCATTTTTTGCTCCCATGCAGCATCCAATGCATAGCTGTCCACGACAAGCCGCTTCACGGGCCGAAGCTGATGCAGAATCGCCTCTGTCTCCTCTGCATCCACCGTCTGTGGCACGGTAAGCCACGCGGCATATCCCGTGAGTGCCGGATTCGCCTCATGACGCAGCAAAAGGTGCAGTCGAAAGTCGTGATCGTACACAAGAGCGTGCATACTCCCGACAAGATCACGCGAGATAAAATGAACCTCCGCACCATCCTTTCGCAACCGCTCCGCCAGTGTCAGGCATCGCATCAAATGACCGCTTCCGATCTGCTCGGACGAATCTACGCGAATCACTATACGCTTAACATCCGACATCTGAACACGCTCCCAACAACCGCACTGCTCAATTTTCAACGTTCCTGAAGCAAACGATATTTCGCCTCTGCCAACTGCCAATCCATAACGGTATCAATATCTTGGACTTCCATTTCATCCATGACAAACGGCACACAGTGCAAATTATATCCGCCCTGCTTGCTGTCATTCCTGAGAGACCGATGAAACGCATCTACCTTGTAGAAGTAGAATTGTCCGGCATCGTGATACCATGTTGGCAGATCCTGCGAACGGGTTCGTACATACTCCGGATAGTTGTATACCACCCCCCCTTCCCTTATGGAAAAACTGCGCTGCGGCGGGTAGGAAAAGGCGGCCACCGGCTCAAGCATCTCTGCCCCGCTTTCCATAAAGGCAGCATAGGCAGCACGAAGTTTCTCCGCTGTTACAAACGGGGCGGTCGGGTAAAGACAGCACATGTCATCAAACATCTTTCCCCGATCTGCATACGTACGGAGCACCTCCTGCAGCACATCGGCAGTTGTCGCATAATCGTCCGATGTCGACGGACTCCGCATGAAAGGAACGGCCGCCCCATATTCTTTTCCAACGTCTGCAATCTCTCGGCTATCCGTCGATACCATGACCTCATCAAAGAGATTACTATCCAGTGCCGCTGTGATTGCATAGGCTATGATAGGCTTGCCGCAAAAATCCTTGATGTTTTTTTTCGGAATCCTCTTGCTGCCCCCACGCGCGGTAATAATTGCTACATTAGCCACACAACCACCTCCATGCAATCCGAACAGACGCGGAAGGTTACACCTCTGTTTTTTCCATCAAGAACCAGTACACATCATCCATCGGGAAGTTCTTGTCCCGATGATATTGGAATCCGTAGTCCAGCAAACGGACATCCGGGAAGCGATCCATGAACTCTCCGGCAAAATCCCGCTTGAACAGCTTGTCTGAAAATCCGCGATAATTCACCTCGATCGGGACAGGGTTATAGTATTCACTGATCAGAATATAGCGTTTGCTGTGCCGATACAGCCGATCATATACGTCGTTCAGTTTATCCGGATTGATATGAATCAATACACCGGAAATAAAGCTCAAGTCATATTTCTCTTCGGATGAAAATTCAAGAAGTGATGTGTTATATACACGTGCTCCCGGAATCTCGGCACAGCGTGCTGCAGCTTCTTCATTAATCTCCACAGCCGACACAGCAAGTTCCGGCAGCAATCGACGCAATGCCCGCAGGTTCAAGCCAATATTCGCACCAAGTTCAACGCAGGAACCTATGTTCCCCCCCTGTATGCGTGAAATGACCTTTGCAAAGAATGCGGTCTTGACCGCTAGTGTATTAGCCCCGTCATTTCTCTTGATATATTCATGTCCGAATTCTCCCGCCCAAAAGTTTTCCTGCTCTGTTTGATATTGCTGCATAACAAAATCCTCCTAATTCAGTTATCTCCCAAAGCATTTTTCAGCGCTTCCACAATATACTCCTGCTCCTCATTCATCAGGTCATAATAAAGAGGAAGTGTAAACGCCTCTTCATAGTATTTCTCGCTCTGTGGAAAATCTCCTTGCCGAAATCCGAGTTTTTCGTAATACGGCTGGCGGTGCACCGGAATATAATGAAGGTTGAGCGTAATCCCCTGCTCTTTCATCTTCTCGAAAATCTGCTGCTTCGTCTTGCGCGTCCGACCGGCATCCATTCGCACAACATAGATATGCCAAGAAGGCTCTGCCCCCTTCATCACATACGGTGTCACAAGCGGAAGATCGCGCAGCAGGGTATCGTAGCGGGCTGCGAGTTCCCGTCTCCTTGCGACAAAGGTATCCAGCCGCGTCATCTGACTGGTGCCGAGTGCCGCTTGAATATCTGTCATACGATAGTTACAGCCGAGATCGATCTGCTGATAGTACCAATCTCCGTCGGACACATGTGTCATCTTGTCAGGATCACGGGTGATTCCATGACTGCGGAACAGCATTAGTCGTTCGTACAGATCCTGATTGTTAGTCAGAATCATACCGCCTTCCCCTGTCGTAACAATCTTGACGGGATGAAAACTAAAGACTGTCATATCGGAAAAAGCGCAACTGCCAACTTTTGTGTCCAAGTAATCCGCACCTACCGCATGAGAAGCGTCCTCAATGACCGTAAAGCCATATTCCTCGGATAATTTTTTTATATGAACCATATCACAGGACTGTCCCGCAAGATGGACAGGAACAACGACTTTAGGAAGTTGATTGGCTTTTCGTGCACACCGCAACTTTTCTTCAAGAGCAACCACGCTCATATTATAGGTCTTTTCATCAATATCGACAAAGTCTACATCTGCACCGCAATATCGTCCGCAGTTTGCCGATGCGACGAAGGTGATCGGGCTCGTCCAAAGGAGATCGCCCTTGCCAAGACCTGCAGAAAGACACGCAACATGAAGTGCCGCCGTCGCATTGCAGACTGCGACCGCATATTTTGCGCCGCAGTACTCTGCAACAGCATGTTCAAAACGGTCGATTGCGGGTCCCTGCGTCAAAAAATCAGAGCACAGAATCTCCTCGACCGCCTTGATATCGTCTTCATTGATACTCTGTTTTCCGTAGTAAATCATGGATTCATCTCCCGAAGTTCCTCAACTGATAAAAAATGTGGATTAGAGCCTGAATCGTAAGCAAACCCATCGGGAACAGGGTGTCCTTCTTCCCCAAGCATATTTTTTGCATAGTCGATACCAAAGATCGGCGTGGAAGGGCGAATGACAAAGTGGTCTGAAAACTCAAGTGTGTCATAATAGAGATCAGCGGGACACATAACTTCATGAAGTTTTTCTCCAGGACGAATGCCAATCACTTTGATCGGCACATTCGGAGCAATCGCTTCCGCCAAATCCATAATACGCATGGACGGAATTTTGGGAATAAAGATCTCCCCGCCCTGCATCCTCTCAAAGGTCTTCAATACAAACTCGACACCATCCTCCAATCGCAGCCAAAATCGCGTCATACGGGGATCTGTCACAGGAAGTTCCGTCGCCCCATCCGCAATCAGTTTCTTGAAGAACGGAACGACAGAACCACGCGAACCGACGACATTCCCGTAACGGACAACCGCAAAACGCGTCTCACGATCTCCGACAAGGTTATTCGCGGCCGTAAAGAGCTTGTCCGAACAGAGTTTTGTTGCTCCATACAGATTGATCGGATTTGCCGCCTTGTCCGTGGAAAGGGCAATCACCTTCTTGACCCCCGCTGCGATTGCCGCATGGATGACATTCTGAGCCCCATTGATATTCGTCTTGATGCACTCCATCGGATTGTACTCAGCCGCTGGTACCTGCTTGAGTGCAGCGGCATGGACAACATAGTCCACCTGATACATCGCCTGTTTCAGGCGTGCCTCATCACGCACATCACCAATGAAATAGCGCATACAGGACTGATTGAACTTTTGCTGCATCTCGAACTGCTTGAGTTCATCGCGAGAAAATACAATGATCTTCTTCGGCGTGAACTTCTTTAGTACGATTTCTATGAACTTCTTCCCAAACGATCCTGTTCCGCCCGTGATAAGAATACTTTTATTGTTGAACAAACAAATCATCTCCCATGCTATGTATATGAACATTACATTCTGGCGGTAGTTCTTTGAAGCGAATTATTCCTTTACCATCAAAAACCCCTTAGATGTTACAACTTCGCTCTGGAGAACCCCACCTCTATCCACGGGTATACGATCAAAAGAATCCCAACGGAAAACTTCCTTATATCCCGCAGTCTGCATCATATGCATAATCTTGCTGCGAGACAATAACCATACTGGATACTGCGCTGCATATATCTCCGGAGAAACATATTGAATTGCAATGAGATCCCGATCTGCATCAAAATTGAAAAGAGTACGGTCTACAAGAATATATTGAAACCCCGCATGGAGACATTGCTCCAAGTATCTATACGGCTCATCAAAGTACTGAAGCACACTTGAAAGGATCAAAACATCTTTGGTTTTATTTGATTCACAAAATTCTTCAATAGAAGTATAAAATTGAATCTCTGGCAGCTTATTTCTTCCAATTTCTACAAATCTCGACTGTTCAACGATATTCCAGTGGATATTTATTCCCATCTCTGACATCAGTGTTTTATTTTGGTAGTAAGTACTTCCAAGACTTCCCCCAAAATCTAGGATATTCGCATTTTTTCCAATCCTTGCTAATGAATAAAACATTGCCGCTAACAAAGGGTAGTTATAATCTTTTTCGTAAAAAAGGACCCCATCTCGTTCAAATTCCGCTTTCCCTTCACGTACCGTTTGAATCGCTTTCCATACTGTCTGGAGAATATTGTCGGCTGCATAATTCTGTAGCCCACTGCGCAGGAGCGCACCCTCGGCATCTTTCCATGAGGAAAATTCTCCCTTGATGCCGTAAAAAGGCGCACCTATATGTTTCAAACGCAAAAGAATCGGCGGAAGCATCGCCTTTATGATTTGCCTTAACAACGAACTCCTCCGTTCAATCGACATGGAAATCATTGATCGCGCAAATGACGGTCTGTTGTTCTTTCTCTGTCATTCCGTTATACATAGGAAGGCTCAAAACCTCTGATGCATACTTCTCTGCAATCGGAAAGGCCCCCTCCCGATAACCTAAATAACGATATGCCTCAGCCAGATGCGGCGGTATAGGATAGTGAATCATCGTACCGATCTCTTGTGTTTTCAGATGCTCTGCCAGAGAGTCGCGCACCGATGTATGAACGACAAATTGATGCCATGTCGAGTCTGCCCCCGGACGTACTCGCGGGAGCTGCACATAGGGACTCTTGATCCGTTCCATATACCTGGCAGCAATTCGACAGCGCTCCTCATTAAGTTCATCCATGTACTTCAACTTTACTCGAAGCAACCCTGCCTGCAACTCATCCAGTCTGCTGTTACACCCCACAACCGCATTGTGATACTTCTTTTCGCTTCCGTAATTACGGAAAATACGGAACTTCCGTGCCAAAGCAGCATCATCTGTCACAATGCAGCCGGCATCGCCAAATGCTCCACAGCCTTTCGTGGGGTAAAAACTAAAGCAGCCAATATGCCCAAATGTGCCCACCTTTTTCCCCTGCCAATGGTTTCCATGACTTTGTGCGCAGTCTTCGACCACCTTCAGATGATGCCGCTGTGCGATGTCCATAATTTTTGTCATGTCGCATGACTGCCCATAGAGGTGAACAGCAAGAATCGCCTTCGTACGAGATGTAACAGCCGATTCAATTTTCTCTGAGTCAATATTATCATAAATATCCGGCTCAACAAAAACAGGTCGTGCCCCATTCATCGTAATTCCCATGACACAGGCAATATAAGCATTGGAAGAGACAATAACTTCATCACCCTCGTTGATGCCAAGCAGACGAAAAGAAATCCACAAAGCATCAAGACCGCTTGCCAATCCCACACAATATTTCGACCCGATATAATCTGCCCATTCGGATTCAAACGACTCAACTTCCTTGCCAAGAATATACCAACCGGAGCGCAGAATTTCAATTGCCTTCTCTTCGTATTCCGTCGCGTGCAGGGAAAACTGACGCAACAGATTGTTTGCCATAATCATGGTATTTTAAGCCCCCCATTATGAATCCAGATATTTATCCATATATTGCATATAATAGTCTATCATACGTTCAAGCCCATCCTGTAATTGTACATGCGGTTTCCATCCTACAGTTTTATGGAACTTATCACTCGTTCCATAAAAATCGCCAATATCAATTTTCTTTCGCTCCTCCGGAAACGGCACAATCTCCAAACGCCCCTTGCCCGAAAAGCGAATCATCATTTCAGCCACATCTTTCAAAGAGGCTTTTTCCCCAGATAGATTGAAAACGTCACCGTATGCTTCCTCATGAACAGCCACCAGACACATAGCATTTACAACATCATCAACATAATTGAAATCTCGAATTTGCTCCCCTGTGCCGAAAAGCTGGATGGGTTCTCCTGTCACAGCACGATTCGCAAACCAACCAATAAATCCCTGCCGCGCATTCTTAATCAGTTGGCGCGGCCCATATGTATTCGTCAAACGCAAGGATACCGTGCGCAATCCGTAAACCTTTGTGTAAAGTTGATGATAATGTTCTGCCGCAAGTTTGTTTATCCCGTTCACATCAGGTGGAGAAAGCGGATGATTCTCATCTACGGGAAGATACTTAGGTTTTCCGTATATCTGCCGTGTACTGGAAAACACAATCACAACATCCGGTGCATAATGGCGGCATGTTTCCAACAACGTCAACTGCGCTCTTGTATTGACTTCCATGTCCATAAATGGCTCTTTCATGCTGTCCTGATGGCTCACCTGTCCTGCAAGATTAAAAATATAGTCTTGGTTACGCACCAAATACCTTAAGCTATGCTCATCCCGCATATCAGAGAAGTTTAATCGCACATGATCCTTGATTTCTTGGATATTAAAAAGATTCGCCCCATACTCGTCCAGCATAGAGTCCAGAAGAGTAACGTTTGCACCTTCTTGAACAAGCCGATGTGCAAGATTACTGCCAATAAAACCTATACCACCCGTAACTAAAACATTTTTACCTGCGAATGACATTATAGCAACCTCTTTTCCAACAATCCCACTGCGTTTTATAGTAGCGTAAAAGGGCTAAAAGCCCCTTCGGCATACCAGTAATTCCTTTGGTAAAGGAGTTATCATAGACATCCTGCACCATTTTCAGTGTCTTTTGCAGTGCATCAAGATATGGCAAATAAATAAGGGATATAACTTCCTTTGAAAGACGATACTGGCTCAAATCAAACGTATGCAGCTTCATCCACTTCAATCCGTGAAAATGAAAGAAAACAACGGAGTAATCATCAACCATAGGGCCTTCGGTGCATGAATACTGCTGCACATTCCATGGTGCAACGCCACCACCAAGGTGCTCAAGTTCATGAACCATACCGGGGAAGCGCTTCAACCAATCATCCAAATATTTCTGATCGCCAAATTTTCCATCTTCGAAACGCGCGTAACACCATTCCTCACAACGATCACACCACCAGTTCAAGATGTGCAGACCGTCTTCTGTATTGCGAAACGTCATAAACTGCACACAATAAATACCTGATGTTTCACTCTGATCATACTCCGGTGTATACCGATGCCTTGTAATCATAACCTCCTTGCCAGATGCATGAAATTCATCCAACAAAATTTGCGGTGGCTGAAAAAAATACAAATCAGCATCAAGATAAGTCACTTCCGGCACACCGAAATTCTTCAGTACATAAAGAATGGAAAACGACGAACATGTCCAACAATATTCGCCTCTGTTTCGTGTCTTAATGGAAAGCAAGCGTTCCTCCTCAAAGTTTTTCATTGAGACAATCTGCGCATGCTTCAGTGATAATTGTGTCAGAATATCCTCTGCCAAATCATCAAAAGCAAAAATATAAAGAAGAAAATGTTCTCCCGTTTGTTCGAGAGAATCGTACATCGCGAGCCCTCGTGTCAAATAACCCGAATCAAATAGTGTACAATAGTAATTCATGTCAAGCACCTTTTGTAAGTGAATACTATCCCAGAAGCCACTTATTCCGCTTCAAGAAAAGCCCACCTGGTTCATAATCCCACAAGACCATCTCCGGAGGAGCCTTAAGCATTGTTTCATTAACTGCCTCCCAGTATTTTTTCCGCAATGCAGTTTCCTCTTCATCGGTCTGCCATTTGCCATCGACACGCAGATTCATTTCATAAAGGAAATCAGCAATTTCATCCGCTGTATTGTCATGGAAGTCTATGCCTAAATTCCTATACAGTCGTAATTCATCTTCATCAGATACTCCATATTTCCATGACAGTTCCAATATTTCATGAAGTGTGAGATACCTATTTTTCTTTCGATGCCACCATTTTTTATAAATTGTAAAATTCATTCTCGAATTATAATTATAGTAATCTGCAGAACACCAGAAAATACTAAAATTATTTGTAAGAGCCTGAGGAACATTCATCAGCCAAGGAATACATGCAATACCGCTAGTATCTCCAAAGAAGAACTTCGCATTTCCCATAATGAAAAAATCCAGAAATTCATCGCGACATGTATTCGTATAATCGAAAATGTTCGCCCCTACAACTTTGCGAGAATCAACTGCCCCCACGCGCACAGCCTTTAATGTACGCAAATCCAACTGCTCAATCGCCTGTACAAAGTCCTCAATTGAACTATTACGAGTCGCCGTCTGGCCAGCAACCTCTGAGCCGTGATTTTCAAAATATGCTTCGTGATACTCATTGCTTCTGGAAAAGAAACAAAAATACTGTTTTTTCTTTAATCCAATCTGAAAAAGAGCTGCCCGACCTTTTTCTTTCTCCTCCTCCGAAAATGAAAGATACACCTTAGACGGATAACGGTTTATCTCATGATGCAACATCTGTTGCCGCTCCGGATAAACAACACGACCAAAAGGGTCAGCACTTTCGAAATCGCAAATATTCGGATGTTCTTTCACCACATAGCCCCAAAAAGGTGCTGTATTCGTGTCAACAACATCAACCAGTTCCTTGATCTTTGCCAGAAACCAACGATTGGCAATATGTGGATTCTCCTCATCAAAGACAGGAGTATTTCCATCATAAAGAAGAAGCAGCAGTTTTTCATCCGTCGGGTACTTCTCCAACAACAGGCTCAAGGAAAGATAGAGATCACACATCGGTCCAATATTCAAAATGTTATTTTTTACGATGTGTATTTTTTTATACTTTCCTGCTAATTCCTGAAATCTCGTTTCATAAGATTTCTGAGATAAATCCCCTTCAGATTCCTGATATTTTGAAATAAGTGCTTCTTTCATTTCAAAAGAAACATCCCGCCGCAGATAGCAGAGTTTCCTTTTCATATGGAACTCATATTGTATAATCGACTTTCTGTCCTCAGAAAGGGGCAGATGCTTCCAAAAGCATTTCAACAGGAATTTCACCATGGTTTTCCCCTGCCGAACTATCTTCACCATCAGCCCCTCCGTTTTTTCAACACAAGTGCTTTTCTTTGCCCTCAGACCACATTTTCGCACACATCCTATGTACTATCTCAATCGGCGATATGGACTCATACCCCATCTCCAACGCACGACTGTCATCTAGACAGAACGGTGCACGCATATCGTTGTCCACAACGATCTCGGAAGTAGCGTTCGTCAATCTCTTGATCTCGTGAACGAGTTCCCGCACGGTTGTCTTTTCGTGGGAGGCGAGACATACTACATCGTACTTCCATGTATCCATATACAGTAAATGTGTAACGAATTTCGCCAGATCGTCGTTCCAGACAAAATTTCGCGTTGCGAAGTCCGGCGAATAGATGCGTACCGAATCATTTCGCAGGAACTTCTCAATGGTATTCGGCAACCAGACGCCACGAGACCCGTGTCCTATGATTCCCGGCATACGCAGACTGATACTTTGAATCGACGTTTCTTCACGGAGCAGGCACTCTGCCGCATATTTCGTCAATCCATACGCATCTGGATTGATACGATCCGAGTTTTCATCTATGTTCTCGTCACGGAACTCGCCATAGATGCCGATCGTCGAAAAGTAAACAACTCTGTAGACATCATGGTGCTTCGCATAGTTGATGAGCTGTCTCATCACGTCGATATTATTTCGCACATATATGCAGAACTCTTTTGTCCGATGAGGAACACTTCCTGCAGCATGAACGATTGCATCAAAGTGCCCCATCTCGTGCCACGGCTCTTCCAGATTAAGCTGCACCACTTCAAACGGTACATCAATACGGCGGGAATGCACTGTTCCGACAACATCAAAGCCGTTCGCATGCAGGTGCTCCGCTGTACATCGCCCCGCGAATCCCCCTGCACCCGTTACAAGAACTCTCATCGCTGCAAGCTCTCCCGCACTTTTTCCATGATGTTTCCCGAGGCAAGCCCGTTGATTTCCCGCATCGCCTCACGGTTTCCGCATCCTTTTGCACAGCCGTTGAGACCCATTCGATGAAAAGATACTGCAGTACCGCTCTCTGCCAACACCTCTGCGACAGCACTGCCAAGTCCGCCATGAATGCTGTGTTCTTCGAGTGTAATGATATGCCCTGTCTCTTTTGCCGCTGTAACAATCAAATCACGATCAATCGGGTTTACCATGGGCATATTGATAATGCGAACACTGATGCTATCCTCCGCCAGTTTCTCTGCGGCTCTCAGTGCCTCGTTGACAACAGACCCCATAGAGATGACCGTGATGTCTCCTCCATCTCTCAGAACATAGCCCCGTCCCACAGAGAATTGATAGTCCTCACCGTACAGTTCCGGCTCATTGGCAGCCTCCAATCGGATGTAAACAGGGCCATTATGCCGATAGGCGAAAAGGGTTACCTCCCGCGCCTCGATCGGCGTTGCAGGCGTAATCGTGAGCAGATTTGGAAGCGTGCGCAGAAGAGCTACATCCTCCGTCCCCTGATGCGTCATGCCATAGGTTCCCGTCACCATACTTGCAGAACGCCCCAGAAGCTTTACATTATAGTTTGGCTCACAGACAAGATTGCGCAGAAACTCATAGGCACGCATGGACATGAAGTTTGTTACGGCATACAGAAATGGAATCTTGCCGGCTGCGGCAAGTCCTGCCGAAGCCGCCACCATATTGCATTCGGCGATGCCGAAATCAATGTACTGCTCCGGATAGTCGCGGCGTATTTGCTCATAAATCTCGTTACCATTATCAGCCGTTACCGCAAGGACATTACGCTCCTCCTGCAGCAGCTGCAAGACAACTTTGGTGCTGGCATTTCTCATAGCAAACTCAACTCCTCAGGTGAAATATGAAATGCTCGGCACACAGTCTCCCATTCCTCATTTTTAGGATTCCGCATATGGCAATCTGCACGATCTTGAATAAAGGAGATGCCATGCCCTTTATGGGTATGTGCGATCACAAACAGCGGTTTATGATATATATTGTCTCTGAATTTCTGTACGACATCTTGGATCTCCGTCAAATCATGTCCGTCAATCTCCTCAACCTGCCATCCAAAGGCTTGCCATTTTTCGCGAACTGGCTCAATCTGCATAATCGTCTGAACGCGCTCGCTTGCCTGAATTCCATTATAGTCCAAAAAAACAGCGAAGTTATCCAATTTTTGAGTAGGAGCAAACATCGCCGCTTCCCAGACGGATCCCTCCTGCATTTCTCCATCGCCCAAGATACAGAACACTTTTGCCTTCTCAGCATCCAACCGATATGCCTTGGCCAGTCCCGAAGCAAAACAAATGCCTTGTCCAAGAGATCCTGTAGAAACCTCGATGCCAGGGGTCTTATGTGAGGCAAGTGCAAACAAACGTGAGTTATAGTCGTAGAACGTCTTTAACTCCGCACGGTCAATTTCTCCTATTTTCTCTAGGATCGGATAGAGAGCCGCTGCGCCATGACCCTTGCTCAAAACGATACGATCTTTTTCATCACGCTGCCAAAAATACAGGACAGAGAGCATTTCGATACAAGATAAAGCCGATGATAAATGTCCTGTTTTTGAGTGGTAGAACATCCGAAGTATATCAAGCTTTAACTCTCTTACAAGAAGTTCCAGATCCCCGTCCAACAACTCCACTCCTCTCGATCAAATAAAGTTGACATGCCTCATATCTGTATCAAAATAGGATTGAATCAACAGATTCCGTTCCTCATATACACAGAAATTACGGCAATCTCGTTTCGGCTGAAGTGCATTCAGTCGTTTTTTTGTCTGCTCCGAGAACCACATCTCACGAAAAGATTGATTATGCAAATCTCCGACGACCGCCTGCGAGTCGTATGCCCGCGTATGACACAGATACACTCTCTGATCCGCGGCTATGATCGTAATCAAACGGCACGTGTAGCAAGTCTCAAAGGGCTGAGTAGTAAAGTTCTTATCCATCCAATCGTATTCGTAATTATTGACAATGCGAAACGCATGCTCCCCCGAAGGAACGGAAAGTTCCTCTTGCGCACGATGAAGCTGCTCGATCACCTTATCCTTGATATCAAGATGATAGTGCGGCTGGTTCTCCACAACAGCCGCAAATTTGACGTTATCTGCACCGAGCTCCTTCAGCAGTGCTGCTGCCTCATATACATAGTCACAGTTCGCCTTGCTGATGACGAAGTTCACACCGAGCACGCAGTCCTTATCTTTATTCTGTGCAAAGCTGCGGATATTCTCACAGACCTTATGAAAGGAGGTTTCCGGAATGCGACGCAGGGACGAATAAACGGATGCCAACGGAGCATCAAACGAGATGCGAACCCATTTTGCCGTATAAAATTCTTCTGCAATCTCTCCTTTCAGGAGTTGACCGTTCGTAATCAACGAGAGATCGATTCCGTGGCTTTTTACTTGCTGCACAGCCTCCCTGATATGCGGATAGGTCAACGGCTCTCCGCCACCTGAAAAAGTGAGTGCCTTGACCCCCATCGCTCCCATATCTGCAATAATCTCCTGGAGCTTATCCCACGGTATCATATCGCGGTGTTCTATGCTGTCGCGGTTCTCCGTCTTCTGGTAGGTATCGCCGGATCCATAGGTACAGTATGCACAATGATGATTGCAGAAATTTGTCGGTTTTAAACGTATGTAGATCGGAGCTCTTTGCTCTTTGCTTTCCAAAGAATCCAGAGCATCTTTATGATGAAAAATTTTCAGTGAGCTATACGGGTTTCCCATCCAGTCTCCTTTTTAATAACTACACAGTGTCACACTGATCCATGCGAGAGTTTCTCCTTCGGCACAGCATACAGTACCGTTTCAATGATGGTCGGCGAGTAGTGCCGAATATAGTAATCATAAGCATTTGGACACATTTTTTCAATCAGGAGCTGCAGACGAAAGAGATCCTCCACCTTATGATAGATGGATACCATGAGAACAGGATGATTCCGGAGTGTCTGTTCCATTCCCAAGATAGCATCGTACTCTGCCCCCTCGATGTCCATCTTGATGGTGGTCACGGCTTCACCGTTCAAGATATGATCGACCGAATCGACATCCAATACGTCTGCACCGTCTGCACTTGCAAAGCTGTTTTTGGCATCACTTACCTCAAAGCGAATTTGCCCCTTTTCCTTATGGATACCGATATTCACGCACTGCACACGTGGCAGCATTTCGGTATTTTTCACCAGCATCTCGTAGTTCTTGCGGCTCGCTTCGACGGCGATAATTTTCTTGTATTGATCGCCTGTATAGTCAATAAAGCCTCGCAGGGAATCTCCGTCATACGCCCCCAGATCGAGGAAGACATCCGCGCCGTCCCACAAAACAGGAATTTCGTCTTTTGGAGGAAAATATTGATTTTTCTCTTCCATCCCCGCAAGGAACTTCAGATCTCGGCTGATTCGATAGTTTACCAAATTCTGCAGCACGTTGCGCGACTTTTCATCTGCAAGGAGACTCCATGCCTGATTTAACTCTGCTTCATGTTCCTTGAAATACGCCGGATTTTCCTTGTCAGCATCGTAACGACCAAAATCAATCTCACGATAGCATGAAAGAAGTCCGAGTTTCTCGATACGCTGCTTCATTTTCGCATTGAATCCACTCGTAATGAATATGACCGTCTTTTCATCGAGGCAAATATCATCCAATCGAACGATTGTATAACCGTCCAACACTTCTCCCGCACGAAAATCATCACAAACAGCGCGCACGTGAATCCCATACTGGGTCATCAAGGAAAGCGCCTCATGTCCACAGTAACCTGCGCCGTAAAGAATGACATCGTTGCCGTCCGCTTTCAGCTTCTTCAGACACTCGGGTACAGCATTAATACTGTCTCGTATTTCCATATTAAACTCCTTGGCTGATTCAGCGTAGTTCC
>ERZ773054.1347-NODE-1347-length-15203-cov-4.602324_pt1 | contig 15203 bp, 15 predicted proteins | sample MGYA00580630_ERZ773054 | MGnify/ENA primary metagenome ERZ773054 (study PRJEB29015, sample SAMEA2737994) | human oral metagenome | biome: human oral; feature: human-associated habitat; material: dental | place: China | collected 2115 ... | reverse complement strand
CGAGCGAGAGCGCCATCGGGTTGCAGAGGAAGAACACGCCGATGAACGGGAGGACGACATAGCGCGAGATGGGGTTGCCCGCGCAGAGGTGGGCAAATTTCTCAACGCGCTCGTTGCCGACAAAGAGCACGATCGCGTTCATCGCAACGAGCAGGCAGACGAGCGTCGGGATGATGCCCGTGACCCATCCGATCAAGGTCTCACCGCCCTTGTTGAACATGCCGATGAAGCCTTCGGCAAAGAGGATAAGCGTATCCATATTGGTCTCCTTTCAATGGAAACAACTCTTATGCATGACTGGCAAGGGTTTCCCCCTGCTCCTGATAGATGATGTACTCCTCGCGCGCACCGAGGATGGCGCGGCGCGTCTGACGGTCATAGGAGGCGACAGACGCCTCATCGAGGTCGAGCAGATTTCTGCCGCTAAAGTCCTCGAAGGGGCGAAAACCTGCAAATACGGTGACGCCCTTCATGATCTCGCCGCGCAGGATATTGCACTGTGCGTCGATCACAAAGAGTACAATCGCCCCGGCGACAAAGCGTCCCTTCGCCTTGCCGATGGCGACGCGTCCCTCACGGCGCATCTCCTTCACGTGCGCCGCGAAGCGACGAAATTGGAGAATGCTCAGGACGAGCTGAAGCACCCACATGGTGACGGCGATGAGAACAAGCCACAGCATAGTTTTCGCCCCTTTCGTATTACTCATTTAACAAAATTCTTGCGGTCTCCTCATCCGTGATGAGGACATTGATATAGCGTCCGCGCAGCGCTCCGAGAATCGCGGGCACCTTTTCACGCGATGCCGCCATGCCGATGCTGTAGGGCAGTGCACGGAGGCGTGCAAGCTCGACAGCGATGATGCGATCGTGAAACTCGGTGGTAACAGGGCGTCCCTCGATGTCGTAGAACATGGAGCAGATCTCACCGACGATGCCCTCCCGCAGGAGGCTTTCAATCGCCTCGCGTCCAAAGCTGCCCATCCAGACGAGATTCGAGGACTTCACGGGTGCGCCGATGCCAACAATGCCGATATCGAGCTGCTCCCAGAACTTCGTGATCTGCTCGAAGTTCACGTCCTGCCGAATCGCCGCTGCGATCTCTGCCGTGCGTGCAATCGCGGGAGCGTAGATATAGTGACTGCGTCCGCCGAACGCGTTTGCAAGCTCGTAGCAGAGCGTGTTCACATGGAGGTCGCTGTCAACGCTCTCCGGTCCGCCGTCGAGCGGAACAAAGTCGACGTTCACGGGGTGCAGCCGCTCTGCCGCCGCATAATGCGTCAGCTCGCGAATGCTTGTCCCCCATGCGATCCCAATGGTCTGTCCATCCGACGCAATCCGCCGCAGGAGGCTGAGTCCTGCCTGCGCCATGCGCTTCTTGACCTGCGCGAGATCAATGCTGTGTGATACAACATATGCCTCACGGAGACCGAAGCGGCGTTCCAGCGCACTCTCAAGCTCCTCATTGCTGTCCGTCTCAACGGTGATGCGGACAATGCCTGCCGCAACCGCACGCTTGAGATATTTACTCACTGTCGTACGATCAACGCCGAGACGCTGCGCGATCTCGCTCTGCTTCAGACCATCCGTATAGTAAAGATTTGCCGCTTTGATAAGGATCCGTTTATCAACGGCCTGCATGTTACTTCCTCCTCAGAGAAATAACTTTCACATATGTGATGTACTAGCGCTTTTGTCATCCTGACAAGCTGACTATAACGCCTGCAAGAATTTATTGCAACAAAAAAAGCCGTGTTCTCACGAAAACACGGCTTTTTTTATAGATTTTCATCCCAGATCATCACTTATGTGAAGTATTTATCACATAAGTGACGGTATGTGCTACTTGTCCATCATCGCATACATCCACTCCCGCAAAACACGGGCATGATTGATCTCAGGATCCTTCGCTCCATAGAGCAATGTGATATTCTCCCCTGCTTTGAGATGATCGGCGACGGTGACCATATGCGTTGGTCCGGCCGTACCGGTCGAGAGCTCCACGCGGTATTTTTCGGCAAACTCCGCAAAGTGCTCCGCCTTGTGCCCGAACCATGTGCGCAGCTCCGGCGACGGAGCAATGTCCTTCCACCAGTCCGCAAGTGCCGCACGCGACTTGGAGATGCCGCGTGGCCAGAGGCGATCGACGAGCACGCGGAACCCGTCATCCGGCTCTGCCGCCTCGTAGATGCGCTTGATGCAAATGTCCGCCATGTTACCCCGCCTCCCGTGCCATATAGTCGCGCACAGAGGTCGTCTCCCCCGATTGGAGTGCATCGATCAGGCGATTGATACGCGGCGGCGGTGTCCATGCGAGCGGCAGGAAGCAATCCGTGCAGCTGTTATACATCGCACGCAGATCGTTCTCCGCATGGCGGCGCAGAAGGGCATACTCTGCCTTGCGATGCTCATAGCGGCGCCCGGCGCGCAGATAGCCGATCGTCGTGACCACTCCCCAGAGGACGAAGTAGTACGCCCAGATGAAGTTCGGCAGAAACGGTGACAGCGGGAAATAGACGAGTGCCGCGACGAGTCCGCCGACGAGCATCCAAAGACCGATGGATGGGCGACTCATTCCACTTTCAATGTAGTCCAGATCCTCAACCACCTGATAGAGATTGCTGTGCTGTACAAAGTACCCTCGCATCCGCTCCAACCCGTCGATCTGTGCCGAACGCTCCTCTGGAATCGGCGCCGGGGCGTTCAGCACAATTTCCTCCGGCATGGCACGCCTCTTCTTTTCTGCCGTATCCGCAATAAAGCTCCATGTCTCAAGTTCATCATCGATGAGAGCCCGCTCGCCACAATGCGGACAAATACGCGTAAGTCCTTCGATTTTCGCACCACATTCCTTGCAAATCATATTATTCCTCCTTACTGTTAAATTTTTTATTACGTATTTTAACATACATCGCCATTTTTGTCTAATGAAAAAGTCAGTATACATAAAGAGGCTGCTATGTGAGATTCTCAGCTTCACATAGCAGCCTTATTCGTCCTTTCCCCGCATGTGGGGCAGGCTATAAGGGAGTTATTCTTTTTCCCGCCGCTTCTTCGAGCGATAGCCGAGCCACAGCACGAGCAGCCATGCGGGCAGGATCGGCACGGCGAGCTGCATGCCCGGAATCTGCGCCATCATGACGACGACGCCGATGAGGAACACGATGCAGAGATAGTTGATCCACGGATAAAACGGTGCACGGAATTTGATATGCCCCCCCTCGCGCTCCATCTTGCTGCGAAATTTCAGATGCGTCACAACGATCGTCACCCAGCTGATGACGGCGGCACACGTTGCGATCGAAATGAGGTAGAGGAATGCGTCGCCCGGGAAGAAATAGTTCAGAAATACCACAATGAGGGTAATGCCCGAGGAGATCAGAATGCCGAGCACGGGCACGCCGCGTGCGGAGAGACTCTTCAATACGGATGGTGCGTCTCCGCGCTGTGCGAGTCCGTAGAGCATGCGGCTGTTGCTGTAGATCGCGGAGTTGTAGACGGAGATCGCGGCGGTGAGCACGACGAAGTTCAGGATGTGCGCGGCGGCGGGAATACCCACGTTTTGGAAAATCTGCACGAAGGGACTTGCCTCCATGCCGACCTCGTTCCACGGCCAGAGTGCCATGAGCACCGCCATCGTTCCGACATAGAAGATCAAAATGCGCCAGATGACCTGATTGATCGCCCGCGGAATCGTACGGTCGGGATCCTCCGCCTCGCCCGCGGTGATGCCGATGAGCTCGATGCCGCCGAACGAGAACATGACGACGGCGGTTCCGAGGAAGAAGCCCCACCAACCGTTCGGCAGGAATCCCCCGTGTGCCCAGAGATTGCTCACATTGTCGGGAAACGGCGCACCCGTCACGAGCAGCCAACCGCCGAGTCCGATCATGAGGACGATCGCCGTGATCTTCACGAGCGCCATCCAGAACTCCATCTCACCGTACGCACGCACATTCGTGAGATTGAGCACGGTGATGACGGCGAGGCAGATGAGGGCGGAAAGCCACTGCGGGAGATCGGGCAGCCAAAAGTTCATGTAGATGCCGACTGCCGCCAGCTCCGCCATGGAAACGATGATGTAGTTGAACCAGTAGTTCCAGCCGGAGAGGAAGCCCGGAAAGTCGCCCCAGTATTTGCCCGCATAGTGACTGAACGAGCCCGAGACCGGCTCATCGACCGCCATCTCGCCGAGCATGCGCATGATGAAGAAGATCATGATGCCGCCGAGGAGATAGGCGAGCATGACCGCAGGTCCCGCGAGCGCAATCGTGGATGCCGAGCCGTAGAAGAGCCCCGTCCCGATCGCCCCGCCGAGGGCGATCATCTGGAGATGTCTGTTCTTGAGCCCGCGCCGAAGCGCGGGTGATGCTTCCTTTTCCTGCATAAAAACTCCTTAGGAATCACTGATAAAATGAAGTCCGTCCGATTGAGGAGGCAAACCGGACGCAGAGTGGGGCTCTGTGGAGGATTTGTCGACGAAAAGCGGGCAAAAAAGATGCGCCAAGATGATGGTGCTGAATTTATCCGTGGTTCCCTTAATTGTTAGCCGCGCTGACGATCCTTGAGTGCCTGCTCCATCTCGCGCTTGGCGTCCTTTGCCTTGAGCGTCTGACGCTTGTCATAGTTGTGCTTGCCGCTCGCGAGTGCGAGCTCGAGCTTTGCGCGCCCACGCTTGAAGTAGACCTTGAGCGGGACAAGTGTCATGCCCTTCTCGCGCGTCTTGCCGAAGAGTTTCAAAATCTCCGCCTTGTGCATGAGCAGACGGCGAACGCGCAGCGGATCATGGTTGAACCGGTTGCCCTGTTCGTAGGGGCTGATGTGCATGTGGTCGAGGAATACTTCCCCGTTCTTGATGTAGGCGTAGCTGTCGCGCAGATTCGCACGACCTGCGCGCAGGGACTTGACCTCCGTTCCCACGAGCTCAATGCCCGCCTCATAGGTCTCATGGATGAAATAGTCATGCCGCGCCTTGCGGTTCTCGCAGGCGATCTTAATGCTTTCGTTCTTCTTCCCCATAGAAATTCCTCACTCGGCGTTCCCCGTCCCGCCCTCGGTTTTGCGATTCATACGACGCGTGGGACGCGGGGCACGGCGCGGCTTCTCGGTTGTCTCCGCCTCCGGTCGCTGCGCACGGTAGCCCGGTGGATCCGGCCAGACGGCGCTGTTGAGGCCCGTCACCCTGACGCGGTGGTAGTCGCGCGGCTCGCGCTCGTCACCGTAGCGATCATTCCCTCTGCCGCCGCGTGCACGATCACGACGATCGCCGTCATTCCGCGTGGGACGCTGTCCGCGCCCGCCGTCCGCTTTGGACGCTGCGGCACGCGGCTTTGCAGGGACACTCGCAGCTGCCTTGCGCGCCGCACGCTCGCCCTCCTGCGCACGCTTGCCGTGTGTACCGTGTGCGCCGCGTGTCTTCTTGCGGCGCTCGGCAGGTGTCACGTCAATATCGGCGATGATGGGCTCACTCTTGCGGTCGCTCTTCTTTTTGCGTGAGCGGCGTCCGCGTCCACCCGAAGAGGTCGTTTTTTCATCCGCCTTGGGCTTTGCCGGAGCCTTTACAGGCGCCGCCATGTTCGGCTCATAGACACCGTTGTCCTTCAACACGAAGTCGAGCGTCCGCGCCTGTACGTCGGCGCGCGTGATGATGATGGTCACCGTGTCGCCGAGGCGGTAGCGTGCGCCCGTGCGTTCGCCGACCATCGCATACTGCTCCTCGATGTAGCTGTAGTAATCGTTGATCATCGTGGAGACGTGCACAAGTCCCTCAACGCCGTTCTCGAGTTCGACGAAGATGCCGAACGCCGTAACGCCGCTGACAACACCCTCGAACGTCTCACCGACGAACTGCGCCATATACTCGATCTTCTTCATATCCGTCGTCTCGCGCTCTGCCTCGATGGCGATGCGCTCACGCACGGAGGAGTGTTCCGCCGCGTCCGGCAGCATCGCGCGCAGCCGCTCCCGCTTCTCCGGGTCAATATGCCCCGTCGCAAAGGTCTCGCGCAGGAGTCTGTGCACAAGGAGATCGGGATAGCGGCGGATGGGCGAAGTAAAATGCGTGTAGTAGCGTGCGGCGAGCCCGAAATGTCCAAGGCTCTGCGTCGAATAGCGCGCCTGCTGCATGGAGCGCAGCGCAACCGCGCCGATGATGCGCTCCTCGGGTGCGCCCTTCACACGGTCGAGGACAGCCTGAATGTCGCGCGGGCGCACCTTGCCATCCTCATCGACGTTCAGCCGCAGCCCGAGCGCGGCGAGAAGACTCTGAAAGCGCTCGATCTTCTCGGCGTTCGGCGTTTCATGCACACGATAGACGAACGGCTCCTCCTTCAGCTCCATGTGGCGCGCAACCGTCTCATTCGCGATGAGCATACACTCCTCGATGATGGACTCACCGATCGAACCCGTGCGCTTGACGAGCGCGACGGGATGCCCCTCCGCGTCGAGCTTCACCTTGATCTCGGGCAGCTCAAAGTCAATGGAGCCGCGGCGATGACGCTTCGCACGGAGTATCTCACGCAGACGGCGCAGCGTCCCAAGCATCGGGCGAATGTCCTCGTTATCCGAAACAAACGGCTCTTCCCCCGCAAGGATTTTATTCACCAGTGTATAGGTCAGCCGACGTGCGACGTGAATCACACACGGCACAATCTCGTAGCTTTTTACCTCGCCGTCCGCACCGATCTCCATCTCACACGCCATCGAGAGGCGATCAACGCCCTCGTTCAGGCTGCAGATCCCGTTCGAGAGTTCCTTCGGCAGCATCGGTATGACGCGGTCAACGAGATAGACACTCGTGCCGCGCCGCGCCGCCTCCACATCCAGCGGCTCGCCCATGCGGACGTAGTGACTCACATCGGCGATGTAGACGCCGAGGAAGAATCCGCCGTCCTTCTCATATGCGTAAATGCCGTCGTCGATGTCCTTCGTGTCCTCGCCGTCGATCGTGACAATGGGGAAATCGCGGCGGTCACGCCACCCTGCATACTCCTCGGGCAGCGGGTTCTCTGGGCAGCGCGCGGCTGCCTCTGCCACGGCGGGCGGGAATGCTTCGTCAAGGTCATAGGCGCGCATCACAGCGAGCACATCCACACCGGGATCCCCCGTCTTGCCGAGCACCTCGACCACACGTCCCTCGGCGCTGCGCCGCTCCTCGGGCCATTTCGTGATCTCTACGACCACCTTGCTGCCCGTCTTTGCGCCGCCGAAGTCCTTTTTCAGAATGAAGATATCGCGCCCGATCTTCGCGCTGTCAGGCGTGACGAAGCCGAATGCCTTGCTGCGCTCAAACGTGCCGACAATATGCGTATTCGCACGTTCAAGGATGCGGATGATCTCGCCCTCGCGTGCACGTCCCGGCATCTCGGACGGTGTCACACGCGCCACGACGCGATCGCCGTGCATGGCGGTCGCAAGCGCAGAGCCGGGCACAAATACATCCGACTCATCCTCCGTTGCGCGCACGTCAGGGATGATAAAACCAAATCCCTTGGGCGACATGGAGAGCCGCCCCACGACGAGGTTCATGCGGCTCGGCAGTCCGTAAAGTCCGCTGCGGTTCCGAATGATCGCACCCTCCGCCTCGAGCGCCATGAGTGTAGACGAAAGAAGCGGCTCCTCCTCAGCGGAGAGTCCGAGTCCCGTGAGAACCTCCGCCGCCGGCAGCGGGCGATAGGCGTCCTCCCGCATAAAGGCGTGAATTCTCTCTTTCAACGTATCCAATTGTTCCTGTTCCATATGTCCCTCTTTTTTCCGTTCCTATTCCGATTCATCCAGCAGGAATGACGCCGTACGCGCAAAGACACGCTCCCGGATCCCCAAATCGAGCGGCAGCAAATGCCCCGCATCCGGCAGAATGTATTTCTCACACCGTGGGCTTCGGACGTTTTCATAGAGATAGTCCGCGCTCTTCGGATCTGCCGTGTGATCGCGCTCCCCGTGCACGATCAGGATGGGTGCCGTAACCTTCGCAATCTGCCCACAGAGGATCGCGATGACATCCATCATCTCGTGGATGGAAACGAGCGGCATGCGCCGATACGTATTGTTCGCACCGCACGGCACATTCTGAAGCCTCCGCCGCGCCTTCGGCACATAGCGATCCACGCACGCCTCACGCGTCGGCAGATGCTCGATCCCCTGCTCGGGTGCGATCATGATGGGTGCACCGAGGCTCACAACGTGGGCGACGTCCGTCTCGACGGAGAGGAGCATGGCAAAAACCGCGCCCATCGAATGCCCAACCACAGAGACTTCCTCACACACGCCGCTGAGGATGGCAGAACCGTCGCGCACAGAGTCCATCCAGTCCTCATGCTCCATGCGGCTCAGATCCTCGACCGTCGTCCCGTGCCCCGCGAGCCGAATGGCAAGCACGGTAAAGCCACGTGCGTTCAGATATTCTCCCATGAGGCGCAGCTCTGCCGGCAGCCCCGTGAATCCGTGTATGAGGAGCACGCCATGCGCCCCACCGGGCAGCAAAAACGGCTTCGCTCCCTGAAGATGCATGACGATTGCTCCCTTCTCTCCGACATGTTTTCCACCTGAAAAAATCCCTGCACCGCTGAGACGGCAACAGGGATATTCGTCAACTCGACATCCGCGCAATCACGATCGTAATCACACCGAACAAAATCGCGAAGACGATGGTCACACGCGCGAGCAGCGCATCCATCCCGCGCGCCTTACCCGAGAATACCGTATCTCCGCCGCCGTCGAGGCCGCCCATGCCGGCAGACTTCGCCTCCTGCCCGAGCACGGACGCGATGAGAATGATCGCAACGATTGCATCAAGTACCATTAAAAGCGTGAGCAAGAAAAAGCACCTTCCTTCACTCATATGAATTATTTCCGTCTATCATAGCACAGTAAGCGGCGTAGTGGCAAGCGAAATGTATCAAGGGTCCATCGATTTCGATAGATCGGCACAAAGTTCAATTGGAGTATAAAAAAACTACTGCCGATAAACACATGCTTATCGACAGTAGCTGGGACTCGTTAATTACGAATATTAATCATCTCTTCCCCAGTCAGATACCGCTTCAGGTCTTCCAGTCCGATCTCCACAGAGGTCATCATGGTATCGCACGAGGTGCCCGCAAGATGACTCGTCAGCGTAATATTGGAAAGCCGCAAATACGGATGATCCGCAGGCAGCGGTTCCACATCATACACATCGATGGCTGCGCCGCCAATCATATGATCCCGCAATGCGTCTGCCAAGGCTGCCGTATCGACCAAACCTGCACGCGCCGTATTGATGAGATATGCGGTCGACTTCATTTTGGACAGTTCATCCTTGCCGATGAAGTGCTCCGTCTTTTCCGAGAGCCGCAGATGAAGCGTCACCATATCCGACTGACGCAACAGTTCATCCAGCGCTACGAATTCGACATTGTGATCGGCGAACTGTTTTGGATCGGCATACGGGTCATGAACAAGAACTTTACATTCAAATCCCTGCAGACGCATTCTCACGCGCTGACCGATGTATCCATAGCCGATGATGCCAACGGTCATCTTGCGCATATCATGAATGTAACTCTGGTTATCGTACTTCTTGCACCATTTTCCTTCCATGAGGAGGTGATGACTGCGCGCAATATTCTTGTTCTCTGCAATCATCATGCCGACCGTGAAATCGGCAACCGCATTTGCACTCCGCCACGGCGCATTGATGAGCTTTACGCCCTTCTCCGTTAAGAGAGGAACATCTGCATTCTCGTAACCGCCGCGTAGAACAGCTGCCACCTTAAGATGCTTTGCCTTCTCGATAACCTCTTTGTTGATGGACGCGACATGCACGACAAGAATATCCTTATCCGCACAGTTTTCCAACAGAGCCTCACATGTGGGAGCAGCATCGATCCCCTTATGTTCAATGAGCGTCATACGATCCGTAATCGGCCCCATTGCATACATATCTTTATCTTCGACGATGGTGATCTCCGCGCCAAATTTCTCCAATGCGCGTAGTTCTTCCATCATCTGCACGGTAATGCCGCCATCCGCAACACAAAGGATTTTTGTTTTTTCCATAATCAATACCCCCAATATTTCTGACGAGTCTCCTGCCGATACTGCGGCAGGGACTCCCATGTCACAATTGGAGCCTCAATCCTTTCCTGCCGAACCGACCAGATCGATCTTCTGCCGCACGACCTCCTGCAAGGCTGCAAGCGGCTTCTGATAAAGCTGGTGCGGCCAAATCGCCAAATGCTCCGCGCTCTCCAATTCCGCCTTGAGTGCTCCGTTGAACGCGGTCAGCATCTCAGAAAAGATATTCAGCTTGCATATGCCGTTTGCAACGGATTTACGAATCAGCTCATCCGGCGTTCCCGAGCCGCCATGCATCACCATCGGCACAGTCGATATTGCGTTCAGCTCTTGCAGCCGTTCAAAATGGATCTTCGGCTTGTGCACGTAAAGTCCGTGCGCCGTTCCCACTGCGACGGCAATGCAGTCCACCTGCGTGCGATCGATAAAATCTGTCAATTCATTCGGCTGTGTAAGAAAGTCATCGGGATTGTCAAAGGTATCCTTCTTCGCAGCACCGATCTCGCTGCTCCCTACAATGCCGTCTCCCACATGACCGAGCTCCGCTTCTACGCTGACATCGAAACGATGTGCATACGCGACGACCTCGCTTGTCTTTTGAACATTCTCCTCCAAAGGCAGCATAGAGCCGTCAAACATCACGGAAGAAAAACCGCCGTCGATGCAACGCTTGATAAACGAAAGGTCCACGGCGTGATCGAGATGGATTGCAACAGGAACGGTTGCTGCCTCGGCAATTTTGCGCAAATAACCGAGCCAATAGGAAAGCCGATCACCCGCAAGATCAACAGCCAACCCCATCAAGATGACCGGCGATTTCTTTTCTTCCGCAACCTCCGTGACAGCCAGTGCCATATCAAGGTTGCTCACATCAAATGCACCGACAGCATATTTGCCCGTTCTCGCGTCTGCCAACATCTTCTTCATATTTACCAAAGGCATATAGATCCCTCCTCGCCACTTCAGTCAGCTGCATTCCAGTCCCACATCGTCTGCGAACTCGTCATAATCCCATCAAATCCGCGCTGATAGAGTCGCTGTGCAAAATCAGCCCGACTGACAAAACCGCTTGCAAAAATCTTACCGGAAAACACTTTGCGGAATGCATCAAGAAACTCATATGCACAGATTGCAGGTCTGAGCTCGATGGCATCCGGCTTTGTCACCTCAATGGATCGGAAAGCCATCTCCAACGACAGGGAATCTAGGAGCGCAATCCTCCAAATGGTCTTTAGCCCGACTGCCTTCGCCCTACTGACCTGGTATACATTCGAGCCGATGACGGCATCCACCTTGTAGGCTTTCTTCAGCATCTCAAAGGCAATTGTATCCGTTCCGAGACCGCCAATGAGCTCATGGTTGACAACGACTTCCTTCCCGGACTTATGACATAGTGTCGTCAGATCGGCAAGATTTCCGATATGAGATACCGTGCTCAGCAGGATTTCGCCCCGCTCCGATTTCAGTGCTTTGTCCAAATTCCGTATGTCCCGCACGGAGGGGATCAGCACAAATGTCCTAGCCATCCTGCTTCTCACCCCAGTACGCCAACAAATGACGGTTCAGCCGCTGCCACTGGGCATATCGCTTTTGATAGAACACGACCTTTTCCGGATTTGGAACGACCGGCGCCTTCAGTTTGACCGAGCGCTCGAACGCTTCTTCATAACTCTTGTATACGCCCGCACCGATGCCAGCAACGATGGCAACGCCATGCGCCCCCGTCTCATCACACTCTACGACTTCGACAGGCAGGTTCATGGTATCGGCAAAGATCTGCGTCCACACAGGGCTCTTTGCCATTCCTCCCGTCAATCGGATGAGCGTTGCGGGCAGTCCGGTAGCAATAAGAAAGTCAATGTGATGTTTGTGAATAAACGCGATCCCTTCGACAACCGCATAGCACAGTTCTCCGTAAGATGTGTGCGTATTGATGTTGCTGAACCCTGCGCGCGCATTCACATGGATGCTGGGCGAGGCGACAAACGGCTGGAAGTACGGCGTATCCATATTTGGCTCCGCCTTTAGAATCCATTCGTTCAGCACATCATAATAGTCGCGCTGTTCATAGACGGCAGCCAGCCGCGCCTTATCTCCGAGTACGTGATGGAACCATTCGTAGTTCGTCGCGGATGCCCCCGTATACGAACAGTTCAGGTATTCGTTTTTGTGAATATACGGCATATTGCTCGATGCATTTGGTATCACACGATCCGAATGCGTTTCGTTGATACACCACGATCCGGCAATGGACGTAATCACGCCTTCTCCTGTCGCTCCGGCTCCGACAAGACTCGCCAGAATATCCATCATTCCTGCAGCGATCGGAGTTCCCTCTTTGAGCCCGGTCAGTTCTGCCGCATCCTTCGTCACAGTGCCGACGATCTGCTCCGGACTCGAATACAACGTCGGCAGTTTGTCGAACATCTCCGGAATACCATAGAGATTCATCAGTTCTTCCGAGTATTCCATCGTATCCATATCAACCATGAATGAACCACCGATGACATTGAGATCCGTAGCAAACTTGCCGGACAGGCGGTACATCAGATAGTCCTTGAACATCAACACGCTGCCGATTCGGTCATAGACCGCACGCTCATGCTCCTTGTACCAGCGCAGGATCGGTCCCGGCTCTCCTGCAAACAGCGTTCCATGCACCATGCGGTTGATCTTATCATAGGTGCCCTCCCGCTGATACAGCGCGATAATATCATTGGCACGATAATCCTGCGAAAAACACCCGGGCGCAATGGACCAACCTTTTTCATCGAGGAATACGATGCCGTTGCCAAAAGAAGTAATCCCTATGCCGGCAATATCCTCTGCCGCGACACCGGACTTCTCGATCGCCCGCTTGATGCACTGCGATACCATGTGCCAGAGCTCATCGACATCGAACTCCTCAAATCCTCTGCCGCGCGGCGCAAGATGCATGCGCTCGGAGCTTTTCGTCGAGGACGAAGCGACCACCTTTCCCGCTTCATCAAAAATGACCGCCTTGCTCGATGTGTTGCCGGCATCGATTCCGATTAAATATTTTGCCATGACAGCCCCTCCTTTCGTGTCTTTACCTCATCAGCATGCCGCCCGTGGCGTCCAGCGTGATGCCCGTCAGATAGTCCGCCTTGTTCGAACACAGGAAGACGACGCTGTAGGCGACCTCCTCCGCCTCTGCCACGCGCCCCAGGGGGATGCGCTTGCAGTAGTAGTCCATGCGCGTCTCCAATGCCGCGCGGATCATGGGCGTGTCCATGATGCCCGGCGCGACCGCGTTGACGTTGATGCCCCGCGGCGCGAGTTCGCGCGCGAGCGATACCGTAAAGGCGACGAGACCCGCCTTGGATGCCGCATAGTGCGCGTGCCCCGTCGTCGATCCGCAAAAAGCCGCCTGCGACACGACGTTGACGATTTTGCCCGTCCGGCTGTCAGCGTCAAGGTGCCGGGCAAAGTCGCGGCAGAGGACAAACGGGCTGACGAGATTGATGTCAAGCGTCCGCCGGAAATCCGCTTCCTCCATATCGAGGACATAGGCCTGCGGCCAGATGCCTGCGGCGTTGACTAGGATATCGAGCGGACCGAGGATATCGACGGCCGCGCTGACGGCGCTTTGCCGATCCGTCCCGCTCAGGTCGCAGGCGAGGCCGGCGGCGCGCACGCCGTACGTTTTACGCAGCACGGCCGCCAGCGCCTCTCCTTCGTCTCCGTGGCGGCTGACCGCGACGATGTTCGCGCCCTCCTGCGCGAGCAGTTCGCATACCGCTTTGCCGAGTCCCTTCGTTCCGCCCGTGACAAGCGCGTTTTTGCCATGCAGTCCGAGTTCCATGCTGCACCCCGTTTCTATCGTACGATCCAGTGCGAGGATCGGTCGCCCGAGAGTGCGGACGCCATCGCCTCGGCGAGCAGGACGGGCGAGCGCAGGAACGCGTCCGTCGTCCCGCCCGCCAGATGCGGCGTGATCGTGACGTTCGGGAGCCGTACCAAAGGATCGTCCGCCGCGGGCGGTTCGTGTTCAAAGACGTCGAGCGCCGCCCCCTGCAGCTGTTTGTCCCTCAGCGCCGCGGCGAGCGCCGCCTCGTCCACGAGTCCCGCGCGCGCCGTGTTGATGAAATACGCCGTCGGCTTCATGAGCGAAAACGCGCGCGCATTCATCATGTGCTTCGTTTCGTCCGAAAGGCGGCTGTGCAGGGTGACAAAGTCCGCCTGCGTGAGCAGATCGTCGAGCGAGACCTGTGTGACGAAGTTCGGGAAGACCGTCGCGTAAGGATCGTAACCGAGGAGGCGTACGCCAAACCCGTGCAGACGATGGGCGACCTTGACGCCGACCTGTCCCATGCCGATGATGCCGACGGTCTTGCCCTCCAGATCGGGCACGGCGCCCGCGTTCGCATAGTCTCTGACCCAGCGGCCTTCTTTCAAATTTGCGTGCGCCTTCGCGATGTTGCGGCACTCGGCCAGCAGCATGCCGACGGTGAAGTCCGCCACCGCCGTCGCGTTCCGCCCCGGCGTATGGAATACGGCGACGCCCTTCGCGGATGCGTACGGCACGTTGATATTTTCATAACCCGCGCGCAGGACGCCGACGAGCTTCAGTTTTGTGCAGGCGTCCAGCACCTTTTTCGTAATGGGACAGAACTGTGTGATGAGAATCTCCGCATCGCGCAGCTGCTCCACGAGCGTATCCGGGACGTCGTAGGCCTCGCTGCCCTCCGTCTCTACGCGCAGGTTGATGTTCTGCAGCTCCTCATAGTCCCGCAGCGGCCAGTCGACGGTTTCGACCGTTACGCCGCGCTCCCTGTACGATGCAAATCCTTCTTCTATATACGACGATGGGATGAGCAGGTCGCCGATGCCGATGAGTTTCATATTGATCGCCTCTTTGTCACATGCCGATGAGTTGTCCAAGCTTAATCAGCGCCCAGCCGACGGGCGTATTGTACGCGGCCACGAGGTTTCCGAGCTCGGTCGACGTCACGTTGCTCGGCAGTCGGACGTTCGCCTGATCTGCCGCCATGCCGTAGATGTTCGAGAGATCGCTGCCCGCGTAGAGCGCGAGCGTTACGATGACGAGACCTGTGATGAAAATGCGGAACATGTTGCGCTTACAGAACGGCGCGACCATCGAGATGAGGAAGACGATGGACGCGAGG
>ERZ773054.1344-NODE-1344-length-15230-cov-8.893641_pt1 | contig 15230 bp, 16 predicted proteins | sample MGYA00580630_ERZ773054 | MGnify/ENA primary metagenome ERZ773054 (study PRJEB29015, sample SAMEA2737994) | human oral metagenome | biome: human oral; feature: human-associated habitat; material: dental | place: China | collected 2115 ... | reverse complement strand
CAAATTTATTTTTTGCCATTGTTATTATTATGGTAGAAAAAAAGAATCCTTTGTACACAATTTTTTGGATATTTTTATTATATCTTTTACCTTATATTGGATTTTTTATTTATTTATTTTTTGGTTTAACTTTTAAGAAAAAAAGAGTTGCCAATAAAATTTATAAAATAAAAAAATTAAAAAGTATTAAAAATGTACATGGTTCTGATAAAGAAGAGTTAAGAAGATGGAAAGGACTTATAACTTATCTTGAAATGAGTACTGATAACTATATTACCTCTAATAATGATATTCAAGTTTATTTTGCAGGAGAAGAATTTTTTTCTGATTTAAAAAAAGAAATAGCTAATGCAAAAAAATTTATAAATATGGAGTATTTTATTTTTCAATTTGATGGTATAGGAAAAGAGATAGCAGATTTATTAATAAAAAAAGCTAGAGAAGGTGTAGAAGTAAATCTAATAATAGATGGAGTTAATCTAGCTAATCAAAAACTTAGTAGATATTTTAAAAATACAGGAGTTCATTTATATCTATTTTTTAGAACATATATTCCTATATTCAATATTAGAATAAATTATAGAGATCATAGAAAAGTTACTATTATTGACAATAGAGTTGCTTTTGTAGGTGGAATGAACATAGGAGATGAATATTTAGGTAAAGGTAAAATTGGTTATTGGAGAGATACCTCTGTAAAGATTTATGGAGATATAGTTTCAACTTTTGAAAAAGAATTTTATTTTTCAATGAGTATAGTAAAAAATAAATTTTTAAAAGATGAAAAAACTTCAAATGAGATTTCATTAAAATATGAAGAAGAAGATAATGTCTATATGCAGGTTATAAGTTCTGGTCCTAATTATGAATTTCCAGCAATAAGAGACAATTATATTAAACTTATTCAAGAAGCTAGAAAATCAGTATTTATCCAAACACCTTACTTTGTTCCTGATGATTTATTATTGGATACTTTAAAATCAGCTGTTTTATCAGGTATAGATGTAAAAATTATGATTCCAAATAAAGCAGATCACCCCTTTATATATTGGATAAATCAATATTATGTTGCAGAGCTTTTAAGATTAGGTGCAAATATTTATAGATATGAGAATGGTTTTATTCATTCAAAAACTATATTGGTTGATGAAGAAGTTGTTTCTGTTGGTACTTGTAATTTTGATTATAGAAGTTTTTATTTAAACTTTGAAATTAATTTAAATATTTATAATAAAGATGTTGCTAATTCTTTTAAAATTCAATATTATAAAGATATTGCAATATCAAAAAAATTAACATTTGCTGATTTTAAAAAGAGAAGTATTTTTACAAAAGTAAAAGAATCTGTATTTAGATTATTATCACCTATAATGTAGAATGGAGAACTATGGGAGTATTTACTAATCTTTTCCAAGATGAAATAAATTTTATTGAGGAAAAATATAAGATAAAAATTTTAGAAATAAAAAATATTGATAATGGAATATTAAATTCTAATTTTTGTGTAATAACTAAAAATAAAAAATATATACTTAGAATTTATGAAGCTAATAGAACATTAGATGAGGAAAAACAAGAATTAATTTTATTAGATAAAATTGCAAGTTTTATTCCAGTGAGTATAGCAATAAAAAATGTTGATAACGAATATATTAGTGTATTTAATAATAAAAAATTTGCACTATTTGAATATATAAATGGGAATGTTGTTAGTGAAATAGATACCCATATAATTAGAGAAATTGCAATGAAACTTGGGAAATTACATTCATTTTCAAAAGATTTTTCTTTTGAAGAATATAATAGAAAAACTAGAATAGATTTTGATTTTTATTATAATGAAATCAAAAATTTAGAAATTGATTTTAAGTTTAAAAATGAATTATTAAATTTAGCTGATGAAGTTAGTAAATATGATTTTTCTACTCTACCAAGTGGAATTATACATGGGGATATCTTCCCAGATAATGTTTTATTAGATGAATACAATAACATAAAAGTTATTTTTGATTTTAATGAGAGTTATTATGCACCATTTATTCTTGATATAGCTATTGTTATAAATTTTTGGATTCAAATAAAAGATTTTGATTTTTTTGATAAAAACAATTTTATAAGAGATTTTTTAAACTATTATTCTAAATATAGAAAAATTGAAAAAGAAGAACTAAAATTATTGGATGTAGCTTGTAAAAAAATAGCTTTAACTTTTATCTTTTTAAGGATATATAAAGAAAAAATTGAAAATTCTTATCAGAAAGCTATTTCTATTGAAGAAAAATCATATTTAGATTTAATAAAATTAATTAAATTATAAAAAATTAATGAATGTAATAAAAAATAGTTCATTGCTAGCTAAATTTTTTAACGCTGAAAAATTGACGTTCACTGCAAATTCGCTAAACTCACTTCGTTCAGACACAGCGAGATTTGCTCGGTTCACTTCCTTCAATTTTTCATCTAAAATTTAGAATGCAATTTCACTTATTTTTTATCTACATTATAATTTAAAAATTTTTTTAAATTACTTAATAAGGAGGATTTATGTATATAATAAATATAATGTGGCTTATTGGACCAGTAGCTTTATTTACAATTTTATTTATATTGTTAATTTCAAAATCACTTATAAAAAGTAAAAAAGTATTCTTTGCATTTTTTGTTTTAATTTTAGTTTATGCTATTTTAGGAGTTGCTTGTTATTATTTTTATGAAATCTTTTTATCAAATCAATATATAAGTCTTTTAATTAGTTTATCTTGTATTGCACTTGGAGGATTTATTAATTTAATAGTTGTTTATTTGGGTATAGCTAAGTTAAAAAAGATAGATAGTAAAGAAGAACTCTTAATATTGCAACATGATATTGAAAAGAATATGCGGGTTGAAGATAAATGGTTTAATATGTTATTTTCATATACAGCTGATAGATGGATACTTTCTGATATAAATGAAGATTTATTTTCAAAATTAGATGAGGGAAATTTTGAAGAAGATGGTGCAGAAATAATTGAAATGAATAAAGAAATAAAAATAATTAATGAAAATTATAAATTTTTAAAAAGAAATCTAAGAAGAAAATTTTTCTTTTTAAAGAATCTAAAATCTATAACTAATCTTGAAGATAGTGATGAAATCAAAAAATTAGTGATAAAGAAGAAAAAAGAATTTTCTCCTTCAAAAGAAACAGATAATACTATTGAAATAATAAAAAAATTATCAAATGAATTATTAAATCTAGTTAGAGTTGAAGATAATGATAAAACTAAAAATATTGAAGAAAATCTAGCAAGAACAATTAATTATATGTCTGGAGTTCTGTATAATCAACTTAGAAGTGAAAAACTTAAGATAAAAGAAGCTAAATTAAATGAATTTTCTACTTATATTCAGGCTGAAAAAATTTTACTTGACAATATAGATGAACTTAGAGAAAATATGTATACTTATACTTATAAAATAAAAAGGAAATTAAGAGAATTTAAGGAGTAGATAAAATGAAAGGTTTAGCTGAATTAAAAAATAAAATTGTTAAAGTACCTCATCTAAATATATTTAAGATAGGAACATGGGTAACAATGGGCTTATTTGCTACTTTTCTATTAGTTTATATATTTGTAGGAGATGAGATGTTAAATTATTTCCCATTGTTAATATTATTTGCTTTTGGAAGCCCTTTTATATCACTTATGATGTCAAAAGCTATGGTAAAAAGAGCATATAATATAAGAATGATAGGAGAAGGTGGAGCAACAAGTGAAAAAGAAAAACTTGTTGTAGATACTGTAACTTTATTAAGTCAAAAATTAGGTTTACAAAAATTGCCAGAAATAGGAGTTTATCCTTCTAATGACATTAATGCTTTTGCAACAGGAGCAAGTAAAAATTCTGCTATGGTAGCAGTTTCACAAGGACTTTTAAATAGTATGAATGAAACTGAAATTATAGGAGTATTAGCTCATGAGATGTCTCATGTAGTCAATGGAGATATGTTGACTTCTTCAATTTTGGAGGGATTTGTTTCTGCTTTTGGATTGATTGCAAGCTTACCATTCTTAATGGGAAATAATAATAGAGGTAGAAGAGCAGCTTCAAGTATGGCAACATATTATGTAGTAAGAAATATTGCTAATTTTTTTGGAAAAATAGTTTCAAGTGCATATTCAAGAAGAAGAGAATTTGCAGCTGATAAGTTAGCAGCAGAAATTACAGAACCAACTTATATGAAAAGTGCTTTAGTTCGTTTACAAGAAATAAGTGAAGGTAGAATATCACTTCAAGATAGTGATAGAGAATTTGCAAGTTTTAAAATTACCAATAATTTTTCAATGGGTAATATTTTTGGAAGTTTATTTGCTTCTCATCCAAGTTTAGAAAAAAGAATAGAAGCTATTGAAAGAATGGAAAATAAAGAATTATAATAAAGAAGTCCTCTATAATAAAATATTATAGGGGACTATTTTTAAAGAATTTTCCAAGAAATACTTCAGTTTCTATATCAATCTCTCTCTCTCCACTTTTTACTTTATATTCAATTTCTAATAATTCTTTTAATTTTTTCTCTAAAAATTCTTCTGAAAAATTTTTAAAACTATTTAATTTTAAAAAAATTGTATAAGGATGTTGAGCTTTAAAATTTTTTCCTATAAATAAATCTGAAAAATCATTATATAGTTCCTTAAATACATTATAATTTATATTTTGTGATATCTTTCCACTTTTTATTAAAGAAGCTAACTTCAATAAATTTATTAATTCATCTGTCAGCATATAAATAAGCCCTAAATAAGAATCTTTATTTTTTTCTAAAAAATTTATAATATCAGAAAAATTTTTAGTTTTTAAAAAATTTTCAATCAAATCTTTCATATTATATTCTTTATCAATACTTATTAAATTTTTAATTTTTTCAAAAGAATATGGTTGCCCTTCTAAAAAAGTAGCAACCTTATTAGTTTCATTTTTTATATGATAGTAGTCATCTCCTAATAGTTCTATAAATTCTTTAGCATCTTTTTCAGTAATATTCAAATTTTGTTTTACATAATTTAAAGTTACCTTATTTTCTTTTATAACAGTACAATCTTTAAATGTAGCAAGTTCTTCAATTAATTTTATACTTGGCTTAGTTAATTCATAGTCTGAAACAACTTTTCCATATTGTATAGGCACATTGTAAATAATTATAATATTCTTTTCATCTAAGTTATAGTTTTTAATACTTTTAAAAAGTTTTTGTATACCTGAACTTTTTAAGTTTTCACTTCTTTTTAAAACTAAAAAATCAACTGTTTTAAAAATTGAATTAATTTGTAAAGCAGATAAGAATTCATCTTCTTCTTTTAAAGAACAATCAAAAAATTTTGGTATAATATTTGGGTATTTTTCTGAAATTTCTTCAGTAATTTTTTCAGTTTCAAACTCTATCATTGGAGAATTTCCATATAAAAAGTAAAACATTTTTTCCTCCATAAAAATTATTTTCTATTCAATTCTATCATAAATTGAAAAAATATTGTATAATTAAAATGTATAAACTTATTTTAGGAAGGTGAAAATTATGAAAAAATTTTTAATATTAGGGATTGTAGCAGTTGCTTTAACAGCTTGTACAGATGTTAAAGTTCCATTTATGTCATCAGCAAAGACTGAAAGTTCTTCTTCATCATCAACTTCTGTTTTTGCAAGTTTAAAAGAACAACTAAATGGTAGAGAATTTTTTATAGTTACTGATGGCTATAATAAAAAAGCAAGTATAGGATTCCAAGGAGATAGAGTTTATGGTTTCAGTGGTATCAATAGATACTTTGGAGACTATCAAGTATCTGGTGGAAAATTAGTTTTTGGAGAATTTGGTTTAACAAGAATGGGTGGAAGCCAAGATGAGATGACAAAAGAACTACAATTTCTTGATCTTTTAAAGAATAATAAAAGTGTAAAATTATCAGGAGGTACTTTAACTTTAATTTCTAATGAAGGAATAGAATTAGTCTTTAAAGATCCAAAAGCTGTTAATACAGAAGCTAAATAATGAGTAAAATTTAGAAAGAGAGGGAATTATTTATGGGATTATTTGATATTTTTAAGAAAAAAGAAAAAATTATAGTTACTATATATTCACCAATTAATGGAAAGGTTATCGAACTTAAAGAAGTTCCTGATGAAGCTTTTGCTCAAAAAATGGTAGGAGATGGTTGTGCTATTGAACCAGATAAAGGTAGTATTTGTTCCCCTATTGAAGGTCAACTTATGAATATTTTTCCAACTAATCATGCTATTATATTTGAAACAATTGATGGTTTGGAAATGATAGTTCACTTTGGAATTGACACAGTTAAATTAGATGGAAAAGGTTTCCAAAAATTAAGAGAACCTGGTCCAATAAAAGTTGGAGATGAAATTGTTAAATATAATCTTGATGAAATAAAAGATAATGTTCCTTCAACAAGAAGCCCTATTATTATAAATAATATGGAAAAAGTAGAAAAAATTGAAGTTTTATCATTAGGAAAAATAGTAAAAATAGGTGAACCTATTATGAAAGTTACTTTGAAATAATGAAGTGATAAAATATGAAATTGTTCAAATCTATTTTTATATTGATTTTTTATTTTATATTTTCTTTATCATTATTTGCAGAAGTAAAATTTTTAAATGATTTTAATTTAAATATAAAGAAAAAATTCTCTGATAGTGATATAAAGCTTATGTATACTGAATTATGTTTAAATGATAAAGTAAGTTTTTCATGTTTTAATAATGCAATGCATGGTTTAGAAAAAATTGAAGATTTAGAATTTTTTAATAATTCAAATGATAATCTTTTAGTAATAGTTGATTACACTAAACCTTCAACAGAAGAAAGATTATTTGTTATTGATTTAAGAAAAAAACAACTTCTTATATCAAGTCTTGTTACTCATGGTAGAGGAACAGGAGGTTTGTATGCAACAAATTTTTCTAATAAAAATAATTCATACTCAACTTCGTCAGGTTTTTATTTAACAGGAAATATTTATAATGGAAAACATGGTGAGTCTCTTGTACTTTATGGATTAGAAAAAGATAAAAATGACAATGCTCAAAAAAGAACTATTGTTATGCATCAAGCATATTATGCTAATAAATCATTTGCAAAAAAATATGGTAGACTTGGAAGAAGTAAAGGTTGTCTTGCATTGCCAACAGATTTAAATTCTAAAATTATAAATTTAATTTCTGATGGAGTTGTATTGTATGTTCATACAAATTTTGATGAAAATAAAGAATATGATTTTTCAAAACTTTTATCTAAAAGCTTTTAGGTAAAGGTTTTTTTTATTAAAAAATATGATATAATGAGAGATATGATATTAAGGAGTTATTATGGGAAAGATTATATTTTTTACTGGTGGAAGTAGAAGTGGAAAAAGTAAATTTGCTGAGGAGTATATTTATGAAAGCCACTATAAAAATAAAATTTACTTTGCAACTGCAATAGCTTTTGATGAGGAAATGCAAGATAGAATAGAAAGACATGTTAAAAGAAGAGGTAATACTTGGAAAACTGTTGAAGGTTACAAAAATCTTGTATCTCTTATAAAAAATGATATAGATGAAGCAGATGTTATATTATTTGATTGTGTCACAAATTTTGTTTCAAATTATATGATAATGGATAGAGAAATTGACTGGGACAATGTTGATTTATCTCTTGTACATGAAATTGAGGATAAAATTGAAGAAGAAACAATTAACTTTTTGGAATTTGTAAAATCAAAAAAATGTGATTGTGTATTTGTAACAAATGAGATTGGTTCAGGACTTGTGCCTGATTATCCTTTAGGTAGATATTTTAGAGATATATGTGGAAGAATTAATCAGCTTATTGCAAAAAATTCTGATGAAGCTTATTTAGCAGTTTCAGGAATAAAAGTAAAAATTAAATAGTGGGAGGAAAAATGAAGGGATTTTTATTACTTTTATCTTTTATGACAAGAATACCAATGCCAAAAACAGAATATGATGAGGAAAAACTTGGAAAATCTATGAAATATTTTCCAGTTGTAGGAATAATAATAGGGTTTATATTACTATTTTTTTGTATAATTTTTAATTTTATTTTTAAAAATATAAATTATTCTGCTGCTTTACCTTTAATGATTATTGTTATAATTTTAACTGATTTAATAACAACAGGAGGATTACATCTTGATGGTTTGGCAGATACTTTTGATGGAATTTTTAGTTATAGAAGTAAGCATAAAATGTTAGAAATTATGAAAGATTCTAGATTAGGTAGTAATGGAGCATTAGCCTTAATTTTATATTTCTTATTGAAATTTGTTTTACTTTTTTCATTAATAATAGAAAGTCGTGAAGGTGCTTTATATGCTGTTATGACTTATCCAGTTGTTTCAAGATTCTGTAGTGTTTTAAGTTGTGCTTCTTCTCCTTATGCAAGAGGAAGTGGAATGGGAAAAACTTTTGTAGATAATACAAAAATTTGTGGACTTATAGTTGCAACTGTTATAACATTTTTATACACAGTTGGAATAATATTTACACCTTATATACTTTTCAGTAATTATTCATTACCTGTAGAATTTATTATAAAAATTGTCTTTATAATAGTTATTATTATTGCTTTATTAGCTCTATTTGCTTATGCTTTTTCAAAATTGATAGAGAGAAAAATTGGTGGTATAACTGGTGATACTTTAGGAGCATTACTTGAAATATCAGGTCTTATATATATATTCTTACTTTTAGTTATTCCTTCTTTTTTCTTAGGTTAATATTATGGGTAAACTAATTTTAGTAAGACACGGTCAGACAGAAATGAATGCACAAAGTCTATATTTTGGTAAGTTAAATCCTCCTTTAAATGACTTAGGAATAAGTCAAGCTTATCAAGCAAAGGAAAAACTATTAGATATAGACTATGATATAATTTATTCCAGTCCTTTAGAAAGAGCAAAACAAACAGCAGAAATTTGTAACTATTTGGATAAGGAAATAATATTTGATTCCAATTTGGAAGAGATAAACTTTGGAATTTTTGAAGGTTTAACTTTTAAACAAATATCAGAAAAATATCCAAATGAAGTTAAGAAAATGGAAGAAGATTGGAAAAGTTTTAATTATGTTACAGGTGAAAGTCCAAAAGAAATGTTTCAAAGAGCAGTTTCATTTCTAAAAACTTTAGATTATACAAAGACTAACCTTATTGTTGCACATTGGGGAATAATTAATTGTATAATTAGTTATTTTGTTTCAGGAAGCTTAGATACCTATTGGAAATTTGAAATAAAAAATGGAGCTGTTGTAATTTTTGAAGGAAATTTTGAATTTAGTTATTTAACAAAATTAGATTAGAGAGTTGATAATAAATGCAAGATAAAAATTATTTATTTAACTTAATAAGTGAAATAAAAGCTGTAGATAATGGGGCGATTAAAAAAGCACAAGCCGAACTTGATAGAAAAATGAAACCCAAGGATAGTTTAGGTGTTTTAGAAGATATTTGTAAAAAAGTTGCGGGAATTTATGGTTATCCCTTAAAAAAATTAGAAAAAAGATGCCATATTGTAGTTGCTGCTGACAATGGAGTTATTGAAGAAGGAGTTTCATCTTGTCCTATTGAATATACTCCAATAGTTTCTGAAGCAATGTTAAATCAAATAGCTTGTATAGGAATATTTACAAAAAATTTAGGCATAGACTTAAATGTTGTTGATATTGGAATGAAAAATGATATTAAAAGAGATTATCCTAACTTAATTCATAAAAAAATTAGAAGAGGAACAAGCAATTTTTATAAAGAAAGAGCTATGTCATTTAATGAATGTTTAGAAGCAATTTTTACTGGTATAGATTTAATCAATGAAAAGTCAAAAGATTATGATATATTTTCAAATGGTGAAATGGGTATAGCTAATACTACAACAAGTTCAGCACTTTTATATTCAATTACAAGAAAAAATATTGATGATGTTGTAGGTAGAGGTGGAGGACTTTCAGATGAAGGCTTAAACAAAAAGAAAAAAATTATAGTTGAATCCTGTGAAAGATATAACACCTTTGAAATGGATGCAGTTGAAATGTTAGCATCTGTTGGTGGTTTTGATCTAGCTTGTATGGTGGGAATATATATAGGAGCTGCACTTAATAAAAAACTTATACTTGTTGATGGTTTCATATCATCAGTTGCAGCATTATTAGCTTGTAGCTTAAATAAAAATATTCAAGATTACTTATTATTTACACATAAGAGTGAAGAACCAGGAGTTAACATAATTTTAGATTATTTAAAAGAAAAAACATTTTTAAATATGAATATGAGACTTGGAGAAGGTACAGGAGCTGTCCTTGCTTATCCTATTATTGATTGTGCAATAGAAATGATAAACACTATGAAAAGCCCAAAAGAAGTCTATAATTTATTTAATAAATAGAGGTTTTGATATGAATGAAAAAGATAATCAAGGACATAGAGAAAGAATTAAAGAAAAATTTTTAAAAAATGGAATTGATGGTTTTGCAGAATATGAAATCTTAGAATTATTACTTACTTATTGTATACCAAGAAAAGATACAAAACCAATAGCTAAAGAGCTTTTAAATAAATTTAAAAGTTTAGATAATATATTTAAAGCAGATTTTGATAAATTATCAGCTATTGATGGCTTAGGAAAAAATAGTATAGTTTTTCTAAAATTAATAGGAGATTTACCAAGTATTATATATAAAGATGAATTAAAAAATAAAAAATTAGTAGATAAAGAAACATTAAAAATTTCAAATAAAGATGTTTTATTAAAATATTTAAGAAATAAAATAGGATATGAAGAAATAGAAAAATTTTATGTACTTTATTTATCAAGTTCTAATGAAGTAATAGAGTTTGAAGAAAATTCAGTTGGAACTTTGGATAGAAGTTCAGTCTATCCAAGAGAAATATATAAAAAAATTATTAATTTGAATGCTAAATCAGTAATTTTAGCACATAATCACCCTTCAGACAATATTACTCCTTCCAAATGTGATATTGAGTTAACTAATGAAATAGCAAAGGGACTTAAAAATTTTGGAGCATTATTGATAGAACATATAATAATAACAAAAAATTCCTATTTCAGTTTTTTGGAAGAAGGGTTAATATAAATTAGGAGATTAAATATAAATGGAAAATAATATTATAGATGTTATGGATGTTAATACAGAAGTTATAAGTACAGATCCAGAGAAATTACATACAGTCTTAATTGTTACCTTTGAAACAACTAAAAAAAGGTATTATTTTGAAGTAATTGGAAATGAAACATTTAAGAAAAATGATAAGGTAATAGTAGAAACTATAAGAGGTACAGAATTAGGAATTGCCTCAAATAATCCTATACAAATGAAAGAAAAGGATTTAGTTCTGCCTATAAAGCCTGTTTTAAAATTAGCAAGTGAAAAAGAAATTGAAACATATAATTTACAAAGAAAAGAAGCTGATGAAGCATTTATTGTTTGTAAAGAAAAAATTAAAAAACATCAACTTGAGATGAAACTTATCACTTGTGAATATACTTTTGATAAATCAAAATTAATTTTTTATTTTACTGCTAATGGTAGAATAGATTTTAGAGAACTTGTAAAAGATTTAGCAGTTCTTTTTAAAACGAGAATAGAATTAAGACAAATTGGTGTCAGAGATGAAGCAAGAATTTTAGGTAATATAGGTCCTTGTGGAAAAGAATTATGTTGTAAAACTTTTATTAATAAATTTGACTCTGTTTCTGTTAAAATGGCAAGAGATCAAGGGCTTGTAATTAATCCTACAAAAATATCAGGAGTTTGTGGAAGGCTTTTATGTTGTATAAACTATGAATATAGTCAGTATGAAGAAGCACTTAAAGATTTTCCTGCTGTTAATCAAATGGTAAAAACTGAGATAGGAGAAGGAAAGGTTGTAAGTATAAGTCCTCTTAATAATTTTCTTTATGTTGATGTAAAGGACAAAGGTATTTCAAGATTTGACATTAAAGATATTAAATTCAATAGAAAAGAAGCAAATATCTTGAAAAATATGAAAACACAAGAGGAAATAGAAAATAAAATTTTAGAGAAAGAGTAAAATGTTAAAAGATGATGAAATTATAGAAAAATTAGATGAAAAATTTGAGATAATTCAAAAAGTTGGTGGTTATAAATATGGAGAAGACACTATATTACTTTTTAAATTATTTCAAGACTCTTTAAATAAAAAAAATATTAAATTATTAGATATAGGGACTGGAAATGGTATATTACCAATACTTTTATCTGATAATAAATTCTTAACTGAACTTATTGGTATTGATATACAAAAAGAAAATATTGATAGAGCTAATAAGGCATTGGAATTAAATAAAATAGAAAAGAATATTCAATTTGAGTGTATTGATATTAGAGAATATAAAAATTCAAATTATTTTGATATTATAATTTCTAATCCTCCATATATGGATGATAATGGAAAAAAAATTAATGAGAATGAGCATAGAGCTATATCTAGGCATGAGATAAAATTAAATTTAAGTGAATTTATTTCTAATGCTAAAAGGCTTTTAAAACCTATTGGTTCATTATATTTTATTCATAGGACTCATAGATTAGTAGAAATAATAAAAAACTTAGATAAAAATAATTTTTCTGTAAAAAAAATAATCTTTATTTATTCAGCTAAAAATAATAAATCTAGTATGATGTTTGTTGAAGCTGTTAAAGGAAAAAAAATAAAATTGGAAATACAAAATTATTATATATAAAATAGTTCGTTACTAGCCAAATTTCTTTACAGATAAAAATTAAGAATTCGCTGCAAATTTGCTAAACTCGTTTCACTCAAACACAGCAAGATTTGCTCGGCTCATTTTATTTAATTTTTATCTTAAAATTTGGAATGTAACTTACTTATTTTAATAATAATTTATTTATTGAAGTAGGTAGAGAGGTGTTAAAATGGCAAAAATATCGGTTATTGGTTCAGGGGGCTGGGGAATAGCATTAACGATTTTATTACATAAAAATGGACATGACTTAACGATATGGTCTTTTGATAAAAAAGAGGCAGAAGAATTAAAAATAACAAGAGAAAATAAAACTAAGTTACCTAATATATTACTTCCAGAAGATGTAAAGGTAACTAATGATTTAAGAGAAGCAGTTGATGATAAAGATATTTTGATACTTGCTGTTCCATCAAAAGCAATAAGATCTGTATCAAAATCCTTAAAAAATATTATTAAAGATAATCAAATTGTTGTCAATGTTGCAAAAGGATTAGAAGAAGATACATTAAAAACTATGACAGATATTATAGAGGAAGAACTAAAAGAAAAAAATCCTCAGGTAGCAGTTTTGTCAGGCCCTAGCCATGCGGAAGAAGTTGGTAAAGGAATACCAACTACCTGTGTTGTATCAGCTCATAATAAAGAACTTACATTATATTTACAAAATATTTTTATGAATCCTAGCTTTAGAGTCTATACAAGTCCTGATATGATAGGAGTAGAAATTGGAGGAGCTTTAAAAAATGTTATTGCTCTTGCTGCAGGAATAGCTGATGGCTTAAACTATGGAGATAATACAAAAGCAGCTCTTATAACTCGTGGAATAAAAGAAATTTCAACACTGGGTGTTGCTATGGGTGGAGAGCAATCTACATTTTATGGACTAACTGGTTTAGGAGATTTAATCGTTACATGTGCAAGTATGCACAGTAGAAATAGAAGAGCAGGTATCTTATTAGGACAAGGAAAAACACTAGATGAAGCTATAAAAGAAGTTAATATGGTAGTTGAAGGGGTTTATAGTGCTAAATCTGCTTTAATGGCTGCAAAAAAATATAATGTAGAAATCCCAATAATTGAACAAGTTAATGCTGTTTTATTTGAGAATAAAAATGCAGCAGAAGCTGTTAATGAACTTATGATAAGAGATAAAAAATTAGAAATACAATCTTGGTAGTAAGGAAAGGAAGTAAAAATGAAAAAGATTATTTTAATGTTAGTTAGTGTTTTAGTTATTAATGCTTGTACTTCAACAAAAAATGCACCTTTTAATGAAGTAGAAGCCAGTTTAAATCAAAAATATGGTGCTTTATCAAATGAATATTATAAAATGCTTGAAAATCCAATAGTAGAAAAGGATAGAAGAAGTATATTAAATAAGTTTGAAAGTTTTAGAACAGAAGTTAAAGATTTAAAGAAAAATAGAAAAAATCAAACTTCAAATGAAACAAGGATACTTAATTCATTTATTGATAAATCAAGTACAAATATTCAATATCTTAATGATTTAGGAGAATAAATAATTTATAAGAGGAAGTTTTATATTGTAGGAAGCTTCCTCTTTTGTAACCTTTTAAAATAAATGACTACACAAATTGTTACAAAAATTGAGATGATATCAGCAACTGGTTGTGCTAACATAATACCTTTTAATCCTAAAATATTATTTAAAATAATAATAGATGGAATTAAAAATAATCCTTGTCTTCCAATATTTAATATTCCTCCAATAAATGCTTTTCCTATTGAAAGATATAATGTTGCAAAAGTAAATTGAAAACCAAAAGTAAAAAATAAAATGGTATTATATCTTAATGCCTTTTCTCCTATTTTTATTACTTCTGGATCTTTAATCATAATACTCATAATTTCTTTAGAAAATATGAAAATTACTATTGACCATATTAAAGAATATAAAGTTGTTATTTTGAACTGCACCCAAAATCTTGGACATAAGATTGGGGGTGTAGTTTTTTCATGAGTAAATTAACAAGAGAAGATAAAATTGAAATATATGAAAGAAGAAAAAAGGGTGAAATTATTATTCTTTTTATGTTTCCAAATCTACTATTGAATATTTAATCGCTTTAATTAAAAAAGATGGATATGATATTTTAAGAAATGGTAAAAATAGATATTATTCTAAAGAATTTAAATTGCAGACAATTAATAGAGTTTTAGTTAATTTTGAATCTGTTAGACAAGTTGCTATTGATATTGGCTTAGCTTCTGATGGGATTCTACATAATTGGCTTTCAAAATTTAAAGAAAACGGGTATAATGTTGTAGAGAAGAAAAAAGGAAGGAAATCTAAATCTATGACTAAACCTAAGAAAAGTGATAAAATATTGCTGGAAAAAGATAAGATTAAACAATTAGAAGATGAAATAATTCACTTAAAAGCTGAGAATGAATACTTAAAAAAATTGA
>ERZ773054.1332-NODE-1332-length-15328-cov-3.520068_pt1 | contig 15328 bp, 14 predicted proteins | sample MGYA00580630_ERZ773054 | MGnify/ENA primary metagenome ERZ773054 (study PRJEB29015, sample SAMEA2737994) | human oral metagenome | biome: human oral; feature: human-associated habitat; material: dental | place: China | collected 2115 ... | reverse complement strand
TTCCGATCTGCAGAATCCCAAGGGGTCTTCTTCTATAACCTATCCGATTTTGCTGCTTCTGCACAGAGCATACAGTTACAGCGTGGGGTAGGCACCTCTACTAATGGAGCAGGTGCATTTGGGGCTAGCCTTAATGTGCTGACTGATGCTATTTCTGAAAAACCGTATGCCGAAATAGCTAACTATCTAGGAACTTACACCACTCACAAACACTCTGTGAAACTCTCCACAGGCAAGCTCAATGATCGCTTCGAGGTGATGGGGCGTTTCTCTAAGATCAATTCCGACGGCTATATAGATCGTGCTACTTCCGACCTCAAGTCTTATTTCCTACAAGGAGCTTATAGCGATGATCACACCCTAATTAAGGGGCTGGTATTCGGTGGAAAAGAAAAAACTTACCTCACTTACAAAGGTATTACCGCTGAGCAACTAGAAAAAGATAGAAGATATAACCCTGCTGGGAAATACTCAGACAATGGACAAACACGCTTCTATGACAATGAGACGGATAACTACCAACAAGATCATGCACAACTGCATTGGACTGAAAAATGGAATCCTTATTGGCATAGTACGCTCTCCTTTCATTATACCAAAGGACGTGGCTACTGGGAACAAATGGACAATTGGGGCGATGCTAGAGGAAACTTTGTAATCCGCTATCAGTTGGACAACGATTTTTACGGAAGTGTATTTTCTGTTAATTACCATAAGGAAGCCTTAGACTTTGTCTTAGGTGGTTCTGCCAATGTATATGAGGGAAATCACTATAACGAAACTATCTGGGCACAGAATGCAGGTACTGCCTATAAAGAAAGTTCTACTCCTATATATGGAAACAAGAAAGAGGGGGCTGCTTTTGCTAAACTCACTTGGCAAGTTTCTCCTCAGTTAAGCCTATTCGGGGATGTTCAGTATAGGTATGTACAATTCAAGTCCTACCTCAAGAAAGTAGATATCAATGAAGGACTACCTATGCTAAATCCCAAAGCAGGAGTTAGTTACTTTCTAAATCCTAAAAACACCTTCTATTTCTCTTTTGCACATGCTACCAAGGAACCTAACCGAAATGACTATAAGGAGTATGCCGAGAATAAAAAGAATGGTGCTGAACTTCCTAAAGCTGAAAAAGTCAATGATTTTGAGCTAGGTTGGAGATACAATACAGATAAGGTAAAGGTCAATGCCAACCTATATTATATGCAGTACAAAGACCAATTGGTACTTACTGGAGACATTAATAAAACAGGCTACTCTCTTCGCCGTAATAGTGGAGAAAGTTATCGCGCTGGTATAGAAGTAGATGCAAATGTACTCCTTAGTCCTCAATGGCAATGGGCACCCAATGTTTCTTATAGTCAGAACAAGAATATCGACTATAAAACTAAAGATCCCAACCACCCTAACCAGTTCTTAAACTTAGGAACTACTTATATTTCCTTCTCTCCTGATTGGGTAGTGGGTAATACGATTACTTTCATTCCTATTGAAAACTTACAAATGAGTCTCGTTTCTAAGTATATAGGAGAGCGATACTTAACCAATGAAAACGAAGAAAATGCTAAGTTAGAAAGCTTTCTAGTACATTCGCTCCATGTTTCTTATGAGCTTTTACCAAAGAAGACATTTAGGTCTATTCTATTCACGGTAGCAGCTAACAACCTACTGAATAAGAAGTATGTAGCGCATGGGCGATATAACAAAGGCAAAGCACTCTATTTCCCTGCTGCTGAAGCCAATGGTATGGTAGGGGTTACCCTCTCTTTCTAAGTATGTTCATAGCCTCTCATAAATGAAAAGTCGTGCCTGTTATGGGCACGACTTTTTGATTTTTAATCTTTATGGTAAATCTCTCCTTTTTCTAACTGTGATTGAAATTCCTCTATTGCTGGCTTAATAGTACTTTCTGGAAGGTCATCTATACGAATATACATGAGACCATCTATCGCATTATTAAATAAGGGATCTACATTGAAAGCTATCACCTTGGCATTTTGCTTGATATATTTCTTTATTAGCACCGGAAGGCGCAAGTTTCCTGGCTCCAGCTCATCAATGATCTTGTCAAACTTATTCAGGTCTGATTGAGTTTCATCAAGGATAAAGTCCTTATCGGCATCCTTAAGGCGTACCTTATATTCCTTCTTAGGTTTTACATATTGAGCAATGTAAGGGTCATAGAAGTTGGATTTCATAAACTCAATCATGAGTGATTTGGAGAAATCCGAGAACTGATTGGAAATACTTACTCCTCCAAGCAGATACTTATGCTCTGGGAAGTGCAAGGTAGTTAGCGCAATTCCTTTCCATAACAAGAACAAAGGCATTGGTTTCTGCTGGTACTCACTCACTACAAAGGCGCGTCCCATCTCTATCGTTTGCCGCATCATGGTATTGAGTTCAGGATCAAACCTGAATAGACTATGTGTATAGAAGCCATTAATGCCATATAGGTCAAAGAAATCACTTCCCAAGCCCATACGATAGGCACCTATGATTCGCTTAGTATCGCTTTCCCAAAGGAAGAGATGGCGATAATAGGCATCATATTCGTCCAAGTCTATTGAGAGATTGGTACCCTCCCCTACCTCACGGAAAGTGAGTTCTCTAAGCCTTCCTATCTCTTGGAGTATATGAGGAATATCCTCCGCCTTAGCCAAAAATATCTCATATTCCTTATGTTGCAAAAGGCGGGTACCCTGCTGAGTACGCAAGAATGCTATTTCCTTCTCTAATAGTTCTGGATCTTGAGCAGGGGCCACTTCCTGTGGGTCTTTGTTATTCTTCACCTTTATCATAGAGGCGAAGGACTTAAATAGCTTTTTCTCTTCGTAGGTATTGGAAAGCAAATAGGTCTTCTTTCTTAGGAAGTTGGCAAACTCATAAAGGTCTTCCATTTCCTCCTGTACTTTGGGTAATATTGGGCGACCTATACGTATTCCTATCGTCTTGTTCTTCTGGGATAGTAGCTCTGAAGGGAGCTTAGCTGTACGTAGCGTATCACTCTGCTTGGCTAGCTGATAGAATAGAGGACTATTCTTGGCATGAAAATAGATAGGTACTACTGGAACATTGGCCTTTTTTATCAGCTTCATAGCCGATTTTTCCCATGTTTTATCTACATAAATATTTCCACTAGGCTGGGTAGAAACCTCTCCAGCGGGAAAGATTCCCAAAGGTAACCCTTCCTTGAGGTGCGCTAAGGCCTGCTTGAAGCCCATAAGGCTAGAAGAGACTTCCTTGTGATCTTCAAAAGGATTTACTTGAATGATATATGGGGCTAAAGGCTCAATACGCGCCAAGAGAAAATTGGCCATTACCTTATAATCGGGACGCTGTTCCAAGAGAATTTTTAGCAAAAGAATACCATCCAATCCTCCCAATGGGTGGTTGGATATAGTAATAAAGGGGCCTTCCTTAGGAATCTTTCGTAAGTCCTCTTCTCGCACATCATAATGCACTTTGAATTCTTTAAGCAAGGCATCCAAGAACTCCACTCCTTGTAGGTGCTTATTCCTATCATAAATTCTGTTGAGAGGTGCCAAACGCAACAGATGCAACAGCCCCCAACCTGCAAAGGTGCCTACAAACCCAAATCGGTCTAACTTAGCTGCTTTTGCTAGTTCCTTTGCCGTAATCAGTCCCATAAGTTATTGTAAATCATTTATTATAATTACTCAAGCCTTACCAGTGTGGCTCGAAACTTTTTATACACTTTTTCAAAATGCAAATATAAGAATTTTTTGGAAAAAAACAGACTTAATTTTTCATTTTCTCCAAAAGAAAAACTTTGCCAAAGAAACTCTGGCAAAGTTTGCTAATAAACTATGATGACAATTTTTACAGATAAGACTGTACCTTATTGGCTACCTCTTGAAATTCTTCAGGGGTGAGTTTTACCTTCTCTTGGAAGGTCATCTCACTCATCTTGCTGATAGGGATAAGGTGTATATGTGCATGATGCACCTCCAGCCCCACTACAGCCATTCCTACACGCTCACATGGAACTGCCTTTTCAAGGGCTATGGCTACCTTACGGGCAAACTCAAGCAGCTCATGATAACGATCCTCTGGTAGATCAAAGAGCTTATCCACTTCCTGCTTAGGTATACAGAGGGTATGCCCTATCGCATTGGGATTGATATCTAAAAAAGCGAAACAATGTTCAGTCTCTGCTATCTTATAGCAAGGTATTTCACCATTGATAATTTTTGTAAAGATAGATGCCATATCTTAAGATTTATCGGGTTATTTCAATAATTTCCATCTGTAAGGTACCATTAGGCACTTTTATTTCGGCTATATCTCCTACGGATTTGCCTAGCAATCCGCGTCCTATGGGGGAACTTACCGAGATCTTACCACTCTTAAGATCCGCTTCACTCTCAGCTACCAAGGTATAAGTCATTACGGCATTGTTAGCCTTGTTCTTAAGCTTCACAGTGGAGAGTATCAGCACCTTGGAGGTATCCAATTGGGACTCATCTATCACACGAGCATTGGCTACCAATTCTTCTAACTTCGCTATTTTCAGCTCTAAGAGTCCTTGTGCTTCCTTTGCTGCATCATATTCTGCATTTTCTGAAAGGTCTCCCTTATCTCGGGCTTCAGCAATTGCTTGGGAAGCGCGAGGACGCTCTACATCACGGAGTTGATCCAATTCTGCCTTCAGTGCACGTAACCCTTCTTCAGTGTAATAAGCTACTTTCATTTCTTTTTATGCTTTTTAGGTTGATAAACTAATAAAAAAATAACACCCCAGCAAAGTTCAATTAAGCATACACTAATTTTCTCTCAACTGGAATGATGTAAATACTGATAATCAGCCTCATAACTCTTAGCTACAAGACCTCCTTACATAGGGGCAAAGATACAAACTTAATTCTATTTCACAAGCAAAATGCAAAAAAAAATTTGTGTAGAGAATTTTAGTACATTAACTTTTATTTTTATTTTTTAACTTATGCCCTCGTGAATATCTTTTTTAAGAAACCATCCTTCATGCTGTGTATTGTTTTTATTTTTTTACTACTTTTGCACATTATTCTATTAATTACCAATATATTTCATATGAAAAGAAATATGCTATGTTGCTTTCTCTCTTTTTTCTCTCTTTTATGTTCTGCTCAGGAATTTGATATAGGAGTTAAGGGAGGGCTTAGCTATGTGAACCTAAGAGGAACTACCTCAGATGTTTCCACTTTCAAAGGAAAATTAGGTGTATATGTAGGTGCATACGGAGAACTTTTCTTAGGACGTATCTTCTCTCTGCAACCTGAAGTACTCTTTTCCAGACAAGGTGCCCGCTGGGAACGTGAAGGACTACTACCCAATGGAGAACTGTACAAGGCTTCTATCAACACTGATTACATCAATGTACCTATACTGACCAGCCTAAAACTACATGAAAAATTCTCTCTACAAGTGGGAGGACAATTCGGTTTTCTTGCTGTAAAACCCGAAATAGGCTCCGAAGAAGCTATCTTCTACAATGGAGAAAACTTCTTGGATAAGGGTATATATAAGAACTTTGACTTTGCAGTGATTATAGGTTGTAAGGTACGACTCATGGAGGACTTAGCTGCCGAATTGCGCTACGTCAATTCCCTTACTAACCTATTTGACAAACAGCACCCTGCACTTATCACTACTGAGTTCGGAAATAATAATGTCTTCAGACACTCCTACCTCTCCATAGGAGTAGAGTATCGCTTAAAACAACTAACAATATTCTAATAAGATGATGAGACGATGTGACAATTGACTAATTGAAACATTGGCTAATTGACTAATCGACTAATTGACTAATTAATTTCACATGAAGAAACACTTACTCTCTTGCTTAACTGCTTTATTTATATCACTATCCATTATATCTTGTAGTAATGATATAGATGACAGAATTCCCAAAAAGCGCTCTACCCCTACTCCCGAGACGCCTGCCACTGAGAAGGAGATACACATCACTCCTCTTACCGATTCGGCAGCTGCTCCTCAAGGAGGACAACAAAGGGGAGAGGATCCAAGTGATCAGCTTAGTAATTATACCTTTGATCAGCAAGTGATAATTACTTTCTCCGAGGGTAATGTGCAGGTTGTAGGAACTCCTAATATCACTGTACGTAAGGATCAGGCACACCTTAGCATATCTTCCGCAGCACAAAATGTAGAATATGTTCTCTCTGGAAGTGCTTCCAATGGAAGTTTTAGTCTCTCTAGTGCACACCCTTACAAACTCACCTTGCGTAATCTTTCGTTGACCAATGAGAATACTGTAATCAGTCTCAGCAATAACAGTAAGGCCTTTGTTAATATTCCAACAGGAACTACGAACGTTCTCACCAATAGTATTTCTTATAGTGATAACGATAATACAGCGGTACTCTATAGCTTAGGTTCTCTCATCCTTACAGGTGAGGGAAATCTTTCCCTATTGGGACAAAATACCTCTGGAATAGTATGCCAAAGTAGCCTCCGTACAACGCTTTCTTCCCAAGCCAACCTCTCTGTCAAGGTTAAAAAGGATGGTATCCGTAGCAAAACAGCCTATATAGGTGACGGAGGTTCCCTAGTGGTGGATACCCAAGAGAATGATGGATTGGGCAATGCCATTGTGGTTACCAACGGCTATGTAATTATCAATGACGGAAACTATACGCTCAAGGCCAAGAACAATGCTCTTATGGCCTCCCTCACCCAGAGGGAGACAGATCCCTTTATCACTATCAATGGAGGAACCTTTTCTATTAGTGCGTGGGCTAAAGGAATTGTGTCTCCCAGTATCGTTACTTTTTCCAATGCTAAAATAGACCTCAACTCCATAGATACAGGAGTGTATGGGGGCAAGGGAATCTACATCAACAAAGGACTATATGATTTTGAATCTACCTCTGAGAATGCCTTAGAGAGTGAACTATTGGTAAGTCTAACCGCTGGACGTACCTTCCTAAAAAGCTTAGGCACAAAAACCCCTATCAATGTACCTCCTACGGGTGTATTTGAGATAACAGGGGGTAGCCTACTTGCCACTGGAGGAAAACCAGAACAAAAAGCCGCCCTCAAGGAAGGATCCCAAGTAGCTTTTGCTTTCTTTAGTGATTTTCAGTCCAATACCTTATTACACCTTAGAGAGGGCGAACGAGAGGTCTTCACCTACCGCACTCCCATTTCCTTTGCTTATCTACTTTTCACCAGTAGCAAACTCCTCCCTAATAAGAAATATGACTTCTATAAAGAAGGTACTATAAGGGAAGGGGAAAAAGAAAATAATCTCTATAAGGAAGGGTATTACAAAGCTGGTACTCATGTAACCTATTTTAATACCAATAAGACTATTAACCCCTAAAAAGCGGATTATTTGTTAAATAAAACACAAATATCAAAATTTTTTTATTTTTGGAACAATATTAGCTGTTACTAAGTGTTCAAGCACTTCTTATGAAAAAATGTATCTTAGCTATTCTTATCAGTAGTCTTATGTGGGGCTGCAAACAACAGAAAAAACAGTACTTGCCTGATTCGGTAGGGAGTATCAACTCTCTTACAATCGTGATGGACCCTCAATTGTGGGGAGGTATTGTAGGAGATAGTTTGCGTAGTTACTTTGCCTCTCCTGTAGAAGAAATTGCAGGAGCAAGAGAACCTATCTTTGACATTCAGCAAATTCCCGAAGATGTCTTCGAAGGAATGACCCGTGCAGGAAGAAATATCTTGATTGTCTCCACTGACCACAAAAATCGCTTCCATATCAAGGACTCTCTTTATGCTAAAAACCAAAAAGTGGCTTTCCTAACAGGACAAACCACCGATGACCTTATCAGCGAAATACAAAAATACGCACCCGTGATTATTCTCTCTTTCAAGGAAAATGAGATGCGTGAGGTAGAAAATCGCTTCAAGCAAACACTTAATAAAACCAAAGCCATTGAGGAACGCCTTGGCGTACAACTTACTTTCCCTTCGCTATATCATATCGTAAAACAAGAAGATAATTTCTTTTGGTTAGAAAGAAAAGTAAAGAATGGTACCGCCGATATTCTTATTTATGAGATACCCAAGGGGAAGATTTGCTCCTCTGATAAGGATTGTACAAGTGCTATTATCCAAATGAGAGACTCCATTGGTCAGCGCTACATCCCTGGCCCAGAGGAGGGTATGTATATGATTACCAGCCCTGCCTTTGCGCCTACTTATAAGAGAATCCAAATAGGCAACTACCCTACTATTGAAAGTAAGGGGCTTTGGGAGGTGAAAAACTTCTTACTTGGTGGCCCTTTTAGCAACTATATTATAGAAGATCCTAAGCGAGACCGCTGCATTGTCATAGAGGGCTTTATCGCCGCCCCTGGCACCTCCAAGCGCGATTTGCTTTTTGAATTAGAGACTATTATTAAGTCTATAAAATTTTTATAAGTCATTAAAATAACGTGAGATATAACAAAAAGTCCCACAGATTTTTATAAAACCTTGGGTCTTATGTGAAAATCTGTGGAACCTGTGGGAGAAAATATATAATTTACTTACATGAACTCACGTTAAACTAAGGTGTTGTGGAAGCAACTTGTAAAAGTTTTCCATTAAAATAAGGATATTGGTGCAGTGCAAAATCTTTGATGTACTGCGCCATTTCTCTTGCTGTAACAGGAGCTTTATAATCAGGAAAAGCCTCCGAGAGCATCTCCGTCTGTACAGCCCCTAAGGCCAAACAATTGAAGTGCCATTGGGTATATTTGTATTCTTCAGCCAATAATTCTGTCAAGGCTATAAGAGCAGCCTTGGAAGAGGTATAAGCAGAAAGACCTGCAAACTTCATAGCGCCTTGTACTCCCCCCATACTACTAATGGTAACTATATGTGCCTGCTCTTGGAGCATTGGCAGTAAGCATTGTATAAGCCTAAATACGCCCAATACATTTACCTGATAGACTTCTTCCAACTGGATATAAGAAATCTCTGCAAAAGGTTTATTAATCAGTTTACCTGCATTACTCACTACTATATCAAGACGGATATGCTGCTTTTGTAAGAAACGAACCAACTCATGTAGGCTTTCCTCTCGGGTGATATCGAAAGGGATATAAGTGGTATTATCCTCCTTATACATTTGGGAATAGCCACGAGAGAGGGCAAGTATTCTGAATCCTTCCTTTTCAAAAAATTCAACAAGGGCTGCCCCTATTCCTCTGCTGGTTCCTGTGATTAAAATAGTCTTCATGTATTCCGTGTTTCTTTATTTTGTCTGAGCAGTGGTGTATTCCGCTCTTACCTTATGGATAATAGGATAGTTAGTAGTGGTGTATTCCTTATAGGAGGCTCCCTTAAGCATACAATCCATAATACGGTGCATATATTCATCTATGGAGGGATTGGTAGTATTGAATAGGAAAGTAAATACTACTTCCTCCTCTGGATACACATAGAACCAAGCATACCCGCCTATCCCATTGCCTATATGTCCATAGTAGGTACGTCCTTGCCAATCAGGAGCCGTCTGCCAGCCTATACCATAGCCTGTATTTTTCCCTGTATTGAGTTGTTGTGAGGTAAGCATTTGCTCTTGGAATTCTGGTTTTAAGAAAGCCTTACCTAGTATCGCCTGTCCCATTAGGTTTACATCGTAAGCCGTGGAGAGGAAACCTCCCCCACCGAGCTTGAAGAAGTTATTGACATCGCTGGTTCTCTTGAATTGCTTCTTCTTATCTGTCATATAGGGAATCGACTGATTAGGGGAAAGTCCTCCCATATCAGGAAAGGTATGATACATTCCCAATGGCTCCAATACATTATGGGTTACATACCACTCAAAAGGCTCCTTTTTAGCCTCTTGCATAGCCAAAGAAACCAAGTTGAAATCATAGCTATTATAATAATACTGGGTACCTGGCTCAAAGAGTAAGGGGTCTTGGGAAAATACTCCTATCCCTTCCTTAATACTCATAAAACGGTTAAGAAGTACTTCCTTCCCCTTATAGGCTCGTATACCTGCTAAGTGTCCTGCGAGCTGCTTTACCGTAAAGTCATACTCTTTCTTAGGGAAATAAGGTACATAGTCATAGAGTGAACAATTCCAGTCTATCCAACCCTGCTCCTGCATCTTGGTAAGCGATAGCCCTGTGAGAGGCTTGGAGACACTGGCTATTCTATAAAGTGTTTCACGAGTATTGACAGGTACTTTCTGCTCTATATCTGCATAGCCATATCCATGTTCCCAAATAGGAAATCCTCGCTTGGTTACACAGATTGAAATACTCGGGGTATAGTGTTCCTGAAGCAGATAATTCACTACCAATTCAGACTGCTGAATAGCTTTCTCCAAAGAGTTTATCTTGGATACATCTTCTGCAAAAATTTGTTTTTGGGTGAGCGGTTGCGCAAATAATTGCTGAAAAAATGTAATAATAGACATCGTCAAGATTATTTTTATTTTCATAGATGTTTTTGGTTCTTTATTTCCCTTAAAAAAACGCTCCAAAGAGAACTCTTTAAAGCGTTAAAATTAAAAACTCAGTATTAATTAGAAAAATCTAAAAGTTATGATTATTTCAACAAATCATTAAGCACTGATACGGCTTCCTCCACATACACATCCTTCTGAAGGCTTTCATGCCAACGATCACGACGAATTTTCACATCTTCATTGGTCTTGGCTTTCTCTTCTTCAGCAGGGAGAGAGGCAAATTGTAAGGCTGATTTGTATTCAGTTAGCTCCTTAAACTTCTTAATCATGGCTTCACTCTCATCGACCTGTTTCTTATAGGCATTGTATTCGAGTGAATAGGTGTTTTCATCTTTTTGTTTTTGTACCCAGCGTGCATTCTCATCTATGAGCTTGAATAGCGGACTGGCCTCTATACGCTTCTTGCTGTTAGCTATAGCGGTGGGAAAGTTCTGGTTTTGCTTCCATGGAGTAAAAGCTACCTTATGTATCTCATCCCAAGGTAGTGGGTTTTCCAATTCTCGCTCTCCTACCTTGATATATTGGTAACGATCTGGAATCACTATATCACTATTAACGCCCTTGAGCTGAGTAGAGCCTCCATTGATACGGTAGAATTTCTGACGGGTGAGCTTCACCGCCCCCATATCACCTAAGAGGTTATTGCGCACCTCACGATTCAGGTCTATCAGTTCCTGTACAGTTCCTTTCCCAAAAGACTGCTTGCTACCGAGGATAATCGCACGACCATAGTCCTGCATAGCAGCTGCTAATATCTCAGAGGCAGAGGCAGAAAGTTCATTGATAAGTATAATAAGAGGCTTATCCCATTGTACAATACCATCACTATCTTCCAATACTTGCATGCTATTGTTAGCACTGCGTACTTGTACGATAGGACCTTCTTTGATAAAGAGACCTCCTATTTCCACTACTTTGGAGAGTGAGCCACCACCATTGTTACGCAAGTCCAAGATGATACCTTCTACATTCTCTTTCTTGAGTTTTTCTATCTCCAAGGCCATATCCGAAGCCGAGTTACGCTCACGAGAATTATTGAAATTGATATAGAATGAAGGTAAGTTAATCACTCCATAAGTATGCTGACCATTCTTTACAAGGGCTGATTTGGCAAAGGTCTCTTCTATCTCCACTACATCACGCTTGATAGGTACCACTTGTATGCTACCATCCATACGCTTTACAGTAAGGCGTACCTCTGTACCTTTTTTCCCTTTGATAAGCTTTACAGCATCCTCCAATCGCATTCCGATCACATCCACAGGATCATCAGCTCCTTGTCCTACTTTAAGTATCAAATCACCTACTTCCAAGAGCTTGCCTTTCCATACAGGCCCTCCCATGATAATATCGGAAATACGAATCCCATCAGATTTCTTTTGGAGAACAGCACCAATCCCCTCAAACTTACCAGAGATATCACGGTCAAAACGTTCTTTGATATCAGGTGCCATATAGCTAGAATGGGGGTCTGTAGCCTCCATATAGCTATTGAGATAAACTCCAAACCAATCGTCCTGAGTAAGGTCTTTGTAAGAAAGAAACATCTCCTCGAAGGACTTCTGGGTTGCCTCCAGTGCTTCTTTTTTGAGGGTTTCACTATCCTTAACTACATATTTGGCATCCTTCTCTTTCTTATCCTGCTCTTCTTTCTCTTTGATAAGTATATTAGAGAGAATAGAATACTTAATCAGTTTGCGCCAACGTTCCTTAAGAGCTTTTTTATCCTTGGTATAAGGAATCTTCTCATAGTCCAAGTCTATTGTTTCTTCCTTTGAGAACTCATAAGGTTGTTTAAGAAGTTCTTCTGCAAGCTTATTAGCTTCCTCTATCCTTTCTTTTAGGCGGGTATAGGTAAGCGTAAAGAAGGAAGTATCCTTATTCTTAAGATCATCATCTAGTTTTGTTTCACTCTTCTTGAACTCATTGATATCTGACTGGATAAAATAGCGTTTCTGTGGATCCAAGTATTGCAAATAAGCCTTATAGACACGCTTAGAATAGGCATCGTCCAAGGTTCTTTGGCTAAAGTGTCCTCTTGAGATGAGGTATTCAATCACATCCATCAGATAACGCTCTCTGTCTCCTTCACCTGTGTGTTCAAACTTTTTACCTGTAAAACTACAAGAAGCAAAGGAGATGAGCCCTAAGAAGAAAAGAATAAAAATATTTTTTTTCATTGGTTTATTTAATAATTCGCAAAGGTACTACTTTATTGTGAGAATAAAATATTTTTTATATTCTTTAACGATTCAACCTTCAGTGGTCAGTAGTCAGTGGTTAGTAGTTAGAGAACTGATAACTGATAACTAATAATGCCAATCAACAGTTAAAACACTACAAACTAACTGTCTAATACGCAATAAATTGCGTCTCTACACATACGCTGGCTAAGACAATTACCAAAAGCATAGTCCCCCGTAGAGACGCAATTTATTGCGTCTTAATGAATTGGACTATACAATTGTTTTTCTACTATTGATTCACGTTAATAACTAATAACTGACAACTAATAACTAATAACTGACAACTAGCAACTGACTACCGAATCTTACAAACAGGTATTGGCTGCATTTTATGTTGGTTCGCCTTATTGAGTCGCTTGAATATAGAAAGTACTTTCTCTTGGCGTGGGGTGAGACCTTCCTCCTTCTGACCTTCCTCTACAAAGGTCATTGCCCACTCCAATTCGGGATAGGAAGCCCCTAGTTGGTCTTCGTCGGTACGATCATCTCCGAAAAGACCATCGGTAGGGGGTGCCTGACGTATCTCGGGAATAATCTCCAAGTAGTCGGCCAGCTCATATACCTCACTCTTCATTAGGTCGGCTATGGGACTGACATCAACCCCACCATCACCATATTTGGTAAAGAAGCCTACTCCAAAATCCTCTATCTTGTTGCCTGTACCCACCACCATATAGCCATATAAGCCGGCAAAGTAGTAGAGTGTAGTCATTCTAAGGCGAGAACGTGTATTGGCCAATGCCAAGGCATTATCCGTCTCAGCTGGAGGGATTTGCCCTACAAAGGTATCAAACACAGGGGTGAGATCCACCTCTAGGCTACTCACATTGGAGTAGCGCTCTTTAAGAAAATCTATATGAGCGCGTCCTCGGCTCACTTGGTTCGGGGCTTGGTGTATAGGCATTTCCAAGCATAATACAGGCTTACCCGTTTGGGCACATAGAGTGGAGACCACTGCGGAGTCTATCCCCCCAGAGATTCCTATAACCATACCCTTGATACCTGTTTGCTGAAGGTAGTCCGAGAGCCACCCCACAATATGCTGTGCTACTGCTTTTGTATTCATAATGTGATATTTTTATAAAGCTTAAATTCAATTTTCTAAGATATATCTATGGAGCATTTTTTGCTTATCAACACATACATCTTATAGCTATTGTTCTATAATCGCCCCTTTTCTAAATAATTTATTATCTATTCTATATTGAACAAAGATAGGCTGCCTTTTAGGTGCATATATTTGTCGTATGTCAGTAATATAGATATCCTTATTATTTTTAAGAAATAGGACTATGGTATCTTTAGGCGTTATAGTATCATATATTTGCGAAAAATAAACTCTAACAAATTCTGTTGAATCATAATTGATATAGGCAAATTTACCTTCTATACTTTCTCCTTTTTCTTTCTTGAGAGCCACCTTTAATATTTCCAAAGAGGTACTATCCGCTATATCCTTGACCTTAATTTGTTCGTCAAAGAAATAGGCAGGAATGTTAGGGCTTTCCTGCTGATCACATGAGATTAAAAATAAAAAACTCAAAAATAATATTCTATATTTATACACAAACATCAATTAGACAATCAAACTCTTACTTTTCAACTATTAATTCGCATTACAAGAATACTTGAATCTACTATTCCTATATCTCAAAGTAGATATAATAGGAAAAATGACAGAAAAAAAGTTATTAGATATAAAAAAAATAGCAGGATCTTTTTTATATATTCCTTCTTTACAAAAACAAGAGTTAGTATGTAAATTATTGGATAAAATAAGCATAGAAAGAAATATATTCCACATAAAACCCGATAAGGTTCATAAATAAAATCATTCTTCTTTTCTATACGGAAAAAACTTACTACAAAGGTTGCCATGAGAAAAAACAGAAATATAAAAATCTGAATATCTATCCTTTTCAGACAATAAGAGACAAGTTCTTTTGCCTTAAGCTTTTGGAACTTTTTCATTTAAAAAACTGAATATTAAATAGTTGCAAATCTTGTAAAACCTAAATCATTTACATTTCCCTATAATAGTATCAGGCTCGTAGAAATTACCATATTTTTCGTAATATCTTATAACTCCAACCTGTTCTAATGTATCTTTCCTACATTTTGCTCGATAAAAAACGCAAATACCATTTTCCTGTTGATAATGATGGATATACTCTCTAGAATATCCTGCTACTCTTTTATTATCTACAAATTTTTTAGTGCTTGAGGTATATTCATAAAACTCCATAAAATCTTTCTTTTTTTGATCTTTGATATATGCTCAATCATTTTTCCCATTTCATAAGGCGATGGAGGTGGATTTTTTACTAAAACCAATCCTTTTATAGCCTTAGATTCTATAAACTCCATTTTTCTTTCTCTACAAGAAATTAGGATGAAAAATAGTATTACAAATAAAACTATTCTCTTTATAACTCTCATTTTAAGGTGAATTTGTTACAAGTAGATTAACCCATTGTACATTTTGATTTCAAAAAAATAAAAAAAGTTGTTCATTTGATTAAAAAATCGTATATTTGATTGAATTCCAAACAATTAAATATAATGAACAACTTGGAGCAAAGTTACAAAAAAATTCTTGAAGTATTATCAAAATTCTCTGGAA